>Ga0209755_10002176_pt1 | contig 27494 bp, 21 predicted proteins | sample TergutCo191P1_FD_187301 | JGI IMG/M metagenome (GOLD analysis project Ga0209755, IMG submission 187301) | Cornitermes sp. P1 segment gut microbial communities from Petit-Saut dam, French Guiana - Co191P1 (SPAdes) (version 2) | ecosystem: Host-associated > Arthropoda: Insects > Digestive system...
TGGACTTCTCATGCTCTCTTACAAAATATACAAAACTTTCGTACCCTCTCAAGGTCTCGCTTCTATTGGCAAGCTCCTCATTGTGGCCCTTGTTTATATTGATGATTTTCACAATGCATTCCATGTTGGGAATCTCACCATCGCAAAAGTCCTTGAACGCATCCGACAACTTAAGCTCTTGCTGCTCGGGCATCTTGTCCTTGCCGTTGTATAATACTATGATTTCCGGCTTGGGAAGCGGGATCTTTTTCTCTTGGTAAATGCTTTCCTCCTTAAGCAACTTTTCGTATATCCTGCCAAGGTATATGGCAGCCCTGATGGGCATGTTGTAGTTGACCGTTGATTGCTGCTCGATCAAGACCACGATTTTATCCTCAATCACAAAGGATATGTCGTTCATTCTTTCCATGAACAGAGCGTCGCTCAAAGTTGTGATCAGGACTTCCGTGTCCTTGCTGAAAGTTTTGTTTTTCAGAGCGCCGTAAGTTTCCAGCAGGTTCTCTTTTTTGCTCAGCAGTTGTATCAGCATACTGCTTTTGTACTCTCTGTTCGTTTTGAACGCAGTTTCCATAAAATGGACCTCCTATTTTTGTCCTAATACTTAGACGGAGTTCGCAGGATTTTTTTTCAAAAAAATGCATAAAAAAATGCAATCAGCCAAAAAATGACATAAAAATGACGGATTTTGGGGTTTTATTGATGAAATTTCGGGGAAGTTGTGGGGAAGCGTAAGCTTTTTACTAAGAAAAGTCACCTTTTTGTTTAAAATAATATATATTATATCCATGCTACAAACATATTCCAATTTAATTGCTAAAAAAACGCTGTTTGCAAATTTACCCACATTCACATTCCTTGTGATTCTGTTTGCCATGTTTGCACTGCCAACTTCTGCGCAAGAGCCGGTTGTCATTGTGGAGCCATTGATAAAAACGAAATGGGGTCAAGGCGGCGTATTCAATGATATGTTCCCTAAAAACAATGATGGCAATAATGTTCTTGCTGGTTGCGGAAATGTTGCTTGGGCGCAGATGATAGCGTATCACAAGTATCCGGCACGAGGCGTAGGAGAAAGCGGGCCAACTAAAGTACGTGGTTTAGCCGTACCCTCCGTGAATTTTGAGATTGATTATGATTGGGATAATATTCTGGATACATATACAAGCAGTGCTACGGAGCAACAGCGGAATGCAGTAGCAACATTAATGTATCATGTTGGTGCAGCAAGGGATGGTAGCGGCAAAAGCAATCAGGGGCAAATGGTCAATGTTTTTGGATATGACAAGAGCATTCAATACCTTCAACGTAGATTTTATACCGATAACGAATGGGAGGCAATAATAAAACAGCAGCTAGATTTGGGGCTTCCAGTATATTATCATGGAACTGATCCTGGGAGTGACCATGCTTTTATAGTTGACGGTTACGACAATGCAGGCAATTTTCATATTAACTGGGGGTGGGGAGGCAGCAGTGACGGATGGAATTCCCTTAACAATTTGCGAGGTAACAAAAAATGGTCTAATAATAATTCTATGACGATTAATATGATGCCAAATCAGGGAGGTGTTGCAGTTCCTTATGAAATGGCATTGGTAAACTTTAGCGTAAATAAAACCTCCGTGTCTCAAAATGAATTGTTTACCGCTAAGGCTCAGGCAAGAAATCTGAGTACTTTTGATACTTTTAACGGTGGTCGCTATGGCTTGGCGTTAGTGGATGCTGGCAACAATATTGTAGCAATAATAGCAGATATAAACGCCGTAGCACGTGCTCCAATGACAAACTCCAGTCATTTCGAAGTAAATAGCTTTGTGCCTGAAACCGTGCCTCCGGGAAAGTACAAATTAAGAGTTGCCGTTAAACCCACTGACGGCGATTGGAAAGTCATTACAAAATCTGCAATTCGTGATGGCATCCATTCTGCTTTTGATTTCACCGTAACTCCATATCAAGGCACAACTCCAGGCGGTGGTTACGGATTGGCATTGACAAATTTTAGCACAGAGAGAACTTATGCAAATCATGGCGAAAGTACATCATTTACTGTTAATTACAGATTTAGAAATATAACTTCAGAGCAATTCCCTAGCGGTCAAGCTGGAGCGGCATTAGTGGACGATAGCGGCAATATTGTCGCAGTTATCGGAACTAGAGATGCTGGCTCGCTTGCAGCAGGCTCAACTGGTTCGGCAAGAACATTGACTAGCACTGTGCCAGCCACTGTAGAACCTGGAGTTTACCATCTGCGAATAGTTAATCGTCTAAACGCCAATGATCCGTGGCGAATAGCTACGCTATCTTTACCGAACATTCCAAACAGCATTGAGTTTGGAATAATAAAACCGGGCAATACCGGAATGATAGCATTTGCTTCGGATGATGGCAACGGCACAGTTAGGGCTTCGGTAGATGGCGATGATATTGCATCGGGAGATTTGGTTGTGCTTGGCAAAAAAGTAATATTAAGAGCTATTCCAGACGATAATCATCACATAGTTGGCTGGACTGTAAACGGCGTGGCAGTGCTTGGCAATGCAACAGAAACTCTTGAAATTACTGCCATACGTGCAGCAACCATAGTAAAGGCGATGTTTATAGAAAACGATTTCTACTACAATGTGTCTTCTTATGCAAACGCAACGGAAGATGTTGTTATTGATGTAAATAGTAACTTTACGCTTGATTCGCTTGTGAATATTCCTATGCCGGCAACGACAGACATAACGCTTACCATCCGTAGCGCAAATGCTGCCACTCCTGCAACACTCTTGCGTGGTGCAGAGGGCAATTTATTCACCGTGCCAAACGGCGCAAAGCTTATCTTGGAAAATATAATTATTCAAGGAGCTTTGAAAGACAAAGTTATTGATGATGGAAACGATGATGAAAATATTATCATTGGAGGTGATGAAGATGGTGATGATGACAGTGACGATGGTTCAAAAGCCATAATCAGTTCGCTGGTGCGAATTAATGCTGGCGGTGCGTTTGTAATAAACGATGGCGCAGTTTTGCGCAATAATGAGAGTTTCACTGGCGGCGGTTTATATGTAAATGGCGGTGCTTTCACTATGAATGGCGGTGAAATAAGCAACAATGCGGTAAATTCTCTAGGCGGCGGCTTGTATATAAACGATGGCACTTTTACCATGAACGGCGGTAAAATCATTGGCAACATTACCGGTAAAAATGGTGGCGGCGTGAACATAAATAGCGGCACATTCACTATGACAGGTGGTGAAATAAGCGGCAACACGGCTCGTAGCGGTGGTGGCGGCGTGAACATAAATAGCGGCACATTCACTATGACTGGCGGCGAAATCATCGGCAACACAGCCGGAGACGGTGGTGCCGTGCACATGACAAGTGGCAATTTCATCATGGAGAGCGGTGTGATTGGCAATAACACGTCTGCTGATGGTGGCGGCGGTTTGGACGTATCTGGCAGTAGCACTGTATTTACCATGAAGGGCGGCAAGATAGTTGGCAATACGGCTACAAACAACGGTGGCGGCATGGCTCTGTGGAGCAACGCTAAATTCAACATGGAAGGCGGAGAATTCAGCGGCAATACATCCGGCACAGACGGCGCAGGTATGAGCGTGTCAGGTGCTAGCACTGTGTTCACCATGACTGGTGGCAAGATAACCGGCAACACTGCTAACACCAATGGCGGCGGTGTGAGAATATCTAGCGGCACATTCACAATGACAGGCGGTGAAATTAGCGGCAACACAGCCGTGGCAGATGGTGGCGGCATAAGATTATCTGGTGGCAAGTTCACAATGAATGACGGGAAGATAATCGGCAACACCGCGCTTGACGGTGGTGGGATGGATATATCCGGCAGCAGCACCACAGTCACCATGAATGGTGGCGAAATCAGCGGAAATGTTGCTACTAAAATAGAAGGCAATACAGACGCAGGCAGAGGCGGCGGCATGACCGTGTGGAGCAGTGCCAAATTCACTATGAACGGAGGCAAAATCACCGGCAACGTTGCCGGCGTTAACGCAGGCGGAACATACGTATCGGGTACCAATACTGTCTTCACAATGAAAGGCGGTGAAATTATCGGCAACACAGCCCCGGTCGGCAATGGCATAAACCGTGCAAGCGGTACAGTCAATCTAAATGGCGGTGTGGTAATCGGAACAGGAGCCAACATGGCTGCTGTGGTCAGTGGCACCCACAACCTCAACAAAGGCGAAGGCACTCCCAACAACGCCGTAATATTCGCCTGGAACAAGCCAGCCGGCGAAGACCCGTACATTTACGAGCAAGGCACGAGCACAAATTTAACCGTATCAGCAGGCGCAACAGCAGTTTGGGAGAATAAAGATGACAAAATCGGCATTTTATATAAAAATACCGATAACGAAGGTTTTATGGAAATTGTAGGCATAACGCTTATAACACGAGACAACATTGATATCGCACTGGCAAAAGAAATAATTGAGAATTCGGATTTCGGTTCTGTGTCCCAGGAAACGCTGAATACTCAAGAAGAGGCAAAATTGCATGTTGAAAAAATCATTGCCGAACTTGAGCTTAATGGCGTTGATGCAACTGTTGCTGATGGCATTTTCACAGAGGCAAGCGATGGCACAAACGGCAGTTACACATTCACTGTGAAACTTAATAAAGGCGCAGGGATAGAGCAGGTCACGGAAACATTAACTTTGACGATTATTGCTGCACCATATGGTACACCGGCAATCCTGCCGCAACTTGCCAAAACTACCATCCAAGCCAGCTCCGCAAACAAAACCATAATCCTGCAAAACCTGCCTGCCAATGCAAAAGTAGAAGTGTACAACCTGCAAGGCAAGCGCATATACTCAGCAAATCATGAAAATCCTAAAATCCTGAAAGTCGGGGTTCAGACAGGGGTTTACATTGTGAAAGCTGGATACCAAACTTTGAGAGTAGCTGTGAGGTAATGTTGTTGGGTATTTCGCCTTTTTTTCTACATTTACTCCGTGTTTCTTAACATAATTTGGCTTCTTTTCTTTGGCGGCGCATTTGTGGCATGCCTGGCTCAGTGGCTTTATTTGGGCAATAGCGGCATTTTTAACGATGTTATGCAGAGCGTTTTTGCCATGTCAAAGACATCTTTTGAGATAGCCATAGGTTTAACCGGAATCCTCGCTTTTTGGCTTGGAATGATGAAAATAGGGGAAAAAGCCGGTGCGGTTCAGATGCTCGCCAAGCTGGTTGCCCCCTTGATGAAAAGACTCTTCCCAAGCGTTCCTGTGGAACATCCGGCAATGGGCAGCATGCTTATGAATATGAGCGCAAATATGCTGGGGCTAGACAACGCAGCCACACCACTCGGCTTAAAAGCCATGAAGGAATTGCAGGAACTGAACCCCCAAAAAGACACCGCAAGCGATGCTCAGATTTTATTTTTGGTCTTGAATGCTAGCGGTTTAACCCTGATTCCTGTTACTATAATGACTTACAGGGCAAAGCTAGGTGCAGCAAACCCTGCTGACATTTTTTTGCCGATTTTGTTCGCTACATTTTTCAGCACAGTGGCCGGCATTTTGGTCACCGCTTTTTTTCAAAAAATTGAGATAAAAAACATTGTTTTCATATCGTGGTTTGTGGGTCTCAGCGCGGCGGTGTTCGGGAGCCTTTTTTATTTTTCCATGCTTTCCGCAGAGGAAATGGGAATTGCCAGCGCATTTTTGGGCGGCATAATTTTATTCAGCATTGTGATGTTCTTTTTGATTTTGGCGGCTGTAAAAAAGGTTATGCCTTTTGATGCTTTTGTTGAGGGTGCAAAGGAGGGTTTTTCCACTGCCGTTATGATTATTCCTTACTTGATTGCCATCTTGGTAGGAGTTGCCGCATTCAGGGCAAGCGGCGCTATGGATTTTATCATGGGCGGAATAGTAGCTGCATTCAATGTTTTCGGAATTCCATCCGACGTTGTGCCGAGCTTGCCAACCGCATTTATGAAGCCTCTTTCCGGTAGCGGCGCACGTGGCATGATGGTGGATGCAATGCAGACTTACGGCGCAGACAGTTTTGTCGGTCGTTTGAGCTGTATATTTCAGGGAACAACGGATACTACTTTTTACATTTTAGCTGTGTATTTTGGCTCGGTAGCTATTCGCAAAACTAGGCACGCTGTTTTTTGCGGCCTTACTACGGATGTTGTGAGCGCCATATCTGCTATAACAATTGCATATATATTTTTCCCGCCGTAGTGGTTTAATGCATTAACCCCCTACGGCTCAGATGTCTTTCCCTCCACTCCAAAATCAACGCTTCCTGTTCTGCTTCCGTTAAGCAAAATTTTTGCCTGCCTTGGCTTTGCATGTATATATCCAAATGAGTTAGCAGCACGCCTGCCGCAACAGAGACATTCAAACTTTCCGTTAACCCGTATTGGGGCAAAATGAAGTGTTCGTCTGCTTGAGCCAGAGTATCGGGGTGGTTGCCGCGCAGTTCTGCACCCATGTAGAAGGCGGTGGGTTTGGAGAGATCAAGCTCCGGCAGTTGCTTGCTTGCGTGGGTGCTTGCTACGGCTATTTTGTAGCCTTGTTTTTTCAGTTCGCTCATAGCTGTTGCCCTTTTGCTGTAAATAAAAGCGTTCATCCATTTTAAAGAGCCTTTGAGAATAGCCTTATTCACCTTGTATGCGTTGTCTTCTTCAATTATATGCACATTTTGCAATCCGAAAACCTCGGATGTGCGAATAACTGCGGATATATTGTGCGGGTCAAAAAAATCTTCCAGAACAAGGCAAAAATGCTTTGTGCGCAGCGCGGCGGCTTTTTCAAAGAGCATTTGTCTGCGCTCGGTTAAATCGGAGAATTTTTGCGGCATGATGGGAATATACAAAGGCTTTACGGTTACCCACAAAATATTCTTCTAACAGGATCACCGAAAATAATCAAAACACCTGCACCTTTGTTCAGTATTTTCTATATTTATGCTATGAAAGAACTCACAGAACGCCAGCTTGCTATATATAGCTACATAAAGGATTTCATCCTTTCTCATAAATATCCGCCCACAATTCGCGAAATAGGCGATAAATTCGGCATAAAAAGCACCAACGGAGTTAGAGACGCCTTAAAGGCTCTTGAAATAAAGGGGTATATAAAAAAACGTTTAAACCAGGCTCGTGGAATAGCCCTTCCCAGAAACGTATTTCCGGCTGCAGCTCATGCTGCACGTTTGCCTGTAATTGGGCGCATAGCCGCAGGAACACCTGTTTTAGCGCAGGAAAACATAGAAGAGACCCTTACCATAGACCAGTCAGTGCTTCCACGCAGCTCTGAGATATTTGCTCTTAGGGTACAAGGAGACTCTATGATCGGGGATGGTATTTTAAACGGCGATATTGCAATAATCCGAATGCAAAAAAATGCAGAACGCGGGCAAATAATCGCTGCCGTAATAGATGGCGATGCAACATTGAAGCATTATCACCCTGCAGCTAACAAAATAGAACTCAGGGCATCTAACCCAAAATATTTCCCTATAACCGTTAGCGAAGGTGAAGACTTCTCCATAGCCGGAATATTAGCGGGCGTTATACGTAAATGCTAGCCTGCCATTAAGTTTTCTATATTATCTTAGCGAATATACTTTTATAAAAAAAGAGGTTATTATGAGTTTATTGGATGTATTTAAGCCCAAGTGGCAAAGTTCAGAGCCGGCAATGCGTAAACAGGCTGTTCAAAGTTTGGGTTCTACGGATTTAGATGCTCTTTTGGAAGTTGCTAAAAATGATGATGAAGCAGAGATAAGAAAAATAGCAGTTCAAAAAATATCTTCCCCCAATCATCTGAGTAATTTATTGAAAACAGAGCAAGATGTATCTGTGCAAAACCTGATAAAAGAAACTTTGAAAAAAATCTGGTTAAAAACGATAAAAAATCATATCGGCGCACCATCCGAAGAAATTCATAAAATTCTCGCCGACATGTCGGCAAAAGATAAGGAAGAATTGCTTCTAAATGCAAAATCTGTGAAAATCCGCATGGAATTGCTGTACGGCACTTCCAATCAAGGTGTACTCGCCAAGGTTGCCAAAGGAGACCAGGAAGAGTCTGTAGCTTTGGCTGCGCTTGAAAGTTTGCAAAGTGAAAGCGAAATAGCTAATTGCCAAACTTCAAAATTTGAGGCTGTACGCAGAAAAGCAAAAGAAATGCTAGCCGCGATTCAGGCTTCAAAAATAGACCCGGCCAAAGAACAGGCAGATATACTCGCTCAAAAGCAACAAGCATTGCTATCTCATGCAGCAAGGCTTTTGGAAAACAAAAATCCTCTATCCGTAAATGCAGAAATGCAAAGGCTAAAAGCCTCATCCCAAGGCTTGCTAAGTCCGGAGCTAAATTCAATCTTCGAAAAGCACGAAGAGAACTTAGCCGCTGCGGAAAGAGCTCGCATAGAGGCAGAAGAACAGGCAAAGAAAGAAGTTGAAGAAATTGAGAAGCAAAAAGAAGAAGTGGTTAAAGAGCCTGTTGTTGAACAAAACGTAGAAGTTATTGTAGAGGAACCGACTATGGAAAATACGGAAGAGCCCCATGAAGATAAACTTGGCGAAGAAGAGTACAACGCAAAGTTGCAGAAACTGCAAGCCATAATAGAAAGCGTAAACGAACTTGATGAAAACGGAGATTTCAATGAGATTTCTCAAAGCATAAGGCAGGCTTTTTATGACTGGAAAGAAATTGTTGGCGAAAATAAAACCCAGTTTAAAAATGTTTACAAGGAATTCAGATCTGCAACAAGCCGTTTCCAAAACTTGCAGGAATGGGCTTCTTGGCATGCCGAGCAAATAAGAGAACAACTGATAAAAGACATTGAAGAACTTGCGAATGCTCCTGTTGCTTTGGAAAACAGGGCAAAGGCATTTACAATGATAGAGCAATGGAAATCCGCAGGCTACATGCCAACAGCAAAAACCCAGGAACTTTGGCCACGCTTTAAAGCCGGATTGGACAAGGTTATGGATAGCGTTGCGCCATTGCTAAAAGAGCAGGAAAAAGAACAGGAAGCAAATCTGAAAACAAAAGAAGATATATGCACGGAAATAGAAGAGCTTGCAGTGACGGAAGGCGAATGGGCAGACCAGTTGAAGAGAGTTCAGGAATTGCAGGCAAAATGGAAAAATACCGGTTTTGTGCCAAAAGCTCAAAATCATATTATTTGGGAACGCTATCAGGCTGCAATCAACTCTTTCTTTAAAAAGCAGGAAGCGTATAAAAAGCGCATAGGCGAACAGATTAACGAGCGCATTATTGCAAGGGAAAAACTTTGCGAAGAAGCTGAAGCACTTGCAACTTCCACCGATTGGAAGAACACACCAAAGGTATTCACAAAACTCAGTGCAGACTGGAAGGTAGCGGGATCTGTTCCTGCCGAGCAATATGAAAAACTATTGCAACGCTTTAAAAAAGCCAGCGATACTTTCTTTGAAAACAGAAATAACTTTTATGATTCCACCAGAAAAACCAGAGAAGAAGTATGCAAAAAAATAGAAGAACTCAATTTTGATGCCGCCAGTGCAGAGTCTGTTGCCGAATGGAAGGCTATAGAAGAAGAATGGAAGGCACTGGAAAATAATGGTTATTCCAAGGAATTAAATGAGAGATTTTTTGCGATTTCCGACCGTATATGGGAAGTTGCCTCTAAAAGCAATCCGGAGATCACAAAGGAGTTGGACAAAAACTGGGAAGTGAAGCATGGCTTAAAGGAGCAGCTTAAAAATATTTTAGAGCAGGGCAACTTTAAATTCAGAACATTGCAAACGGTTCGCGGTTTGCAAACCGAGTGGGATAAAACCGGGCGGTGCGGTGCGGCAGAGGCAGAAATATCCAATGAGTTTAACGAACTTGTTCAATCCTTTTTCTCAACATACAACGACCAAAAGGAAATTAGAGGCAATCTGGACAAAATAAATGCGCAAAAGAAAGAGGACTTGTGCAAGCAGGCAGAAGAACTTTTAGCAAAGGCTCAAAATAAGGAGCTTACACGCACAGAGGTTGTTTCGGAAACCAATTCGTTAAGAGCTGCATGGAGAGACTCCGGCAATGTATCCATGCATTTGGCAAAAATTTTATGGAAACGTTTTAACACAGCTTGCAATTGCGCATGCCACGCATTTGACAATGAACCTGCGGATACTCAATGATAGTTACTCTTGATTTGGAAGGAGTTCTTTCTCCTGAAATTTGGATTTCTGTTGCCGAGCGTACCAAAATAGATGCGCTTCGTTTAACAACTCGCGATATTTCCGATTACGACGAGCTTATGCAGCTCCGTTTGAAAATTTTAGAAGAGCATGACATAAAGCTTTCATATATACAAGGCGTTATAGAGAACATGCCTCTTTTGTCCGGAGCAAAGGAATTTTTAGACGAGCTTCGCTCATTCTGCCAGGTGATAATTTTATCGGATACCTTTGAGGAATTTGCAAAACCCATCATGAAAAAATTGGGGTATCCTACATTGTTCTGCCATAGTTTGGAAGTGAAAAAAGACAAAATTATTGGCTATAAATTACGGCAAAAAAATCAAAAGCGCTGTGCTGTTGAGGCGTTTAAATCGTTGAATTTCAAGGTATTTGCTGCCGGAGATTCTTATAATGATATTGAAATGCTTAAGGCAGCAGATGCGGCGTGTTTGTTTCGCGCTCCGGACTGCGTAAAAAAAGAATTTCCACAGTTTAAGGCTGTGGAAAAATATCGTGCTTTGATGATTTATTTAAAATCATGCATGAATTGAACCAAAGTTTCAACGCCTTCCATAGGCATTGCATTGTAAATGCTTGCCCTGAATCCGCCCACTGAACGATGGCCTTTTAACTGCTCCAAACCTTTTTCCACGGCAACTTTTAAGAACTTTTTTTCCATTTCTTCTTTTTGATCTGCGGCAACAGCATCTTCTCTGAATACGAATGGAATGTTCATTGTGGAGCGATCTTCTTTTGCTGCGGTGCCTTTGAATAATTTGGAATTATCCAATGCATCGTAAATGAGGTTGGCTTTTTTATTGTTTATTTTTTCCATCTCTGCAACACCACCGAGATTTTTGAGCCAGTGCAGAACTCTGTTCATAACGTAAATAGAGAACACAGGCGGTGTGTTGAACATTGAATGTTCCGGAATATGTGTGCGGTAATCCAGCATTGTAGGAATGTCGCGCTGCACTTTGCCCAGAATATCTGAGCGAACTATAACGGTAGCCACACCTGCAGGCCCCATATTTTTTTGTGCACCGGCATAAATCAATCCGAATTTGGAAACATCAATCGGGCGGCTCAAAATGTCTGAGCTCATATCGCAAACCAGATAGGTGTTTGCTTTTGGAAATTCCTTCCACTGCGTTCCGTAGATAGTGTTGTTGCTTGTGAGGTGCAAATATGTTGCGCCCGGTGTTTGCTCAAATGTTTTTGGTATGTGGTTGTAAATACTTTCTTTAGAAGAGCAAACAACATTCACTTTGCCGAATTTCTTGGCTTCTTTTAAGGCTTTGTTTGCCCACACGCCCGTATCTGTGTAATCTGCGCTTGCGCTTGAATCCAGCAGGTTTATAGGTACCATGCAGAACTGCAGGGAGGCTCCGCCACCCAAAAACAGAATTTCATAGCCTGCCGGGATAGACAGAAGCTCTTTCAAAAGAGATTCTGTTTCTGCTACCATTCCCTCTATGGGCTTGGTACGGTGGCTCATTTCCAGAATGCCTACACCCGTATTTGCAAAATCTGCAATTGCGGCTGCGGCTTCTTCTGTTGCCTGTTTGGGAAGGGTACTGGGACCCGCGCTGAAGTTGAATACTTTTTTCATTAAGAAAAATTAGTAAAAATTGCCGCTGCCGCTATCATTGCGCCGTTGTCTGTGCAAAGCTCCACAGGGGGGCAAATGAGGTTTAAACCGCTTTTTTCAGCGCGCTCAGCCATAAGTTCTCTTAGCCTGTAGTTTGCGCTGACCCCGCCGCACAGAATTAGATTTTCAATGCCGTGTTTCTTCGCAGCATTTATAGCTTTCAAAGACAAAATATCTGCAATGGCCTCTTGCAAACTAGCGCAAATATCCGCAATATGTTCCTTGACAAAATCTTCGCCCTTAGTTTGAACATAACGCAGAACCGCAGTCTTTAGCCCGCTAAAAGAAAAATCAAAAGAATTTGCCTCGTTTAGAGCTCTCGGAAATTCATGAAAATTTTTATCACCGTTCTTAGCTAATTTGCTTATAGCCGCACCGGCAGGGTAGCCAAGCCCAAGAATTTTTCCGCTTTTATCAAAAGCCTCACCTGCAGCATCATCCCGAGTTTTACCCACGGTAACTTTTTCATTGACCAAAACCAATTCGGTATGCCCGCCGGAAACTATCAGTGCCATTCCATCTTTTAAACCACAAGAAATAAGCGCAGAGCAAATGTGCCCGTCTAAATGATTTACGCCGTAGCTTTTCACGCCTAAATCTTTTGCCAAGCCTCTTGCGAAATTTATTCCTACCAGCAATGAACCCATTAGTCCGGGGCTTTGGGTGTAGGCTATTTGGCCTATATCTTTGATTTCAATCTTTGCTTCTTCCAATGCCTGTTGCAAAACAGGAACTATTTTTTCCAGATGTGCACGTGATGCAAGTTCTGGAACAACGCCTCCCCATGCCTTATGCTCATCTATCTGGCTGTAAAGGCAGTTGGATAATATATCAATGGAATCTCCGTTGTTGCGCAGCACTGCGCAAGCCGTATCGTCGCAACTGGTTTCAATTCCTAGCCAAATATTATTCATTCTCAATCAAGCGGAATTTTTCCGGAGAAACTTGCCAGTTGGTAACGGGGTAGGGAATGTGAACTGTTGGTTTTAGCTCATCTGAGCTTTCAATGGAAAACCTGGAAAATTCAATGTAAAGATTTATGTTTTGCGGATCTATTTGCGAGAGCAATTCCTTTCCGCCAGAAACTTCAATATCTGCCTTTGTCGGATAAATAGAATAAATGCTTCTGTCAAAACCGCCTATTAAACGAACCGGAATACCGGAAAATATTTTGTGATCCAAAGGTTCTACCTTTATTTGCACAAACAGAGATGTATCTACAATATGCACTATGGAACTAAGCGAAGACAAATCCAATTGCACAGGAAGCGAATTGCTCCATTTCAAATTTGTCATGGATATTTCCTTTGTGGGGATGTGCCGAATTTTTCCTATTGCGCTTCTAGCACCGGAAATTATAACGGAATCGGGAATTACATCCGGCTCTCCGAGCAATGTGAAACCAGGCGCGGCTTGAATATCAAGCTTGGGCAACACCGGTACTTTCAATTCAATTCTCGCATCCAGATTTATGTTTAATTGGTTTGTTTGCCGAATACGCAACATTTTCACATCCGGCATTCCCGGCAAAATAAAGCGAATTTGCTCGCTTGTTATTTTGGATTGCCCAATGGGCATGCCTTTCAAGTCTATTTCAAGGCTTGCGGCACGGTTTATTTTTAAGTTGATAAGGCTTATCGCTTTGCCTTCGAGTTGTACAGTTAAGGTTGGCGGTGGAGGCTCAACCAATGCCATATTATCTTGAAGGTTTATTATCTTTACCGGCAGATCTATTTCCGTTCTGGTTTCTTCTCTTGAAACCACAGCAAACCACATAAGGCATCCGCACAGTAATGCTAAAAGTTTAAGTGAATGTTTTGAGAAAAAATCTTTCAAGCCACACCTAATTTCTTTTGATAAGCACTCAAGGAATCAATCACGTTTGTCATTACGTGAATAAAGTCTTGCGCTCCGGCAGCCTTTAAGTCTTCTGCATCTTTTGGGTTACCTGCAATTATGCGAACAATTCCGGGGAACTCCTTTTCAAGAGTCGGGAATATCTCCTTTGCAAGCCCGATATATTCCTCGTCTTTGGAGCATAGCACCACTATTTGAGGATTATTCTTTTTCACCATTTCAATGCCTTCCGCAACGTTTGAAATTCCGTTGGTATCTATGACAGTGTATCCTGCGCAACCGAAGAAATTTTTGATAAATGTAGCGCGTGCAAGCCGCATTGCCAAATCTCCTGCTGTCCACAGGAATACCTTTGGAGTTTTACCGCTTTTTTCCGTTTGCAGGCGCAGAGCTTCAAAGACATGCGGGCCACGGCGCATGTTCAACTGCACCGTGATTTTATCACTCATCTTTTCCTGTAAATTAGGATATTGGTTTGTGCCTATAAACACTTCACGGCGCTGTGCTATCAGTTTTTCCTTTTGCTTCCAGCTATCTTCAATGGCTTTTTCAATGGTATTGGGATCAAAGTTTTTGAATGCTTCCAAAGCTTTGGATGCAATCTGATCGGTTAGCGTTTCTATGTAATATGAACCGGCAGACGGATCAACTATTTTGTGGAAGTTGCATTCGTTTTTGAGCAACAATTGAACATTGCGAGCTATGCGGCAACTGAATTCATCCGGTTTTTTGAATACGGCATCGTAAGGAATAACGGTGATAGAGTCTGCACCTGCAATTGCTGCGCTCATAGCTTCTGTTGTTACACGGAGCATGTTCACATTAGAGTCAAATACGGTGGCATTCCACATTGATGTGCATGCGTGGACTTTTGCCGTGCCTGTTACTCCGTATTCTTTGAGTATGTTTGCCCACAATATGCGCAGTGCGCGGATTTTTGCGATTTCAAGGAAGTATCTTGAGCCTACGCTTATGCTGAACGAAATCTGAGCTGCAGCCTGTTCTGCGGTTTGCCCTGCTTCTGTTAGTGCATCCATTTGCTCCAAGCCTGCATAGAGGGCTATGCTGAGTTCCTGAATTATGTTTGCGCCTGCATTATGGTAGTTATGAGTTTTGATTACGGACTTGTTCTCTACGGAGTCAAAATGAACTTTGCTGGGGTCTATACCTGCGGCAAGGGCATTGGTATCGGTTCCGTATAAAAAGCATACGGCATCTGCGCCGTGTTTCAGAGCGTTTTTAGCGGCTGCATTTGCTGCGGCAACATCTGTTTCGTAGATATTTTCCCTGATTTCCCAGTTGTTATCCGTTTTTTTTGTGCCGCGTGCAAACGGGAATTCACCGGGCAGGTTGTTAAGCAACCAGGATATGCCATCGGTATCGGCTTTGCGGTAGTATGGTTTTACCGATATGCCTTCCAGCGTTTTCCATATCAGTTTTTTTTCATAATCTGCCCCTTTAAGGTCTGCCTGTATAGTGGCTTCCCATTCCTCGGTAGAAATATCGGGGAATTCTGCGAATAATTTTTCCTGGCTCATAGGTCCTCTTTATTTTATTTATGATAATATAGAAAACGTCAGACAGTTATTATAGGGTATATTCCCCCCAAATATGTCCAGTGCGCTGCCTATGGTTAAGTCCACACGGCCTTTTGATAGCTGATTGCATATTTCAAAGTCCTTTAAGCTGCTTGCGCCACCGGCATAGGTTACCGGAATAGGGGAGTTTTCGCCTAAAAATTCAATTAATTCCAAGTCCATGCCCTGTTGCTTGCCTTCCACACCAGCGGCATGAATTAAAAATTCAAAGCAATACTCGGAAATCATATCCAGGTTTTCTTTGGTTATGTAAAAATCCGTTAAAGTTTGCCATTTATTTATAGCCACTTGCCATTTGCCTGAACATTTGTCGGATTTATAACAGCTTAAATCTATTACCAGTTTTTCTTTTCCTGTTTCTTCGCTGATTTCTTTTAGTTTTTCAATTGAAAATTTTCCGTTTGGGAATACGGAGCTTGTGACTATAACTGCTGCAGCTCCAGCCTCCAGATATTTTTTTGCGTTTTCTTTTGTTATGCCACCGCCTATTTGCATTCCGTTGGGGTAAGCTTTCAAGGCTCTCATTGCGGCATCTTCATTGCCTGGGCCCAGCATTATTATATGGCCGCCTTTTAAGTTGTCTTTTTTGTACAACTCGGCGTACCATTCTGCTGGTTTTGTGGATACAAAATTTTCTTTAAGTTCGCTCTCGTTAGCCGAGAGCGAGGAACCTACTATCTGTTTGACTTTGCCATTGTGTAAGTCTATGCACGGGCGAAAGCGGGTCATTAATGTTTGTACTTGCTAACTAATTCTGGTGGGCAAGTGATTTGTTTGGAAAGAACTGTAGGATTATTGGAAATCCCGAACCAGTTAATATACCATTCGCAGCCTTTCATGAAATCACCGCGAACGCCGGAAGATCCAGAGCCAAAGGCTGCTGTGCACATATCTCTAATACAACTTACGTTGTTGCCGCATGTAGCTCTAAAGCCGCCATATTGTTGGCCAAGAGAAGGACTGCCGGGGCCGCCATTGCTGGAAATCTGGCTGGAGAACGCATTGTATAAACCAACACCACCGCCGGGAATCATAATATCATACTGATCACCACCGACATCACCGCCAATATTGCTTATCATAACTACCATCTTTTTCCCGCTAATGGTGCCACTCATGCCACCTTCGCCATTGCTGGTGAATTGCAACAGGAAGCATTTGCCGCAATCGCCATTTGAGTGAGAGGCAGCAAAGCCGTAAGCCAAATCATTGTTTACAGCCCATGGGAACTGGTTTGCACAAGTATAACCTGTTCCGCCGCTTTCACAAGCGTTTTTCGCATTTTGATCGCTAAGCTTGGAGCCGCTAACGCTACAGGTCATAGCTGCTCCATTTGGGCTGCCGCTGGCATTTGCAGTCCATGCACAGCTTGGTTTGCAGGAATCCCAATAGCGAGTAGTTTTGGCTGTTTTGACTCCTGAAGCACCCTGAGTCAAATTCTGCGAGCATTCTGAGCAACCAGTGCCACCACCGGAGGCAGAAGAGCTTGATGGTACAGCAGTGACCGTTATTGTTCCCGGGCAATTCGCTGTTTTCGTTGAGCCGCCACAGGTTGCCGATACTTGTAAATTATTGATTGTTTGCGCAGAAGTAATAGCGTTCTTGATATTCGGGGTAAATGTAACCGAACTTGCGCTGAGTGTTGTTGAGCCGCAACCTACTGCCGGCAGGCTTGGAGTTTGCCCCACGGTTATGGATTGAGAAACTGTTGCGCAAGTGAGATTCGGGCTTGAAGACGAAGACGAAGGCAACGCACTAATGTTTATTGAACCGCAACTTGCCTGTTGAGTTGAACCGCTGCAGGTTGCCGATGCAGTAATAGTATAATTACCTGCGGTTGGGTTTGACCAGCTTGGTGCGCCTGTAAAGGTTGCGCTAACAGAGGAGGTGCCGCATCTTACTGTTGGCTGATTAATTGCTGTGCCTGCTGTGCCTGTTGAAGCCAAGCCGGTGCAGGTTAGGCTATTTGAAGATGCGGATGTTACAACGATTGTTCCGCAAGAGGCAGTTTTATTGCTGCCGCCGCAACTTGCCGTAACAGATACATTGAAAGTACCTGCGGTCGGGTTTGTCCAATTTGGTGCGCTTGTCCATGTGAGGCCGCTTGAAACCGTGGTGTTGTCGCATCTTACTGCAGGAGTGCTAATGCTGGAACCAGCAGTTCCGGTTTGAGCCAAACCAGTGCAGGTGAGCGTACCGCTACCGCTACTGGAACCGCAACTAACTTCTTTGAACCAATAAGTATCGGAAGGATTGCCAAGCTGGAAAATCCAGGCTGAATTGCATTCAGTGCCCCTATCAGGGTTGCATGTATAGCATTTGCCGTTTGAAGCTTTTACGCAAGAACCTGCGCCGTAAGGAGGCACGCCATATTGGGGAGCTGCGCAATTTCCCGGAGCACCGTTTCCGGTAGCACTTGCTACGCTACTGGAAGAAGGAGTGGATGTGTTTGAAGAAGAAGATACCGACGTAGCAACAGAAGAGCTTGAAATTCTGCTTGAAGAGGAACCTGCAGTAATTATGCTGCTTGAAGAAGCTATGGCAGAGGAACTTGGATTGTCTGTGCTAACAGAAGAAGAAGATTCTGCAGGCATGGAGTGTGTCGGTTCAACGGAACTGCTTGATATATCAGGATTTGGAAATTCCTCAATGCAATTTCCGAAAACATCGGAAGGGCATGAACTTTCACTGCAACCTAGCAGAACAAGACCAGTAGAAACAACTAACAGTGCTGCTGAAACAAAAACTCTACGAGATTTTCTCATAATAGACCTCTTCTTTAATGCGTCACTATAATATATATTATTTTTTTCATAAAGTGACGTTTTTTTTTATTTTTGTCAAAAAAAAGTGATATTTGGGCTATTTTATCGGCAAAAACGCGCTCATACCCGGATATAAGTCGAGAATATGCCCCTCCGGGTGGGCTTTTATCTCAAAAGTTTTACCATAGTAAACCTAAAATTTACTATATTCATACAAAAGATTTTTTTATGGAGACAAAATATGTCTAAGCTCTTTATTGAAGACCTTGATATGCAAGGTAAACGGGTTTTTATTCGCGTTGATTTCAACGTGCCGCAAGATAAGACCACCGGCGAAATTACAAATACAAAGCGCATAGAAGCCGCGCTCCCCACAATACGCTATGCGTTGGACAAAGGCGCATCCGTTGTTTTAGCCTCTCACTTAGGCAGGCCAGACGGCAAAGCGGTTGCTAAATTCAGCCTGAAGCCCGTTGCAGATAAATTACAGGAATTGCTAGGCAAGCCTGTTAAGTTCCTGAACGAATGCGTTGGTGCAGAAATTGAAAAGGAATGTGCCGCAGCAAAACCCGGCGATGTTATTCTGCTTGAAAATCTGCGCTTCCATTTAGAAGAAGAAGGCAAGGCAAAAGTTAAAAAACCGGACGGCACCGAAGAGAAAATCAAAGCAGATCCGGCCAAGGTAAAGGAATTCAGAGCTTCTCTTGCAAAACTCGCTGAAGTTTATATAAACGATGCCTTTGGTACCGCACATCGTGCGCATTCTTCAATGCTCGGCGAAGGTTACGCTAAAAGAGCCAGCGGTTACCTTATGAAAAAGGAACTTGACGCTTTTGCCGCAGTACTTGACAATCCAAAACGCCCTGTACTCGCAATTTTGGGCGGTGCAAAGGTTGCAGATAAAATTCAGCTTATAAACAACCTTTTGGACAAAGCCGATAAAATCATAATCGGCGGCGGCATGGCCTTCACATTCAAAAAAGTTATCAACAACCTTGCAATAGGGGCTTCCCTCTACGATGACGAAGGTGCAAAAATTGTGCCGGAATTGATAGAAAAGGCCAAAAAGAACGGCAAAGAGATTATTTTGCCTGTTGACTATGTTATTGCAGACAAATTCGCAGCAGATGCAGCAACAAAAGCCGCAGACGATTCCTCCGGAATTCCTGATGGCTGGATGGGCCTTGATGTTGGTCCGAAATCTTCTGAGCTTTTTGTGAAAGCTATTTTGGATTCGAAAACAATTGTTTGGAACGGACCTGCGGGCGTATTTGAATTTGCGGCTTTTGAAAAAGCTACCAAAGCCATGGCAGATGCAATTGTTCAAGCTACGCACAACGGCGCGATCACTGTGATTGGCGGTGGCGACACGGCAACGGCGGCAAAAAAATACGGTGCAGACAAAAAAGTCACTCACACTTCTACTGGCGGCGGTGCATCGCTGGAATTCCTTGAAGGCAAGGAGCTTCCGGGTGTAGCAGCCCTGTCGGAGAAATAATGCTAAAGAAGGAAGATCGTATTTTAATTCGTACCTCGCTTACGGAATACAGGAACCTTCTCTTCAAAGCCTTTAATGGCTCGGAAGAGGAGAAAGCAAAAATAGCGAGGATAAATCGGTTATTACAGAGTTGGAAAGCAACTTAAAAGGGATTTTTATGCAAAAAAATGGGGCCACAGAACGTGGTATTTTAGTCAGTGCAACACCTTATGATACACGCATAGCGGTTTTGGATAATGGGGTTCTTTCAGATTTGCTGGTGGAAAACATCACTTCCAGCCGCACACTGGGGAATATATATAAGGGAGTTGTGCAAAGGGTTGTGCCTGCACTGCAAGCTGCATTTGTGGAAATAGGTTTGGAAAAAGCAGGCTTTTTGCATATAGACGATGCTATAGCAATAGATCGCGATGCACGTATGCGCAAGGAGTATGGCGATGATGAATCTTCTGCCTCCGAAAATCCGAGCATTGGAGACGTGTTGGAAGCTGGCGATGTGATTATGGTGCAGGTTATCAAAGAGCCCATAAATACCAAGGGGGCAAGGCTTACCACACGTTTGAGTTTTACGGAACGTTTTTTGGTTTGCTATCCTAATTCAAATTTCATAGGCATATCAAAGCAGGAAAGCGATCGCAACAAACGCAAAATTTTCAGGCAATTGGTTCGCAAATATAAAGCTCCGGATGTAGGCTATATTGTGAGAACACAGGCTTTGTATGAATCTGAAAATGAGATTGTTAAGCAGATGCGAAAACTGGAAGAAAAATGGCAAATAACAAAAGCTAGTTTTAAGGAGTATCCGCAAAAGAGTTGCATATATCAGGAGTCCAATTCAGTTGAGCAATCCATAAGGGAATATTTTAAGGAGCAAACGGATTTTGTTTATGTTGACGATGAAAACGAATACCAGAACATTCGTGAATATTTGGGCGGTGCGAATTCGGAGAATTTGCAAAAGATAAAATTGTGGAAAGGCCATGAAAGTCTTTTTGAAGCTTTTGGTATAGAAGATGATTATGAAAAAACTCTTTCCACAAAGGTTTATTTGCCGCGCGGAGCATACTTGATAATTGAGCAAACCGAAGCCTTGATGTCTATAGATGTGAACACAGGTTCCAGAGTTCACGGCAGCGATCAGAGCAGGGTATTTTTGGAAACCAATTTGGATGCAGCCAGAGAAATAGCAAAGCAACTTCGCTTGCGCGATGTTGGCGGGCTGGTGATAATAGACTTTATAGATATGGAGTCAGATGAAGACAGAAAAGCCATTGCAGACGAGTTTGGGAAAGCCATTTATTTTGACAACAAATCAAAGACCAGTTATTCCACAATTTCAAAATTCGGTTTGATGGAAGTGAGCCGCAAACGTGTTCGCACAAATTTGGCTAGCGAAAAGCACAGCAATTGCCCCATGTGTGGCGGTTCCGGCATAGTGTATAGCATGGAAGCGACTCTTTCCCTGATAGATCGTTATCTTGCACGTATATCCAGAAAGAGCAAAATGAAAAATGTTCAACTTGTTGTTGCGCCGCCGCTCTCCAAACTGCTGAGCGAAAACTATGGCCGCATGTTCCATTATCTGGAGCACAAGCATTCATTGGGCATTGAGCTTTTGGAAGCAGAAGATTTTGTGTCTCATAAATTCTCATTTTTCAATCCGGACACCGGCGAAGATATCACGGAGAAATTTGCGTTTTATAGCTAAAGAAATGGCCTGGGTTAGTGGCTGGGCCAGCGATATTTCTATTTGGGAAAACGAGATTTACGAGCGTTTTCCGGGTTATAGCCATCGCTTTATTGATTATTTTGATTTGGTTGAGGCAGATTTTAACATTGAGATTCCGGAATCTGAGATTGTTGTGGGGTGGAGCCTCGGTACGCTTGCGCTTTTGAAAAATTTAGATAAAAAGATAAAAGAACAAAAGTGGATTTTGGTTTGCCCTATAATTGATTTTTGCGCTTGTTGGCGGCCTGCTGTTGTTAGGGCTACGACTTTGGAATCGTTTGGCAAATTGCTTGGCGATGTGGATGGCAAGGAAAAATGGATGGAAAATGCTTTGCGTTATTTGCCGGAACAGTTGAATGCCGGTTTGGAATTTTTGGTGCAAACGAAAGTGGATTTGAATGTTTCGCATGAGAATGTTGAGTTTATTTTTGGCACACACGATAAAATTATTCCCCTGCAACAGTGCGAAGGCACTGTTTGCGAAAACCTTGGGCATTGGCTGCCGGATTACATTCGTACTGCGCCTTGGTCTGCGCTTGTGGCAAGCGATGCGTAGATTTGCAAAGATTTGCTGACAATCCTTTTTCTGTCTTCAGGCTTCCAGGCTTTTTCGCCTTTTGCTTCCATCTCTTTGAACCTGGCATTCATTTCCATGTTGGTTATGCCTACATTTATATTTCTGTTGGGAATGTCTATTTCTATTATATCTCCGTCTTTTACCAGAGCTATATTGCCTTTGCTCGCCGCTTCCGGGCTAACGTGGCCAATGGAGAGGCCGCTTGTGCCGCCGCTGAATCTGCCGTCTGTTATCAGAGCGCAGTCTTTGCCAAGCCCCATGCTTTTCAGATAGCTGGTGGGGTAAAGCATTTCTTGCATTCCCGGGCCGCCTTTTGGGCCTTCGTAGCGGATAACAACAACATCGCCTTTTTTAACCTTGTGGTTTAAGATTCCGTTCACAGCATCTTCCTGGCTTTCAAACACAACTGCGGGGCCTGAGAATGTCCAGATTTTGCTGTCAACTCCGGCGGTTTTCACAACGCATCCGTTTGGAGCAAAGTTGCCGTAGAGAACGGCCAAGCCGCCATCTGCGCTGTATGCATTTGCTACATTTCTTATCACGCCTTTTTGCCTGTCTAAATCGTGGCTGGCATATTTTTCGCTTTGGCTGTATGCTTGCAAATTGAACTTGCGCCCCGGTGCGGCTAAAAAACGATCCTGTGCTTCTTTGGTTGCGGAACCTCTTCTGGCAATGTCCCATTTGTTCAAATATTCCGTGAGATTTTTGCTGTGCACCATGCTGACTTTTGGGTTTAGCAAGCCGGCATTGTCAAGTTCGCCCATAATGGCAGGTATGCCGCCGGCTTTGTGCACATCTTCTATGTGAATGTTGCTAACGCTGGGTGCAACTTTGCAAAGACATGGAGTTGTTCGAGAGAGATCGTTTATGTCTTTCATTGTGAAAGGAACGCCGGCTTCATGAGCTATGGCCAGTATGTGCAGAATGGTATTTGTTGAACCACCCATGGCTATGTCAAGGCGCATTGCGTTTTCAAAGGCTTCTTTTGTGGCTATGCTTTTTGGCAGAATGGAATGGTCGTTGTGGCGGTAGTGCTTGTCGCAAAGTTCCACCACAAGTTTTGCGGCCTGTTCAAATAAATTTTTGCGTAGCGAATGTGTGGCAATAAGGGTTCCATTGCCGGGAAGCGCGAGGCCAAGAGCTTCTGTTAGGCAGTTCATAGAGTTTGCGGTGAACATTCCGGAGCAGCTTCCGCAAGTGGGGCAGGCTCTGTTTTCAATTTCTCGCAAATCACTGTCCGAAACATTGGGGTTTGCAGCGGCTATCATTGCATCTATTAAATCTACATGCGCAGTATTTCCATCGGAGAGTACGGCAATACCGGCTTCCATTGGCCCGCCGCTTACGAACACTGCAGGAATGTTGAGCCGCATTGCAGCCATCAGCATACCGGGTGTAATTTTGTCGCAGTTGCTTATGCACACAAGCGCATCTGCGCAATGCGCGTTTGCCATATATTCCACGGAATCTGCGATCAGGTCTCTGCTGGGCAAGCTGTATAGCATTCCGCTGTGTCCCATTGCTATTCCGTCGTCTATTGCAATAGTGTTGAATTCTTTAGGTACTCCTCCGGCACTTCTGATTTCTTCTGCAATAAGCCTGCCAATGGGTTGCAAATGCACGTGTCCGGGTACAAATTCAGTGAAGCTGTTCACAACAGCGATGACTGGTTTTCCAAATTCATGTTCTTCTGTTCCTGTAGCGCGCCAAAGGGCACGTGCACCGGCCATGTTGCGGCCTTCCGTGGTGGTGAGTGAGCGGAGTTTCATAAGAATAAATATACATTTTTTTATATTCAGTATATGTTCAAAATAGGAATAGGATTTGATGTTCATCGCCTTGTGGAAGGGCGAAAGTGCATTATAGGCGGCGTGGAAATTGAACACTCCAAAGGGCTTTTGGGGCACAGCGATGCAGATGTGCTAACCCATGCCATTAGCGATGCCTTGCTTGGAGCTGCGGGGCTTGGGGATATAGGTACTTATTTTCCCGATACCGATCAAAAATTCAAAGATATAGACAGTCAAATACTTTTGAAAAAAGTTAAGGAAGAAATTTCAAAATACGGTTTTGAAATAGAAAACATAGATAGCATTGTGATGGCAGAAAAACCAAAAATAAACCCACACCGGGCAAAGATGAAGGCTGTTCTTTCCAAAACCCTTGAGATAGAAGAATCAAAAATAGGCATCAAAGCTACAACCACGGAAAAGCTGGGTTTCACAGGGCGCGAAGAGGGTATTGCAGCGCAAGCAGTCGCTTTGCTCACCTGCTCTCGGAATAAAACTTCTCCCACGGTTCATACTTCCCATTGCGGGTGATTTCCACAAAAATAAATGCAGTATCTTTTGGTGGCAAAAAACCTATGGTCTGGTCTTGAGAAACTATGCCTCCGGTATAGGCATAATCGCTTAAAAAACTCAAGCCGCTGGTCTTTGACTGCAAGTTTTCTCCGTGATAAATTGTCACAGAAAAAAGAGAATCCTGTTCTATTTTTAAAATTTTTCCCGACAAAATAGCATTGACGGGAGCTTCGCCTATAGCACTGAATTTATTCCTGAAAATTCTCTCTGCATGATAGTCCTCCTTTGCAAATTTTTGCGGTATCGCCGAGCCTTTTAGCGGCATAACAGGGCAAATGCCGGGGAATTTGCAACCGGTATTGTTGTCTCGCCAAACAGCATTTTCTTCTCTAAATACGTCTATGGTTTTTCCTGATATTCTTATTGATTGAGTTACTTCGTTTGGCCAGGAGAATACATGCTTAACCCTGAGAGGAAATTCATCCGGCAATCTCTCGCTTATAAATCTTGTCATGGGCATGTAAAGGGTATCTGACCCTCTAAGGTCCTTAGCAGATTCAAAATGGAAAAAACATTCCATCAAAGCCTCTTTTTTCGCGTGTATTTTAATCTCATTGCATTCTGGATGTTGCTCGGCGTAACTTTGTGCATCTAGCTCGGGCTTTGATTTTTTTATAAAAAGAACAATGGCAAATACGGCTAAGCCGACTAGAAACAAAGTAAGGAGCAAAGCTCTCAGTTTAGGCATTGCGCTTTACAGGAGTTTCATTTTTCCGTAAATGAGCTTTTGCCGGAACTGCTCAATGAGTTCCTCATTTGCTCCAGCAACAGAGATCGAATGGTTGCTTGCAAATCTGTCTAAGAAAGCTATTGATGCAGAGTCCATGGACTGCAAATTGGAGAAATCGAAAACTATGCTGTAAAAGTCAGAGACGCTTTCCTGCAATTTACCTAGCTGTTCTCCGGCAAACATATTCCCCTTGCATGTTACGTTGGCAACATCTTTGTCGGTTTTTGTTATTTGCCATTCAAAGTCTGTTTGCGGTTGCGATTTCTCATTTGCAATTTGCTTTAAACTGTTTTTAAAATCATCCACAGTCTCGTAAGTTGAAAAAATGCTGTCTAACTGAGTTATCTGTAGCAGGTTTTTTATTTCTGCGGAAATATCAGAAATTACAAACCGCAAGTTGTTTTTATGCATCAACTGATGTATTCTAACCAGCATTGCAAGGTGTGAACTATAAAGTACTCCGACTGTGGCAAGCGAGAAAAGCAAATCTTGCTTTTTGACAAGCAGAGCATCTTCTATTTTTTGAAAAATATCATGAAAATCATCCGCTTCCAGATTAAAATTGATAATCTGGAAGTAACCATCATTGTCTTTTATAGTGCATTCAGCCATATTTTATCTCCAGAAGAAAATATAGTAAATTAAATACTTTCCATTCTAATTGCTCCGCTTTTCCATCCTATTCTTAAGTGCGATAATTCCTGTTTGAACTCTTTTGTGTGGCTGTATATTGAAACCTTTAGCACCGGCATAAGCACATTTGCGGTTATTAAGGATTCCTTATCCGGCATCATATCCAGCAACTTGACCAGTTTTTTTCGTTTCATGAGCAATTGTTCCTTGCTATTGTTGCAAGTGTCGAGCTTGGAGGTCAGGATCTTTTTGAGATTTAGGCTCTCAGGGCTTGTATCCGAGGATTTTATTTCAAGAAGCTTGTCTTGCAGAATCTCTATGGCACTGAGCAGTTTTTGAAAGAGTTCGCTTGAACTCATAAGCTCTTTTTTGTACATTTGCCGCTCGGTGTCTAAAAGGGTAAAATCATTTATCGCTTCTGCTTTTCCGCCTATGTGTCCGCATTTTAAGTTTCCGCTGAAGAGAACGGAGCTGCTTATGATTTGCCCGTCAGAGGGTTGTTCCAGATTTTTGGTTTCAATTTTGCAGTTGCGAATTTGCCCTTTAACCCTGATTGCTTCTCCTGCTTTGAGAATGGAGTCTTGAATGTTTTCTGCATTGATGTTTTTTTCTGCCACTATTGTAGCCTTGTTCTGCCCGAAAACAGAACCTTTCAAGGTTATGCTGCCTTTTTTTGACTCTATATTAGAGGCTTCTACATTGCCTTGAATGGATATGTTGCCGTCTGCCGTAATGGAAAATCCGGTTATTACATTTCCTTTGACAAGAACATCACCGAAGTATTCTATGTTTCCGGTTTTAAGATCTACATCACCGTCTATCACAAAAACGCAACCTACGCAAATATATGGGTTGTCTCTGTAGAGAAAGCCGTTTCTGGCGGCTACAAGTTTTGTTTCGTTATCTATAACTTTGGTATTTATTCCCTGCGGCAGAGCAAAATCTTCGCCCGGAGTTGGGGTTAGAGGGTACCCGAATACGCTAATGCCGGGTATGCCCGGAGTTGGCGGAATTCGTTTGCATATAACTTCGTCTTGTTTTACCTGCCTTATGTTATCCCACTTTTTATAATCTGCTGTGCCATCTTCATTTAAAAACGGTTTTATATCCGGGTCTATTGACAGAACTTCGGTTATAACGGCATCTTGACCTGCTATAGGAGGCACGGCTGATGCTATTATAAACTCCTGCCCGTAAACTTCTTTTGATACAATTTCATCTATTGTTTCGTAATCAATCCCGTAAACTACGGCCTTTTCGGCCAAAAGAAACAATATATCGGCAACGGTTATGCGGTAATCTGTTTGCAACATGCCTGCATCCATAGCAAAGCGTACTTGTATTGGGGTAACTTGCAGTTTCAGGTATCTGCGTTTGCCGTCTTCAAACCGTTCAAAAGGCGGCCCTGCAAGCTCCGGTTTCCCGGATGGGTTTCTAATTATTCTTTCAATTCTTGCGAGGTCGGAATTAATGACATCATTTCTGATAAGAACCTTTTTGATTTCATTGATACTCCAATTCTGCGGAATGAGCTCCGGTACAACGGTCAAGTAAGTGCCGTCAGGCTCTATTTGCCACAAAAGCCATTTGGGGCCATCGTTTATGTTTGCACTGCTGAGGGAATCCATAAGGGGTAATTTAGAAAAATAAATTTCTAGAATCCCATGTCACAAAGCGACTAAATCAGCGTTTACTATGTATTATATATACGTTATTATTGTCAGCATAGACCAAAAAGTTGCACTAAGAGCCTGTACCGTAGGGTCTTTTAAAGAAAAATTACTATATTTATATATGTAATGGGAAAATATATCAACAAAGCGAGGCTTTCCGCCTTTTTGACATTCCTCTCGACAGGAGATGAGCGTTCATACTGTTGCTTTAATTTT
>Ga0209755_10002177_pt1 | contig 27470 bp, 28 predicted proteins | sample TergutCo191P1_FD_187301 | JGI IMG/M metagenome (GOLD analysis project Ga0209755, IMG submission 187301) | Cornitermes sp. P1 segment gut microbial communities from Petit-Saut dam, French Guiana - Co191P1 (SPAdes) (version 2) | ecosystem: Host-associated > Arthropoda: Insects > Digestive system...
TCATAATATATTTCAAATCCGTCGGCATATGACCTCACGGAAACCCTGTTGCTCCCAAGCTGTTTTTGCAGGCCGTGATGGTTTGTCCTTATCAACTGCACAACAGCACAGATATCACATCCCACCGGGATTTCACAATCCCCATCCACCACCGCCACTTCGACGACCGCCATTCTGCCGCCGTGTACCGTAAGCGCAGTGATTGTCGATTTTCCCGCAACGTGGGCGGTTATCGTTCCGGTGAACATGTCAACGCTCGCTATGTCGGGTCTACTGGAACTCCAGAGCACGGTTGTGATTGTCGCGTCCTCTGGGACAACTAGCGCAACAAGGGTTCGGTTTTGCCCCAAAGTCAAGACAAGACTTTCTTCGTCCAGGCTTATGCCCGTCACTGGCACAAAAACTGACGGGCCTGGTGGACCTTCAGGCCCCTGCGGGCCTTGGGGTCCCTGCGGCCCGACCTCGCCGTCCATGGCAAGTATCTGCCACGCGCGCCCGTCGAAAATGTATGATCGCCCCCTGACGATGTTGTGATAGGCCCAGTTCAGCTGCGGGTTGGCGGGGGATTCCCAAAGCGTCCCGAGCCACGTGATGGAAACCCCGTCCTCGCCGACTCCGCCACGCTGCGCCAGCAGATCCCACCCGCTCCCGTTCCAGATGTACGCGTTCCCGGTAACGGTGTTGAAATAGGCCCAGTTCAACTGCGGATCGGAGGGCGCAGAAGATAGCTCCCCGCGCCACACGATCGAGACACCAGCGGATCCCTGTGGGCCTTGGGGTCCCTGCGGCCCAACCTCGCCGTCCATGGCAAGTATCTGCCACGCGCGCCCATCGAAAATATATGATCGCCCCCTGACGATGTTGTGGTAGGCCCAGTTCAGCTGCGGGTTGGCAGGGTGTTCCGAAAGCGTCCCGAGCCACGTGATGGAAACCCCGTCCTCGCCGACTCCGCCACGCTGCGCCAGCAGATCCCACCCGCTCCCGTTCCAGATGTACGCATTCCCGGTAACGGTGTTGAAATAGGCCCAGCTCAACTGCGGATCGGAGGGCGCAGAAGATAGCTCCCCGCGCCACACGATCGAGACACCAGCGGATCCCTGTGCTGGAACCTCAAGATCCCGGTCGCCAATCCACCAGTTGCCGTTTTCTCCTATAAAAGGAATATCTCCTTGAGGCCCCTGTGCTGAAACCCCTAGATCTCTATCACCAACCCACCAATTGCCGTTTAACCCGATACGAGGCGCATTATGGTACAGATCCATACTGGTTATCTTTACTGGCTCGTCCAATTCGGTGTCCATACCGCCCGTCACAATTACAATATCGGCAAAGGGGACAATGAAACTCCCCCTCACAATAATAAGGCGGTGCTCCCCAGCCGGCACACCGCTAATCCTGAACATCCCCTCTTCGCAGGTCATTGCCAGTAACGATGTCCCAGCCACGCTTACTATGAAACCCATAGCACCGAGGGCATCTACCTTAACCTGACCAGATATGCTACCTACACGGATCAGTTCTAGTACGCCAGCATCGGTTTCCTCCCCAGCCCTCACTGTTACGCTGGTCAATACGGCCGCTTCTTGCGAGTCCCGCGATAACGCATATATGACGTAGGTTCCAGGCGGGACACCATCGAAGGTGAATAGACCTGAGGCATCGGTTCGAGTGACCACGGTGGTGCCCCCACGTTCAACAGAGTTAACACTGCGGCTAAGGTCAATAACAGTGGCGGAGCGTGAACCACTGATCTCCTCCAATGTGATAATTATGCCACCGTGGTTCGTCCCATTGCTAAACATTGCAATACCAGTGACGGAACCAGTCGTAGGTTCAAACCTCGTCTCAACTGGGGAGGGGCAGGCAACGAACACCAGCGCGAATAACACGCTCAAAATGCCATATCCGATGGACTTGACGAGTTTAGCTCTTCTCATTGATTCACTTCCTTGTAGTAGTATAGAGTTCGGCACCATACGAACAAATGCGTTGCCTGGATTTTTGCCAGGCGTTAGAAAAAACCTTGCCATCGCCGAAGCAGGCTGATAAGGCTGTGCCAAAGAGAACTCAAAACGGCTTCCCTTGCCGCTTTTTATCGAGTTATCTCGTTCAACGTGACTTTAGTACACATAGATCTAGCAATCAAATTGCACACTATTACAGACAGTCAATATTGGTTCAATATTTTGAAAGCGACATCATGCAAGCTGCCAATAATTTCCTCGCGCTGCGACGGCGTAAGAGTCCGCCCATCGTCTTGTGCCTTGTCCTGAAACAAACAATACGATTCGACATCCAATACAGATGCTATCCGTTCAATCATATTGGGAGACGGAAATTTCTTGCCAACTTCTATTTCCGCAATATATGCCTGGGAAGACTTGCACAACTCGGCAAGTCTCGCTTGTGATATACCACGGCTTTTTCGAAAGCTTTTCAAGTTGACGATGAAAATTTCCTGAAAAGTCACCGTTTTCCTCTGAATTGGTTTTCAAGCACAGGGGATATTTCTAACGAACTGAGCAATGATTTCAGCACACTTTGCTTGGTTTATGAGAAAAGTAATACAATCCTTCAAGGATATATATTTTTAAAACCAGTTCCCCATGCCTTTTTGCACAGGGACTCTCTTGTAATGTCTCTACCCTTCTATAACCCAAAAATAGAGTCTATTGAAACACCAATATCTTGCTGATCATCTGAACCAGCAGACATTTCGTCCATTTTACGAAATAAGAGTATCTTGTCCTTTTCATCCAAAGCATTAATTTCCGAAACAATTCTATCAATTTGTGCCAAGTTAGCCATATAATTCTCCTACTACCCCAGCCTAACCTCACAATTCTTCCTATAAAAAGCAACTCCGTATTTCATAATGTCGGCATACCCTTCATCGTCCCAATAAGCGGCATAGTTGTTATCCTCTATCTGCCTTAGCGCTTCATCGCAAGCGGCGGGCAGCTCCCTAAACTTCCTGGCCTGTTTCAGCTCGAATATGATCGCCTTATCCCTTATGCTAATACCGTACATTACCAAGTCGCTTCGCCCGTGCCCGCTTTCCCTGTTGGATTTAACCAGGTAACCTTTCAGCCGGGACAATATCCCCGCCATAAATCCGTGGTAGAAACTTTCGGCGCTGTCCATGTAGCTTATGCTTTCCGCAAGCAGTTTCGAAAGCTCGGCCTGGAAGGTTTCCACGTCCCCGCCCAGAATGGCATCGAAGAACGCGCCCAGATCCTTTTCGGCTATGCTTTCCTTGAACCACTCCTTTATTTTAGTGGCATAGATGTACCGCAATTCCATATTCGGAATTGACAGGTCAAAGCTTATCTCGCCGTTTTCGCCCAAACGCCCTTCCCCTACTTTCTTAAGGTAGCCGGTAAAAAACATGAAATTCCATAGGTTGTCGGCGTTTTTGTATATTTCGTCGTAGGTTACGTCCTCGTGGATTGCTTTGGATATCGTCCCCCTGGCTATCAGGGTTTCCAGTTCCGTTCTCGCCCTTTCGTCCGCCCTGTCTATAAGGGTGCGGACAATGTCGTTGCCGCTGGTGTTTACCCAGTGGGGTTCGGGGTACCTGTCTATGTTCTTAATCCAATTGCTTACAACTTTGATGGAACTCCAGGGATTGTACACCTCCGTTTTTCCAAACACGTAGCCGTCATACCAGTCCCTGACAACCTCGGCCTTGCACTCCTGGTTGTAATACCTAAGCATGGCATCCATCTCGTCCTGGGTAAAGCCGAAATACTCGTCATAGTTATCGCTTAATATCGACACGACATCCAGGTTGTTCAGGCCTGTGAAAATGCTCTCCTTGGATATCCGCAGGCAGCCGGTTATCACCGCAGAATTCAAGTGCGGGTTGTCCTTTAGCGCGTTGCTCAAGAACGGGCGGATAAAATCCACCATTTCCTGATAAAAGCCCCGTACCCAGGAGTTTTCCAAAGGCACGTCGTACTCGTCGATTAGGATTATGGCCTTTCTGCCATGATAGCCCTCCAGGCATTTACTCAAGAGCCTAAGGGAAGAATGGAAATCGGCTAGGGAGCCTTCACATCTAGACAGTTTCCTAAACGTTTCCAAATCGGCATGATCGGTTATTTTATCCCCAACATAGGCATGACGCCTAAATTCATCGGCGATGTCTTTTTTTATTCTATCGCAAGAGACCTCAAAACTAGCCAGCTTCCAGTCCTTGAAGCTCAAAAATATAACCGGGTACTTGCCCTGGTGCTCAAGGTACCGATCCCCGGCAGCCTCTATTTTAAGGCCATTAAAGAGAGCCCGGGTATTTTTACCGCCAAGCTCCGTGGTGTCCTCGAAAAAACACTTGAGCATGGTCTGGTTGAGCGTCTTGCCGAAACGCCGCGGTCTGGTACAAAGGGTAACCCTGGCACCCCTGTCCAAAATATCTCTAATGAACAGGGTTTTATCTACATAGTAATAGCTGTCCTCGATTATGCGATCAAAAAACGATTCGCCTATTGGCAGCGGGGTCTGGGGGTCTTTTGGCTTATCCATTTTCGCCTCCGTATCCTTCCCTGCGCATACGCGCCTCATTGCTAAACCTTTACCCTCCTGATTTTAGCGGATCCAGCCAAGGCCGTCAATCTAAGCCTGTTTCTTGCAGCAACAAAACATAGCTAACCTTAGCTGGAAACATTAAAGCTCCGCCATTCCCCAGGACAGGGGCTGTTTTGTGAGGCATTTGGAAAACCTTGTTGCCGCCGAAACAGGCTGACAAGGCTGTGGCTAAGGGAAACCCAAGGCGGCTTTCCCCTGCCGTTTTTAGCTGGGCCCTTTCATTCGAGAAGACCCATTACACACCTAAATCTGGCTATCAAATTGATACGGGCGATGAAGCGCAGGTGGCGTATGCTTTCATACGTAACTCCTGACCAGTTTGCCCTCCGCTCTGTCGAATGCACCTTATAGGTTAAGTTATGGGAAAATAATGCACCGAATAGGTTTATTTGTCAATAGAAAAATGCACGTATAAGGTTTGTTTTTTGATTTTGTACGTCATACATTATGGCAGGGGGTAGGGTATGGCTTAAAATGCATTTATGGACGTAAAATCGGTTTTTGGGCATAATCTGAAGCTTTACCGAAAGGCAAAAAAACTGTCCCAGGAGGAGCTGTCCGAAAAAGTGGATATATCCGTAAAGCACCTTAGTTCCATAGAAAGGGGCTTGAATTTTGTCTCCGCCGATTTGTTGGAAAAACTTGCCCTTTCCGTGGAAGTTCCCGTTTCACGCTTTTTCCTAACCTATCATGATGTATTTGGCGACGAAGACAAGGCGCGTTTCGGCGATGCCATGCTGGACACGATAGACAAGATTATAGAGAAACACTTGATACAGGCAATAAAGAACATTAAATCCGATATACGCCAAAATCGGTCGTAATTGGCTGCCCACCGCGCCCACTTGAGAAATATACGGATATGCAGCATAATCAGCTCAAATGTCATCACGAACAGCAGTCATTGGGGCGGGCGCGTGGGGAACGGCGGTTGCCAAAATTATAGCCGAGAAGGGAAACGATGTTGTCCTGTGGAGCTTTGAGGAGGACAACAGGGACGACATTAATCTGCGGCACGAAAACCGCCGCTATCTGCCGGGCGTAAAGCTGCCGAAAAATTTGCTGGCTACCTCGAATATAGTGGAAGCGGCTTTCGACAAAGAATTTATCATTCTGGCGGTTCCCTCGCTGTACCTGCTGCAGACCCTAAGGCAGATCCTTTCGGTACCGTCCATCCAGGATGGGAAGACAGCCATCTCGGTTATTACCAAGGGCTTTCTGCCGACGGAAAAGGGCCCACGGCTTATCGTGGAAACCCTGGAGGATTACCTTCCCGGTTTTTACCAGCACTCTCTGGTGTACATAGCCGGGCCAAGCCATGCCGAGGAAGTTTCCCGGGGCAAGATCACCGGGCTTATCGCCGCCAGTGAAAACGCCAGAAACGCCCTGCGCTTTCGTGATCTTCTGAAAAGCAAGGGCCTGTTCGTGTTTCCCTCGCTTGACGTGCGGGGGGTTCAGGTTGCCGCCGCCGCTAAAAACGTTGTCGCCATTGCCTTTGGCATGCTGGATGCCTTTAAAATCCTGAACGATCATGCCCCCAGGAATACCCTCGACGAAAATGTTACGGACATTACCAAGCTGTTCGGGGACGGAACCGAGTCCCTGCTTCTCGCCGCCGGCCTCAACGAGATACAGGCCCTTGGCATGGCGATGGGCGCAACGCACCCCGAGACTTTCACTTCCATTTCCGGCATAGGCGATCTTGACGTTACATGCCGTTCCGTTTTGGGCAGGAACAGGCGTTTTGGCAAGGAAATCATAGAAAAGAAACTCCTTGAGCCGTTCAAGGATATTGACGACCTTCTTGAGCGGATAAACGAAATTGGCTACCTGCCCGAAGGTGTCGCGGCGGCAAAGTATGTAAATATCCTTGCCGAAAGGCACCATTTGGCTTTGCCTATTTCGATAGGGATTTACCAGATTCTTAACCGTGAGATCGAGCCGTTCGATTTTTTGTGCAAATTTTTTGAACGGCTGGGGTTTACGCATTGAGAATCCCAATCAAGTTTTTACGCATAGCGAAAGGAGAAAAAAATGTTCGACAAACTAACGCAAAAAATAACCGATGCGATGCGCTTTGTTTCCGGCAAATCGACCATCAGCGAGAAGAACATCGAGGATGCCGTCGATGCCATAAAGATGGCCTTGCTGGAGGCGGACGTAAACCTGCGTGTGGTACGGCGTTTCGTCAATTCCACTATAGAGGAAGCCAAGGGCGAAAAGGTTCTGCGTGCCGTGGATCCCGGGCAGCAGTTTGTCAAAATCGTTCACGACAAACTTGTTTCGTACCTGGGTGGGGACAACCTTGCGGAACAGAAGCTAAAGCTGAAAGGCCCGGACCTTATTTCCACGGTGCTGATGCTGGGTCTGCAGGGTTCCGGTAAGACCACCAGTTCGGCGAAGCTGGCCCTGCGCCTTAAGAAAGAAGGCCGCAAACCCCTGCTGATTGCCTGCGACCTTGTGCGCCCAGCCGCCATGGAACAGCTTGCCGTGTTGGGCCAGCAGATCGGCGTACCCGTCTACCGTGAGGAAGGCGCAACGGACAGTGTTAAGGTGTACCGCAACGCGCATCAGTGGGCAAAGCAAAACCTTATCGACACGCTTATCGTCGATACCACCGGCCGCCTGCAAATCGACGAGCCGATGATGGCGGAGCTTTCACGCCTTAAAGATGCGGTACAGCCCGACGAGATGCTTCTTGTCGCCGACTCCATGACCGGTCAGTCCGCGGTTGACATTGCAAAGACCTTTGACGAAAAAATAGGCCTTACTGGCGTGGTGCTAACCAAGTTCGATTCGGACACCCGTGGCGGTGCCGCACTTTCACTCAAGACCATTACCGGCAAGCCACTCAAGTTTACCGGAACTGGGGAAAAGCCCGAGGACTTCGAGCCTTTCCACCCGGAACGCATGGCAGGCCGAATCCTGGGCATGGGCGATGTCGTAAGCCTGGTGGAAAAAGCCCAGGAAGTAATCGACCAGAAAGAGGCCCTGGCGCTCCAGAAAAAAATGGAGAAGGAAAACTTTACGCTGGAGGACTGGCTAACCCAACTCCGTGCCGTAAAGAAAATGGGTTCCCTTCAGTCGATGCTGGATATGATTCCCGGTATGCAGGGGCAGGTAAGCGAGGAAGATATTAACAAAGCCAACCTAAAACGGCAGGAGGCGATTCTTTCCAGCATGACTCGCAAGGAACGCGCCAACCATCTTATAATCGGCCCCCCCCGGCGTACCCGCATAGCCCGTGGTTCCGGCACCTCGGTGGCGGAAGTCGCCCGCCTTCTCAAGCAGTTCGAGAAGATGCGTGGGATGATGAAGAAGATGGCAAAGATGGGGAAAAGCAATCCCGCCGGCATGATGCAGAATATGCAGGGATTGATGGGGCGGTAAATTGCCAATCATACCTGTCGGCGGAAGCGGGGGAAGCCTCCCCCGCGCTCCTTCTCCCCTGTGGTTTTCTCTGTTTGGTATCATTATTTGTCTTACCATGGATTATTTTGCGTTCTCCAGATATGCGATAAAGCCCGCAGGACTCAGGCACTGGATGTCGGTGTTTTTATAGTCGGCTTCATTCCGGGTAACTATATGCGTAATACCGTTCTCCTTGGCAACCATAAACTGGACTGCATCTTCAAAATCGTTCCAGCGAAGTGCCAGAGCATTGACGATGGTGATATCAAATACGGGAACAATTGAAAAGATAGCGGCAATGTGATCCATGATCGGGTAAACACCAGCGGAGCCATGATACTGCTTGCGGAGCAGATAAAAAATATCCGTCATGGCCGATGAAGACAAACATCCACTGACAAGCCGTTTTTCAACGCCCTGTAACGTTTCAAAGGCATCCTCATAAAAGGGCTGGCGTTTCATGAACACGTCCAAAACAACATTGGTGTCAACAAGGACTTTCATTTCAAATACCTTTCCGCCAGCCGTTCCTCACGAATTTCTTCCATGGTTATGTCGCCGCCAACGTGGGCTAGTATACCAAGAAGGCTATCCGCATGTGGCGTGGGTATATCCCCACTTCTTATGCCCTCAAGCGTTTTTCTTATTTTGCCGTGGTCTTCGCCAGGCGCATTATCGGCAAAACTCGAAGCCCTGTCCTCTGGTAAATCAGCGGGGAAAACTTTCCCGTCCAAGATGGTTACGATCGCTTTCTGGTTGACTTCCGCCTTGAACGGGCTTTCGGGAACGAAAACACGCCCATCATAATATGCCCTTACCGCTACCATACATGCTCCTTACTCTTTGAGTATAGCAATTGCCGGTATCACAGGCAAGGAAAAAGCGACAACACCTACCTCAAATCTCCCCCGCAATCAACTTTCCTCGTCCCAACCAATGTCAGCGCATCCCCACCGCAGTGAATGCCCCCCATTAAGCACTTTATACCTTTGTCCAACAGCACAGCGTTATTCGTCATTTTTTACCTCCCTGTTGATAAAATCCACGGAGCCGCATACAATAATCCTGTCATCACGATATTTTACTATAGTGTTTCAAGTTCGGCTTTATTTTTCTTTTGGTGTATTCAATTCAAGGAAGTTTACGTGCATCCCATTTTTGAACAAGGCAATTCCGCTTGTCATGCGGCCTTTTTTCTTGTGTTTATCGCATTCACCTAATTTGTAGACATAATTTTTTCATTCTCTAGTAAACGGGACAATGTTATCGCTCCTATGAGCGTAAAAAAGGCATTCGAAAAAATGGTTCCGAATACTTGAACGAATGTATAGCGATGGTTAAGTATGTCATCAATAGTTTGAACGCTATTATATATCGGGATAAAGCTGTAAAAAACTACTGTTTGTTCATTGTTATTAAAAGCACTGAGCAAGCCTACCAACATAATTATTATTACCATTGGCGATAGAATCATTTGAGCTTCCTTTGCGGTTTTTGCATGAATGGAAACAATGGCAATAAACGTGACGACAAGCAGGGAGCTGAAAAATAATGTTGCAATTAATGCAATAATATCCAAGATACCGTATTGACTTATATCTATGGTACCCAATAAAAATGTGGGAAAATCCTGTTCTATATTGAACCTAACATTAAGACTTTCAATGAACCTTGGCAACGAAAGCAGTATTCCCAGAGTACCTGAAATACCACAGAGAAAGGATTGAATGCCAAGTCCGAATATTTTTCCTGTGGCCAGTTCCATTGGGGTAATGGGAGTGATAAGTATCGTTGAAAGTGTACCTCGTTCTTTTTCGCCTGTAATGGCTTCCGTTGTAGAGGCGATTGCAGCGTGATAAATAAACACAAGGAGAAACATGGGTAGGATTGATGCAAGAAAATTCCGCCCCATTCCATCCGAATCAGCCATATCCCCGCCACTGGATGAGTTAACATCAAATTTCCTTGCTACGCTTCTTTCAAAGACATTTAAAACCGCATTGATTCTGGTAAAATTATAAATAAATCCGTCGGATACCGAGTTGTAGTACAAACGTACTTCTGGGGCTTTTTTGCCAGAAGTAATTTCAAAGGCGGCTATTTTTTCCTCAAAATCAATGGGAAAAAGCAACAAAAAATTCCCATTGCCTTGAGATATGCCGCTAAGGATATCTTCTATTTCATCGCCATGAATTTGAACCAGATTGATGCCCACATATTCAAAAAGTACCTGAATAACATCGGGGGTATGAATGGCGTAGACTTTGCCATCGGTGTCGCCGCCTATTATTAAATCCATCATGGCTGGTGCCAAAAAAGCATAAACAAAATACAGAAGTATGCCAGGCAAAATAAGGGAGCTTATTACCATGCGCCTGTCGCCAAAGAAACGATCTAATTCTTTTTTGAATATCAGGAAAATCTTGTTTCTGTATATGGGGTTCATGGATTAAATTCCTTGTAGGTTTGGTTATATAAAGAAAAAAACACATTCTCAAGCTTGGTTGTTTCGTGTACTCCGCACAGACTATCCGAATTCATAATCCGACCGTTAACGATAAACCCCACGCGATCGCAAACCTTTTCCGCAAGGTTAAAGATGTGCGTTGCAAGAATAATGGTTTTTCCCTGTTTTTTTAGTTCGAGAAGGAAATCGGAAACCGCTCTTGCAGCCAATATATCCAAACCATTGGTCGGTTCATCAAAGACTATGACTTGGGGATCATGCGCTATGGAAACAACAAGAGAAACCTTTTGCTTCATCCCGCTGGATAACACGGAAAACTTTTCGTGTGCGTATTCATCAACACCAAAGCAGTGAAAAAGCTTTTTCTTACGTTCCTTGGCTTGTTTTTCTGGAACTTCCCTAAGAGAGGAAAAAAAATCAAAGAGATAGGATGGCGTAAAGAATTCCTCCAGCCTTAAATCCAATGAAAGAAAACCAATATTGCGGCGTATTTCCAATGGATATTCCCTCACATTGACCCCCGCGACAATAGCATCGCCAGAGTCGCTTTTTATCAGTGTGGAAATAATCCGCATTGCAGTTGTCTTACCCGCGCCGTTTGGTCCCAAAAGACCAAAAATTTCCCCCTCGTTGACCGAGAAGGAAAGATTATCCAGAGCCTTCTTTTTTGTACCGTCCGCACGGAGGAGCTTTCGCTGTTTACCCGTCCAGCGGAAAGTTTTTGTGAGATTGACTACGGAAATGATTTCACCCATGGAATTCCCTTCGTAAAACAGGGGTACCCTGCGAGAGCCGTTTCTGTCCCAATGGCAATGCTAATAATTGCCATGGGACTCAAATTTTAGTTTTAAACAGCAGACAGAAATCATTAATATCCCTGTCTGCTGTAGCTATCAGATGCTACGTATAAGCCATCTGATCAGTACGATGGTCAGAACAATTCCGACAACTGCTGATGCCAAATACAATGCTAAAAACATGGTCTTCCTCCTTATCTAAAAAATAATTTTGCTCACACAACGGTGACAATGAAACTCCTATTGAACCGCCTACATAAACCATAAAAACATCCAATATACGTAATATACTTACGTATAAACCCTATTGATATTAGTATAATATCCGTATTAATACGTGTCAATAGGAAAAAAGGGGGATGTATGATTATTTACCATGAAAAGTGATAAACTCGCTTTGCGTAGGATTTTAGCGGCAAATCTTAAGAAACACCGTAAAATGCTTGGTCTTTCGCAGGAAAAACTGGCGGAAATGACTAATTTGTCATGGCAAACTATAAACAGCATTGAGTGCCATAGGACATGGGTAAGCGACAAAACCCTGGAAAGTCTTGCTGGTGCTCTTAAAATTGATAGTTATGAGCTATTATTACCTATTGAGGGTACCACCCCAAAGCTGGTGGATTCCAATGAGACCATTGAAAAACTGGTTAAGATAAAAAGAACACTGGATGGCTTATTCGAGGACATTGTGAATTTGACAAGATGAAGTTGTCGCAATTGGGGGCTTGCTGGTGTCTATTTCCGGCGTTGTGTGCGATAATTTATCCTCCAGTTTGGCGAGATTGCACCATGCCTTTCGGTAGCTCATGGCGTGAAACATGTTCACATTATCCTCGTCAATTTCATTGTACAATATTTCAAGAGGGTTAAGTCGCCTATGTGTCAGCATATAGGCGTAGTCAAGTATCACCGTAATGCCTTTACACCGTGCAATTCCCAAAGCACCATCATGCACAAGGCGATAAACTAACCTGTTTTCTCATCTATTCTACACGACCACCAACCCGATAAATCCCCGCACAACGGCTCAGGCTTGCCTATGCCACTGTGACCATTGCGCCCTATATCGGCAATCAAAAAGAATATCAATGAAAACAGGGATAAAAATCTAAAATGTTGAAAAAATATTCAGGTATGTAATTTTCCATCGTACTTGACACTGAATAAAATATACTACATGCTTAATTCATGGAAATAATAACAGACGCCAGTGCAATAATGGCTGTCATAGCAATGGAACCTGAGCGGGAAAAGGTTATAAAAAATACTAATGGGTATAGTTACAAAATACTTCCCATAAAAAAAGATGATCTCGTGGAAAAGTCTCCGTTTGATGATATTCCTGGATTCAAAAACGTTGCATAACAAACGGTAACTGTACGCCGTGGGCAAGCCGAAGGAATGAATGATGGAAAACTACACCGAAGAAAACGCTAGGACTATTGACAAATGGGTTGACGAAGGTTGGATCTGGGGCAAGCCAGTGACGCCGGAGGCCTGCGAGAAGGCGCGGCGCGGCGAGTGGGAAGTGGTGCTTACGCCCACCAAGCCCGTGCCGAAAGACTGGTTCGTGCCTTTCCAGGGTGCGAGAATCCTTGGCCTTGCCTCTGGCGGCGGTCAGCAGATGCCGATTTTTTCGATACTTGGCGCGAACTGCACGGTCATGGATCTTTCCGACCGCCAGCTCGAAAGCGAAAGGCTTGTCGCCCGGCGCGAAGGCTACGACATTGAAATCGTCAAAGCGGACATGACGAAGCCATTCCCGTTCGACGACTGCGCCTTCGACCTGGTTTTCCACCCAGTGTCCAACTGCTACATCGAAGACGTCCACCATGTGTGGCGCGAATGCCAGCGCGTGCTCAAGCCTGGCGGCATCTTGCTTGCCGGGCTTGACAACGGCATTAACTATCTTTTCGACGAGTATGACAAGCTGCCCTTGGTCGTTACAGGATCGCTTCCATACAACCCGCTAAAAAACCCCGAGCAAATGGAAAAAGCCCTTAAAACCGACGACGGCATACAGTTCAGCCACACCTTCGACGAGCAGATCGGCGGGCAAATCAACGCCGGCTTCGCGATCGTCGGCGCGTACCAGGACTACAACGGCAAAGGCGAAGTCTGCAATTGCGGCAACGGTTTTGAGTTTGATGCCACGGTCAAGCTTGGCATTCCCACGTTTTGGGCGACCAAAGCGTTGAAGCCCAGTTGAAGCCCAAAGGCTCGTTGTTTTAGAGGCGGGCCGCAGGCTAAAGCAGGCGTTCCAATTCGCCAACCAGCCCCGCAAAAACCTGGCAGGCCGCCCGCACTGGCTCGGGCTGGCTCATGTCAACGCCGGCGATCTTTAGCGCGTCGATCGGGAAGCGCGACCCGCCCGACTTTAGGAAGGCGATGTAGTCCGCGCGTTCGCTTTCGCCGCCGCCCAGAACGCGATCCGCAAGGGCGATCGCCGCGCTGATTCCGGTCGCGTATTGGTAGTCGTAAAATGGCGTTGCGCCCGGATTGAAGGACACGCCAAACAGTCCGCCCAAGCCGGTCGAGTCGTCCGTGACGAATTCCGGGCCGCGGTATTTTGCCAGCAACCTGTTGTATTCGCCGCGCAGAACGTCGGCCGAAAGGGGCGTTCCGGCCTCCTCCAACCTGTACAGGGCGAGTTCGAACTCGGCCGCCCGGGTCAGGTTGTACAGCATATTCGCCAAATTACTCACTTGATCGTTCAGCAGGTGAAGGCGCAGATCCCGGTCGTCGCCTGCGAGTTTCAGCATATGCTTGGAAACCATTTCCTGATGGAATGTGCTCGCGACCTCGGCCTCGAAAATCGAGGGGCAGAAATGCCGGAAGGGGTTTGCCGCCATACTGTACCGATGGTGCATGACGTGCCCGCTTTCGTGGGCGACCCCGCCGACGCTGCCTATCCAATCCTCGTCGAACGGCACCGTTATGAGCGGGTCGTGGCCGTAGGCGTACAGACAACCCCAGCCCGCGGATTTGCCTTGGTTGGGGTAGCGATCCGCCCAACGCCCAAGAAGCCCGGCCCGCAGCGTCGAGGCGTATTCGTCGCCAAGGGGAAGCAGCGCATCCGAGATAAGGCAGGCCGCTTCGTTCCATGTGGTTTTGCGCTTGACCGGGCCCGTTAGCGGCAGGCTCAGGTCGTAGGAGCGCAGCTCTTCAACGCCAGCCGCGCGTTTTCGTAGGCCGTAGTAGCGGTGCACCGCGTCCAGGTTTTCGCCTACGGTGGCAATCAAATTGTCGTAAACCTCTTCGCTAATATTGTCCTTGAACAGCGCGGCCGCCCGAGCCGAGGCGTGACCCCGAACCTTGGCGCGGGTGGCGTTGCGCTTGATCTCGCCCGACACGAAAGTCGCCAGCGTGGTTTTTACCGATTCCCAGCGGGCGCTGCTTTTTTCGTGAACCTTGCGGCGAATCTCCCGGTCAGGGCTTTCCCGCAGCTTCCACCACTCGGTGTCCTTCGTAAGCTCAATCTTTCCCCCGGCGGTGTCGATTGATCCAAGGTCAACGTCCATGTCCACGTTCACCAGCGCGGTGTACGACTCGTAAAGCGAGCCCACGCCTTCCTCGTACAGCGCGGCGATTCTTTCCTCGGCGGCGGTCAGGGTGTGCGCCTTCGTGCGCAGGATGCGGTCGATGTACACACGGTATTCGGCAAGGCGGGGGTGCCCAAGGAAGCTGTCGATGATCGCCTGGGGGATTGCGAGAATTTCCGGTTCCGCCCAGGAGCCTGCGGTTTGGCTTTTGGCCTTTGCCCTGCCGTGTTTGTCCACCATGCCACGCGCCGCCGCGACCCTTTCGTCCTCGAACCAGCGGGCATAGGCGTAGAGCCCCAGCCGCTGGTCAAGGATGTCGTGGTCGCGGCTGAAGTCCATGTAGTCGGCGAGGATTTCCGCCGAGCGCGCCAGCGTCCCCTTGAACGGCGGCAGCTTCTCGGTCATCCTTTCGTACTCGCCAAGAGCCTCGTGCCAGGCCTCGTCGCTTGGGAACACGCCGGAAAGATCCCAGGTGTCTTCCAACGCGATTTCGTGCCTTTCGGGAATGCGTTTCAGTTTTTCGCCCATCTCGGCTCCTCGTTAGAATTATAGTTGGTCTGATGTTAGCTCGCAAGCCCGTACCGCTCGATGAAACGCAGCACCCGCTCCTCGCCAGCTGCTTGGTTCGCCGCCGCTAAGCTCGTAACCGTCGCCAGTTATGTGGACGTACAAACGAGAGCCGTCCCTTATTTCCCGTGCGGAATAATGCCACCCGTACTCATATGATATTCCCCCAATCTCATCAACCCATGTAAACTGCCGCCCGTCTACGGTGTACCTTAGGAAAATGCGCACGTTCCGAGAAGGGTCGGAACGAAATACGGGTTCAAACCTGTGCCTGGCTCCTGTTCTGAGCTGTTCACCTGGAAAGGCCATTCCGGTGTTGGATGCATCCAACAGTACCAATAAGCCGGTAACGTCATGGCCAGAGTCGTTGAATACCGTTATTGTGGCACTCTGCGTTTGCGGACCATGGGCCTGCCATATAGGCCAGCTGCTTGGTTCGCCGCCGCTAAGCTCGTAACCATCGTTGCTTATACGGATGTAGAGGCGCGAGCGATCCCTTATTTCGCGCAGGGAGAAATACCCACCGCCCGGATAGGTTATGCCCCCGATTTCATCATGCCATGTAAATTTCCGTCCGTTTATGGTGTACTCAGCGCCAACACGCCCATTGAGATGCCCATGGGAGAATACAGCCTCAAATGAAAACCGTTCCCCACTTTTTAGCATCCCAAAAGTTGGAAATTCCCTTCCAGCACTCCCATCCCACCATAAGAACAGATCGGTAACATCATAGTCGGAATTGTTGTACACCGTGATGGTGGCACGTCCAGGATTAGGGCCGATGTCACACGACATGGACAGGAAAAGTACAGGAACCATAATAAGCAATGACGGAAAGGCAATACCTTTTCTTTTCATAAAAACCTGCACGTACTCTGACCTGAAAAAACCAGCTAATGGTCTGCGTTTGTCCTGCATTCTTCATCCTCCTAATTTATCTTACCAAACAAATAACTCGTTTTCAAGATCAAGCGCAGCACATACATATTTCGAGATAAAATGTTTGATGCCCTAACTGTGCCAAAATGTTTGGTATTCATGATCCGTTTCCCCAAAAATTATCTTCGCCGGATGGATGTGGAGCGGACAATACCATGCCTGGGATGATACCTTTCCGTAACAACCGTCGTGTCGGATATCTCAACGACGGTAAATATTTGGGTCTCTCCAGGTGTCTCAACGACTACACGCCCGTCCTCGTCTACCCTCCACGTAAAGTCCACGGCTATCCTTCTTGTGCGCAGAAAACGCCTGACACCGAATTCCGCCCTTCCAGTCCCATCGGCAAAATATTCCGTCAACTCCGCAGGCTGCACCGAACGGCAGGTCACGTTAATGTCGCGGTGCCCCCACCTCCCTACCAACACCGACTCAAGGTCGTGTTGGGCCCATGCGGAAAACGATACCACTGTCATCAAAAAAATCCCAAAAACCAGCTTCTTCATACTTGTCTCCTTCTTCCGTAATTGCGAAAATATATCATGCCATAACATGGCACTCAACGCAGATCATGCACACCAGCCCAGCTCGATGCCCCTACAACACCAACACGACCAAATACACCAGCGGGGCCCACAAAAGAAGCACCGTTATACGGGTGCACATTTGCGCCACGCGGTATGCCACCCACCAGCTTTTAAGGAACGCCGTCACCGACATGGCCAACAGCGGCAGCCAAACCAGATACCCCCCGGTGGGCAAAAGTACCGTGGCCGCTATCGAAAGGGCGGCGAGAAACAGCAAATAAATGTGGTAGAATGTCACCCTTGCCTTTCTGATCCTGCGCTCGTACACAAAAAACGCTACGGCCAGCGCAGCTGCGAGCGCGCAGAGTATGTACATCCAAAAATAGCTTATCACGGCCATATTGCCCGGCAGAAACGGGAAGAAAACGGCCCAACGCGGCCGCGGCCCAAACCGCTCAAGGGGGTTGTTGGCGGCGTAAGCCGCCAGCCCCAGGGTCGTGGTCAGATAATGCCAGACGGTGTTTTTGTTAAGATTCCCGAAGGTGTCCGTCGGTTGGTGGTAATGCTCAAAGCCGCCGATAATCGCCAGGTTTACCCCGCGCCAGCCGTATTGGCGGAAAAAGCAGAAGTCGGTGTACGTCCTTATCGTGTCGTAAAGTGATTGCGCTATGGAAAAGCCCAAGGGCCGCGGCACGGCCCTGCGGAACACGCGCAACATGGCATACGGCTGCGGCGAGGTCTCAAAAAGGATAAGGCCGCCGCTGTTGCCCTGCGCCTCCAGGTTCACGATCATGTCCACCCTGTCCCTTAACTCCGGGTGATCCCGGATAAAGGCCAATACGCCCAGGGCCCCGAATTCCTCGCCGTCGGTCATAAGGAAGTAGATGTTGTTGGCAAGGTTTTCATTGTTTGCCTGCGACCTCATGGCTTCGAGCATTGCGGCGATGGGTGTCATCGCATCCGCCGCCCCGGGGCTGCCAGGCCAGCTGTCGTAATGTGAAACGAACATTATTGTCCTGTCGCTGTTGGGCGCCTCCAGCCTGACAAAAATGTTGTGGACGTAAAATTCGTCCGGGAGCCTATCCAGCCTTGAGGGCGGCCTAGGCGTTGGCACCGGCCTTGTCTCCACCGGTATGTCGCTGCGCCGCCCCAGCCGTGTCCATACGGCATACGCCTCGTCCAGCGTATACCGTGTGGAATGGACGATAGGGCTTAGCCCCATGCCTTCTATCTCGGCGATTATCTTCGCACGGGCGCGGTCTAGTTCCTCCGTCCCGACGATGCGGGGCTCCGCGGCCAGCCTTTCAATATTGTACATCATCCTCTGAAAAGCCGGGGAGCTTTCATCGGCGGCCGGCGGCTGGACTTGCCATATCCCCAGCACTGTGCCGATTATCACGGGCGGTATAAAATATACGACAAATAGCAATGCTTTTTTCCCTTTCATAGCTACCCCAGAATCACCATGGAAGATGGGAATGTTCACCCCATATGATGCATGCAGCACACAGGTACAGAAGGCCACCCGCAAGCATGCCCATCGAAGCAAACCCCAGGGCAAACACCCCCAATGACAAAAAGCCCACCGAAACAATTCCCAGGCTGACCACGCCGGTTCCGACAAAACCAATGCCCAAAACAAGACCCCTTGCGATGTTGCCAATTGCGATTACGCCTTTTGCCCTTGCGTTCATCATCGATATATGCCTGCCAATATGTATATGAAGATACGGCCTTCCACGCCTTGTTTTCCTGTCCGAGACAAACTCGTAGGCTTCGTCCGTCCGCAGCACCGTCCCCGACACCCCAAAGACTTTCCTACTCACTAGTTTGGGCTGTTCCTTTTCCACTTTTATGTCCGTCAAAAGCTCGTCAATGGTCACCCCCAGTGCTTCTGCCAGCAGGGGCAGCAGGCTTATGTCCGGGTTTGCCTCGCGGGTTTCCCATTTGCTTACGGCCATGTTGCTTACCCCCATGGTCTCGCCCAGCTTCGCCTGCGACATCCCCCTTTCCTTGCGTAGCCTCTGTATCGTGTCGCCCAGCATTTTCCTGTTCATAACGCGCCTCCAGTCAAAAGTTGTCTTAATTCTGACCTGGCGAATCGTAAACGGCAATAGAATTTTGTCGAACGATGGTAGAATTCGGGAAAATTTCTCCCGCACGGGGGTTTTTCCTGTTTGATCCGGGATCGCATCAAAATGGAATGACGGGGTTCCACTAAGCTGAAGCCTCCACCGCCTTCCATTCGCCGATGTTGCGCTTGCGCTGATCAAAATCAACCCCGACCTTGAACAGCCTTTTCCCGTTTCCAGCCCAGGGCAAAAGGTATTCCTTCGTGTCTATCTGCGCCAAGGCTTCCCCAGCGGATTTGTCCAGCTTGAACTCGAAGCAGTACACAATGCTTTCCATATCAATCGTGCTAAGAAGCGGTTTGTCGTATTCGTCTATGACTACCACCACGCGCTCGCCGCATTTCTGGTGTGCGTCCCGGATAAGGTTTATAAACTGGCTTGACGGTGCTTCCCCCCGCAGGCTCAGGCCAAGGGTAGTCGCGGAATCCTCTAGCGCATCCCTTATGGTTTCCTTGAGTGTCGAGGTTCCCTCAGAGTAATCCCCAGGGTTCAGATCGATGCGGATGACCGGATGCTTTTTCCACCCCCACTCAAGGGAATCGATGGCAAGCCCCTTGAAAAGCTCGCGTCTGCCCTCGAAAACCGCCCCCAAGGTCGAGCACAGCAGGGACTTCCCGAATCGCCGGGGTCGGGACAGGAAAAAAGCCCCCTCGGAACCGGTTACAAGCCGGTGGATACAGGCGGTCTTGTCTGCGTACACATAGCCGCCCTCGCGTATTTTCGCGAAGTCCTGTATGCCTATGGGCAGGCGTCTTTCCATGGATTTATTATAGGGTATGGAAGGGCGAAGGTCAAACCGATTCCCCTGTGGCAGAACGGGGACCCATTGCCCTGAATGCTTCCCAGGATTTATTTGCCGTATTGCCGTACGCCGCCGCTTGACAAGCTCCGATGAATGTGCTATGTTCAATATGCGGGGACTGAGAGGAAGGGCAGCAATGTTTCTTCGGCTTCTATAGGGAGCGTTTTCTCTCCTGGTGCCATACCCGGATGCCATGCGTCCGGTGTTTTTTTTATCCTGGCTTAAGAGCGTCCGCACTTAGATAAATAATATTCGCCGTGCCCTTTACTTTCAAAAGAATCATGCCTCCGCTGAACCTGTTTATTTCAGGATACTTCGGGTTGTTCCTTGCCCCATAAAGGGCGGACATTACTTTTCGGGTTGTCAGGCTCGAATTTTCCAGATTTATGAACACGTTTGGAGCTTGCTCTCGGGATTCAAGAAAACGCCTTTGCAGTGCGCCGGTTCCGCCTGTAACGTTTTTGAATCCAAAGTTCCGCCCGTCAACGATGACATCAAATTGTTTGCCGCCTTTACGCTTGCTCTCTGGTACAAAGTAAACCGTGCTCCCCAAATCGCGTAAAATATGGGCGTTGCGCAACTCGTCCTTGTAGTTTGATTTTTTTCCGATAGGCCTACAGGGAGAGATATATATCCCATCCTCGACTTTTTTCCACTCATGCCCTGGAAACAAGCGGTCGGCCGTCTCCCGCGCCTTCCTGGCATTCTCCTCGCGTTCCTTGGCTTCCACCCGCCCGTCCTGTGTTTCCGCTTTCGGCGGGTCTGTCTCACTCATATTGGTATCCACAGCCTAACACAATCCTCTCGCCCTGTCATGAAACCTTGAACTCGATGATTTTCCCCTCGTCGCCTCTCCCTTCCATGACCTCCGATATCTTCATGCCTATGTCCCGGATAGTCTTTCTGGTGGAGTGCAGATAGACCTTGGTCGTCTCAAGGTCGGAATGCCCCAGCAGATCCTGTCCTCGACCTTGGCCATCCTGAGCGAACAGAATTCGTCCCCATCTATGTGGGTGGCGAAATAGCCATGCCCATCGCAGCCAGCCCACGGAAATCAATTTTCGCATGAAGGCAAAACAGGGGGAAAGATTCAAGCCCGAGCCGAAAGTTCCCTTTTGAGATCCTCTACCGTGTACCCCTGCTCGATAAGGGCAAGCAATTCCTTTTCCTTTTTCTCCATGCCTTCTTCGATACCTTCTTCCCACCGAACTTCCAGCGCGGTGTCGTGATCCCATTCGATATCAAACACGTTCATCTCTTCCTTCGTCATTTTTTCCCAGTAATCCATAAGATAACCACGCGCCTTGCAGTCACGAACCGCGTTCCGTATCGCGGCGCGTATCACCCTGGCCTCAGACGTGGTTCCCTGCCTTTGCTTCTCCGCCTCTATGTGCCACCTCACACGGGCCACGAAATAGGCGTATTCCTTCAGCATTGCGCTGCGGGCCAATATCTCGGGGTTTTGACCCTCGTTTATATTATACACCATAACCTCCAGTTCCAGCCGGGCCTCTTCGAACCCAGGAACGTCCATGAAGGAATCCGACAGGCGCAGCGCCTTGCGGTCGGGAAACCGCCCAGGGGCGTTGATCAGGGCGATGAATTCAGGCCTCGGAAACTTGATGAGTTTCGTCCTGTAGACGGCCTTCCTGTCCAGAATGCCGTTCTCGAATATCCGCGAGATCGATTGCAGGAAACGGAATGGCAGGTTCTCGTTGACGGACGACTGGTGTTCCAGCATTACCACCAGTTTTGGCGGCGGCTTGGCAAGGGGGATATATGAAAATTGATTCCCGTGCAGCCAGCCGCTCATCGTTCGTCGCATAGTTGACTGGGCGGAACTCCGCCAGTTGTTCCCCGCGCTTTCAAACAGAGATGGAGGAACGATGTTTCTGTCGCTGCTCATGGGCGACCATGTCCATTGCTTTGCGGATGTCGCCGCCGACCCTGATCCAGTCGCCCCGCAGCATCATCCCGTCGCGCTCGAAGCCGCCGGGGACGCTTTGGAGATCGACGAGGTGCCTGCCGGAAAAATCGAATGCGGAGGCGAACCCTTTGAGAAAGGCTTTCATGTTCTGCTTTGCCACAACGTTCATACGCCAAGTATACGGGGCGTGTCGGAATGAGGCAAGACCGTGGGGAAGCAGCTCACGCGCACTCAAGGGCTACCTCGCAAGCCAGATCGGGGATTATCTGCCGAGGGTTGGTCGCTGAGGCCAACCGGAATGCTGGATATAAATAGGAACATAGTCGTGGCGAGGGCAAATATTTTCGCGAAAAGTTTCATGGCCTAACCCCTGCGCCTGCTGAACACCAAAGCCCTTGCGTTATCGAATTCATACCTAAAGTATGCTTTAAGACCAATTGAAGACCCTGTTTCCTCTCCAGGACTGTTCTTGTTGCAATGCCAAATGAACTTATTTTTCATGAAAATGTTTTAATAGTCTTAGATAATCTCTTGAACTTTCGTATCCAATATTTGAAATTAAATCAAAAAAAGGGCCGACATTTCCTTTGTTTGCTAAACGAATTGATACTATATAATCATTCCGTAAAATCGGGGGAATGATTATTATTGGATATCCATTTTGGATCAAATAAAGATTCATAACCAATCTAGCAGTTCTTCCATTTCCGTCAATGAATGGGTGTATTGTTGCAATACGTTCATGTAATTTTGCGGCAAGGCTAACAGGGTGCAATGTTTCTTTCAATTCGGAAATACTTGAGACAAAGGTGTTCATCAATACAGGAACGTCCTTAAATTTTGGTGGCAAATAGTCAGTGCCTGTTATATAAACCTGTTCCTTTCTGTATTTGCCAGCTTTTTTTTCATTGATTCTATAATAAAACAGGCGGTGCAATTCAAGAATATTGTTTTCACTTATTTCACTATTTTTAGCAAGTGTATATAAAAATGTGTAAGCATCACTATGCCCTAATACCTCATAATGTTCCTTGACCGATTTGCCCCCTATTGTGAGACCGTCTTCAATAATGACCTTTGTTTCAGACTCAGTCAATGAATTACCTTCAAGAGCGTTACTTGAATATGTAAAGCCTATACGATAAAACTGTTGGAGATAATTCAATAGTTCCTTGTCAAATGGTCGATAGGAATCTATTTCTTTTTTTAAAATGTCAATTTCGTCATTCCTATTCATTTGCCGTTAAGTCCGTTTCCCCGTAAGGGCTTGCGTAAGGCACGGGTTTTCCAATAGAGGCAAAAAACCGTGTTGTCGCTTCATCATAGTATGCCTTTCGCTCTTCAAAACTCATATCCTTTGTTTCGTCTCTCTGTTTCAAGCGTATGGCGTGTATCTCTCTCCACGGTTCCCGCATTTTAGCAATGTCCGGGTCATTCATATAATCATCAAGCGTTTTCGTCATCATACTCTATTACCTCCGCAGGGGAATGAATGTCAATCTGCCTGTATCCGTTACGGATGTTGATAAATCCAGTTTCTATTTTCGTCTTGCGTTTCACTATGTGCTTGAAGTTTAAACTAACAATAAAATCAAGCCCGGCAACCGATGCGGTAGCAATGTGTAAAGCGTCCGTTTCATACTTTGCCTTAATAGTCCCCTCTTTGACATAGGCATTGGCAAGCCGTTCCGCATCTTTATTCACGGTTATGATCTTTACCCCGTAATCGGCAATAAGGGCTTTCATTTTTTCCCGCTTTTCGGCATCCTTGGTGTCTTCCAGTTCCCGCACAACATAACCCGATGTATAGGGCTTGAACTTCCCTGCCTTTATTTCTTCAAACAATCGCAGTGTGTCAGCCCGTAAATCTGGAGCATCATCAACAAAGGGGAAGTTGAAAATCGTGGTTTCAAGGTATATTTTCGGTATCTCCATATGGTTTCCTTGTGTCCCTTTAATATACCCCATACCCTGCCATAAAGCAAGATATGGGGGAAAAGCCAATGGTCTGCTATGCTATGGCTTGTAGGTATGTAATGGTATCCCCAAGTGCCAACATCTTGTAAAACAACCCATTAACCAACACCTCATATTGGAGGTGCCTTTTGGGTTGCCGTTCTACCCGTGCCTTAAATGCCCTTATCCGTTCAAATAGGTCTTTAAGCGATAAAGCACTGGCTTCCCGTCCACGCGCACTCAAGGGCTACCTCGCAAGCCCGTACCGCTCGATGAAACGCAGCACCCGCTCCAGGCTCTCCCCCGGCGGCACCCACAGGTCGGGCAAGAAGCCCAAGTAGGGTGAAATAAGGCGTGAAAGTGCCATTGGATACCCTTTGCTCGCTATAAGCGTATATATTTTCCCTAAATTGGTGCACGATACTTAGCCATTTCGAGTGCTGGCTTCTTCCATATTATGCGCTGACTCGTTCATGCGTTTGTTGTGGCAAGGGGCTTGTATCACCTTGTATCATGGTGTATACTTCTTATGGTTCCACGGACGAGTACTGGTCTCTAAGGCTGTATGAGGATCTATAGTAGGGGTGCTAGGATAAACGCAAGCAAGGAAATTTACGCCTTGCGTTTGATTAAATATAGCCGCTTATAAGCGGCGAAGGTGGTTGTAATGGTATCATCCAAATTAATTGTGGGAAACGCCATATTAAAGGCTGTTGAAAGTGGCGAGCAAAAACTAGATATTGATTATTTTATTAACTATCAAAAAAAGTTAAAAGAACACTTAGAAACGAAAGTAGATCGTATGCCAAACATAACCGCCGATGATATTCTTGATACCGCCCATAGCATGTCGCCATACCTCAAGTTTGAGGAGCCAGTAGTTGGCTACAGCTGTTTTCGGACGATCTCAATAATCAAGGAAGAATCGACAGTAGAGAAACTAAAAGAAAAGCTCTCTATTTACTATAAAGACATAACGCCTGAATGGCTTTTATCTGCAATAGACAGTATTTGAATTATTTGCTTTGCAAAAAATGGAGGTGTCTTGACGAGCTGATTAAATCACCGAATGGTTTTGACTTCATCGTAAGAGCAATAATAGGGTGCACGTACAAAAGCACTGTCCGCGAGGGTAAGGATGAGCGTGAAGTAAAGAATGCGTTAATTCGCATGTTGAATTCATCACTCATCGATGTTGATAAATTGGATTACATTTTACGCGATTCTGTATTGAGCGGCTATAGAAATGTAGAAATGGATTTGCCTAGATTGACATCTTCTATTATTTTATCGAGAAAACGGGATTCTAGCGGTATCTGGCCGATGTACAAGCACTCTGCACAAAGTGTAATTGAGAACGTTTTCACTGCACGTAACAATGAGCTACGTTGGATTATATCACATAACGCTGTAGTTTATGAAGCGGAGATCTTGAAATCATGTATACTAAAAATAACAGGAATGCTCAATATCAAGCCTTCAGATATTTTTAGTTATGAATCGATAACTGGCAAAGGAAAGGAAATCAAATCAGATAAATTGAAATTGAAATGCCGGTACCTCGGCGACGAGGACATTATTTGTCTTCTAAAGATATTTTATGGTGAAGTGCCAGAGGTAAAAGAGTATTTTGATAGGAATTTACGTAAAAAAGCAATATGGAAAACCCATTCGGAATATGTGGCCTTGTTCCATGGCGAGATAGATGAAATCTACAAGGCATTCTCGTATTTTTTAAAAGAAGGAGCAGACAATGGGGAAGCGTTAAACGTCATAAATGCCAGTAGCCACAGTGAAAAAATGAAAGGATTAGGAAAAGAAAACTGTGAAAAATATAAAATGTTTTTCAATTGTATTGGCTTTGATTTTTCCGATGCCTCTAATGAAGGCGAAATCGCTTTTGTTAGGTATGATGCGTATAAGTTCTCACGAAAAATAGATGGCGACAATGTATTTTTGTTATATCATGACAGTGAAGGTGGATATAAAACGCTAAATGAAGTTGTCAGGTTTTCGAAAAACGAATCGTCTATATCAGATGTTGATAGCGATGTCCAACAGGGCTTTTTCGTATACTATAAGCCTAGAGACAAGAATATTGATGGAATTACATTTAGAGAACAATACCATGATCTGATTGTTGGAAGGAGAGCCGATACCCCTAAATAAACCACGAGTTGATGATGTTGTGTCAGACACCAGGTTTTAAGGCTTTCCGCACACGGTGACTCCTGGCACTTCGTGCAGGCCAGGGGTGAAAAGTGAATTTGCAGAAAGTGTGTGGGCGGCGAACAGCCCCTGCCAAAAAATATTTCCAGTTGGGGGCTGGCCGCCGAAGGACGTAAGGAGGAACATGCCAAGGGCGAGGGCAAATATTTTCGCGAAAAGTTTCATGCCTAAGTCCTGCGCGTGCTGAACACCAAAGCCCTTGCGTTATCGAATTCATACCTCAAGTATGCTTTAAGACCAGTTGGGGACTCCGTTTCCTCTACAGGCCTGTTCTTGTTGAATAAAAAACACTGCGTACAGGCAAAAAACAAAGCGTTGTTGTAGATCGTCAATATCCCTAAGTTGCCAAATCTTCTAACCGCTATGAACCTGAAATTGCCACCATAAAGGGCTTCATCCAACATGCTGCTAAAAAATACGGCCGCGGCAAGGCTTGCGCAGATCGCCAGCAGCCGCTTGTTCTCACGGTTTTCGAAGCACCATAACCTATAGAGAAAAATCGTGATTAATACCGCAACCATATTGGCCCATGCTGGAGGATTAACGCCCAGCAGGCTATCGCTTGTGCAACAGCTTAAGGTCACACTATAGGTCAACCAGTCCCCAACAATAGGCGCTGTCCTCCCCAGCTGTAAGGCCATGATCGCCGATACCGCCTGGCTGAATAAAACAAGTACGGCAACCGCAAGCGTTATTTTGAAGGCGGGCACGGTAAGGGATGCCGCCTTCTGTACCCAGTGGCTTATTACCAGCCCAATAAGAAACCACAGGACACCGGAAACGGCCAGGTTAAGCACCAGGTAAATGTCCGCGACTATCCTTCTGCGTAACAGAAGCTCCAGGTGAAATGACCATGCCATTAGGCTATAACAGAAAAAAGCCTGCACATACTTTGACCTGAAAAATTCCTTGACCCCTTTGCGCCTGCCCTGCACCCTTCGCCCCCCTAATTTATGTTACTAAAGCGAAACCCATGCCTATGGGTTTCGGTTCCAGAATTGCCATGGAAGATGGGAATGATCCCCCCATATGGCGCATACAACACAGAAATACAGAAAACCATTTGCAAACATGCCCGTCGAAGCAAGCCCCAATGCAAACAGTCCCAATGACAACAAACCCACCGACACAATTCCCAGGCTCGCAAAGCCGATTCCGAAAAGGCCAATAGCCACAACACCCTTTGCTATGTTGCCAATTGCGATTAGGCCCTTTGCCCTTGCGTTCATCATCGATATATGCCTGCCAATATGTATATGAAGATACGGCATTCCGCTTCTTGTTTTCCTGTCCGAGACAAACTCGTAGGCTTCGGCTGTCCGCAGCACCGTCCCCAACACCCCAAAGACTTTTTCGTTCACTGCTTTGGGTTCTTCCTTCTCGGCTTTTGCGTCCGTCAGAAGCTCCTCGACGCTTACCCCCAAGGCCTTTGCCAGCAGGGGCAGCAGATTTATGTCCGGGTTTGCCTCGTAGGTTTCCCACTTGCTTACGGCCTTGTTGCTTACCCCCACCGCCTTGCCCAGCTTGGCCTGCGACATCCCCCTTTCCTTGCGTAGCCTGTATATCGTGTCACCCATCATTTTT
>Ga0209755_10002178_pt1 | contig 27466 bp, 19 predicted proteins | sample TergutCo191P1_FD_187301 | JGI IMG/M metagenome (GOLD analysis project Ga0209755, IMG submission 187301) | Cornitermes sp. P1 segment gut microbial communities from Petit-Saut dam, French Guiana - Co191P1 (SPAdes) (version 2) | ecosystem: Host-associated > Arthropoda: Insects > Digestive system...
TGAAGATTTTAGTTTACGCCCATTGTGTGGGAAGTAAAAACGCCTAATTCCTTATGACATAAGGAATTAGGCGCTGTTGGGGAGTGGAGGATTCGAACCTTCGAAGGCTGAGCCAACAGATTTACAGTCTGCCCCATTTGACCGCTCTGGAAACTCCCCGTAGCATACCGCCCTTAAACAACGGTAGAGCCGCCTTCCGGATTTGAACCGGAGGCCTCATGATTACAAGTCAAGTGCTCTACCAGCTGAGCTAAGGCGGCAAACCGAACACACCGCGTCAAACGCCGCGATGTATACAGTATGCCCGGAACGGGCAAAAATGTCAACACGCTCCCCGCGTTTTTAACAGGGCGCGCCGGACTCAGCCGCTTTGCCGGTAATTCGCCAGGAAGCCGTCAATTTTCCGCATGGCATCGGCGAGGGTGGCCTTGTCCGGAAGAAAGACAATTCGGAAATGGTCCGGTTCCTTCCAGTTAAAGCCGGTGCCGTGAACCAGAAGAATGTGTTTTTCGCGAAGCAGGTCCAGCATGAACTTTTCGTCGTCGGCAATGCCGAAGCGCTTTACGTCAACCCTGGGGAAGCAGTACAGCGCGCCCCTGGGCTTGACGACCGACAGCCCGGGGATTTCGTTGATCATGTTTACCGCCACGTCGCGCTGCTCGCGCAGGCGGCCGCCGGGAAGAAGCAGCGCCTTCAGACTCTGGTGTCCGCCCAGCGCCGTCTGGATTCCGAACTGGGCCGGCATGTTGGCGCAGAGCCTCATGCTGGAGAGCATTTCGAGGCCCTCGGCGTAGCAGGCGGCCTTTTTTTTGTTTCCGGAAAGCACCATCCAGCCGGCGCGGAAACCGGCCGAGCGCCAGGCCTTGGAAAGCCCGTCGAAGCTGACCGTAAGAAGGTCCGGCGCGACGGTTGACATGGGGACGTGTACCGCGTCGTCGTAGAGAACGCGGCTGTAGATTTCGTCGGCGTACACTATAAGGCCGTTTTCGCGGGCTACCTCCGCGATTTCCTCCAGAACGGACCTTTCGTAGACCGCGCCGGTGGGGTTGTTGGGGTTTATAACCACGATGGCCTTGGTTTTGGGGCCGACCTTGGACCGGATGTCGCCGATGTCCGGGTTCCAGTCCGCGGATTCGTCGCACAGGTAGTGAACCGCCGTCCCCCCGGAAAGCGTTACCGCCGCCGTCCACAGCGGATAGTCCGGGGCCGGAACCAGAACCTCGTCCCCGGAGTTCAGCAGGCCCTGCATCGCGATCATGATAAGCTCGCTGACCCCGTTGCCGATGTAGATGTCGTCGATTTCCACGTCCATAACGCCCTTGTTCTGGAAGTCGTGCATTACGGCCTTGCGCGCGGCGAACAGTCCCTTGGAATCGCCGTAGCCCTGCGCGTTGTGCAGGTTGGTGATCATGTCGCGGATAATCTCGCTGGGCGCGTTGAACCCAAAAGGCGCGGGGTTTCCGATGTTCAGCTTGGTTACTGCAAACCCCTCGTCCTCGAGCCGCCTGGCCTCTTTGTGCACCATGCCCCGGATATCGTAGCAGACGTTATCCAGCTTCGACGATTTCCCGATATTTCCCATACTGTTACTCCCGGGCGCGTTGCTCCCATTCCGGCTCCCTTGCGTTCGCTCTTGAAACGCAGTATATCACGGGGGCGGGGAATGTGAAATAGCGGCCCAGGCCCCGGACTCCCGCAACGCGCAGTGGAAAAACGTCGGAAAATGTGGTAAAATAAGAGTGAGGCGTGTCAGCATGAATAGTTATGAGGTCAAGGCAATACCAGTTTCAAGCCACTTCGACAAACCGGTGTATCTGGACAGGAAATATATCCTCGCCGCGCCGGAAATGCCGTTTAACAAGGCGTTGATAGGCCTCCTGACCGACTGGGACTTTTCGGATGTGTACAGCGACGGGGAACCGTCAAAGAAATACTCGTCGAGCCCCGGCTCCAAGGAAAACGCGCAGGCCGGCCCTGCGGAAGCGGTCGTGGCGGGCCCCGTTGCGCCGGGTGCGGAAAACCTGCAAAACGCGCAGAAGTTTTACGTTTCGTTCGAAAAATACGTCCGGGCGCTGTTTGACCGGTTTTCCACCAGAAACACGCTGGATTTCGGTTTTTTGGTGGGGAACTTCAAGGTCATTCTGGACGCGATTCGGAAAGACTACCGGGCTCTTCTGCAGGTGCAGCCGCACGCTCCGGCGAAGGACGACGACTACCTTGTTTACCACACCATGCACACGACCATTATCGCCATAGTAATCGGCGACGCGATGCAGTTTTCGGATCAGTGGCTTACGGAACTGGGAATAGCCTCTCTGCTCCATGAAATCGGAATGCTGAGACTGCCGCCCGAAAGCTATCTTGGCAAAAGGGAGCTTACCACGGAGGAAAGAAAGCTCATCTACATTCACCCGATAATCGGCCACAACTTCCTCAAGTCCTTCGATTTTCCGCCGGCGGTCAGCAGGGCCGTGCTTGAGCATCACGAACGCGAAAACGGTTCCGGTTACCCCAAGCAGAAAACCGGCGACAATATCCATCAGTATTCCAAAATTATCGCGGTGGCCTGTTCCTACGCCGCGCTTTCGGCGGACCGCCCCCACAGGGAAGCCATCGACAGTCATACCGGAATAATGGAGCTTCTGAAAAACGCGGGAAGGCAGTACAGCGACAAAATAGTGCGAACGCTGGTTTCCAGGCTGTCCGTTTTCCCCATTGGGCTGTACGTCATGCTGTCCGACGGCAAAAAGGGGCGGGTTGTGGACATAAACCCGAAAAAGCCCTACTACCCCGTCGTGCAGATACTGGGGGAGCAGAACCCGGACGGTTCAATCGTAACCCTGAAAACCAGCGAGGACGGCGTTTCCATTGCCCGCGCCCTCACCCCCAAGGAGGCTGAAGGCTAGCCATGGAGCCTTCGCTGACACTTATAGCGGTAACAGTCGCCGTCCTGATCCCCGCAAGCGGGTTTTTCTCCCTTTTTGAGCAGGCGCTCAAGTCCGCCAGAAAAACCGGTTTGCTCAAGGAGGCCGACGAGGCCGAAAAACGGGCCGCTGCCAAACGCCAGGGTACGGTGGGCTACCTAAGGGAAACGGGCCGGGCCGAAAAATACCGCCGCGTTCTGGAAACGGTGGAAAAACCGGACCGGTATCTGGTTATAACCCGCTTCTGGGTACAAACCCTTAGAGTACTGGCCGCCGTTCTTGCGGGCCTGGGCGCGGGGCGTTTTATCGCGCCGGTTTCCGGCCGGCCGGCGGTTCGGGCCGAACCGTTTTACGACGCGGTTTACGCCGTTGTCGCCGTCGGCGTCAGCGTTGCCGTAATCGTAACCGCGATTCTTGTTCTGGACTACCTTGTCAAAAGCGTGGCCCGTTTTGCGCCGGAACGCATTGCCGCCGCCCTGCTGACTCCGGTCAAGGCGTTCGCCCTGCCGCTGCTGCCGGTTCTGTTTCTTGCGCGGAAATTCGGCAAATGGATTCGCAAAGTGTTTCCGCCGAGAACGGACGGGGAGGGCATGACAGAAGACGAACTGCGCAACGCCCTAATCGAAGGCGAAAAATCCGGCATTGTCGAAAGCAATGAACGCGCAATGGTCGAGGGCGTTTTTTACCTTGGGGATCGCCCCCTGGGCGTTTTCATGACCCACCGCTCCGAAGTGCAGTGGCTCGACGTGAACACTCCGGTTCAGGACGTTCGCGCGAAGGTTCTGGAGCACAAAACCCAGCGCTGTTTTCCGGTAACGGACGGCACTTTGGACGCAATTATCGGTGCGGCGTACCGGGAGGACATAATTATGGACCTGGCCTGGGAATCGCTTAACGGAACCGGAGCCGAAAACCCCGGGCCGCAGGGACTTCGCGCGGTGATGAAAAAAGCGTCGTTTGCCCCGGAGACCATGCCGGCGCTGAAAGCCTTCGAGTCTTTCCGGCGCGGGGAAGCGGACGTTCTTTTCGTGATGGACGAGTACGGCGGTTTCGCCGGCATGGTTTCCGCCTGGAGTTTAATGGAAAAAATCGTCGGGGAACTTACCGCTCCGGTCCGGGAAAAAGAGCGCACGGTGCACAACGAGGACGGTTCGCTGGTTGTCAGCGGCGGCCTTAACATTGACGCCACTGCGGAAATGCTTTCCCTGCCCGGCCTTGCCGGTTCCGGTGACTACCACACGCTTGCCGGCCTGGTGCTTTTCCTTGCCGGCGAACTCCCCGGTGCCGGCGACAGTTTTGCGTACCGGGGCTACCGCTTTACCGTTTTGGACATGGACGGGAACCGCATTAACAGGGTTGGGATCGCGAAGGTTTAGGAAACAGCGTTTCCCGCGTTTCGCGGTACCGGGCAAAAAGCCCGTCGTAGAGCGCTCCGGTTTCCGCGCCGGGGTGGAACGTTTTGCCGACACGGACGAAGGCGCGGGCGGCGGCGGAAAACGAGGGGTGCCTGCCCAGGGCGCGGGAGCCGATTGCGGCAAGGCCAAGGAGTTCCGTTTCCGGCTGCGCCGGAACCAGAACCGGTTTTCCGGTTACGTCGGCTTTAATCCGGTTTAGAAAATCGTTTTCGGTTTGAGTGCCGGCAACGCGGAGTTCGTCGATTGTCGCGCCGGCTTCCTCCATTATCCCGATGATGTCGCGAATGGCCAGGTTTACGCCTTCCAGAACCGCGCGGGCGAACTCCGGCCGGCCAGTGGAAAGGCCAAGCCCCTTAAAAACGCCCCGGGCCCAAGGGTCCCAGACCGGGGCGCGTTCGCCGGCCAAATAGGGCAGGAATACCAGCCCCCCGGAACCGGGCTTTGCGGTTTGCGCCAGGCGGAAAAACTCGTCGTAGCTTTCCGTGCCCAGGAGCCCGTGCGCCCATTCCACGGCTTTTCCGGTGGTGGAAACTATTCCGGAAAGGTTCCAAAACGGCTTTACCGGATGGCCGTATGACATAAGCCGGTCGTCGTCAACGTGCTTTTCCGTGCAGGCGTTTATTCCGTCGGAGGTTCCGGTGCGGTTGCAGGCCCGCCCCGGTTTTATCGCGCCGGTGCCAAGAATTGCCGCGATAAAGTCCGAGCCGCCGGAGATGACCGGAATGCCGGGCTTTAGACCAAAGCGATTCGCCGCCGGGGCGGTAAGCCCGCCGAAGACATCGCCGGGGCGAATAAACGGCGGGAATTTTTCGCCGTCCAAATCCAGCGCGTCGAGAATAGCGTCCGTCCAAAACCAGCGTTCGAAACCGTCCGAGGGGAAAACCGTTCCGGCTTCGCCCGTAAGGGCATAGGCCAGCAGTTCCGGGCAACCCAGAAAGACCTTGGTCTTTTCGTACAACTCCGGCTCGTTGATTTTGATGTCCAGAGCCTTGGGCAGAAAAAAACCGGCATCGACGAACCCGCCGGAAAGCGCGGAAACCCGTTCCGCGGCCTTAGCCGCCCGCCTGTCCAGCCACAGCCGCGCCGGAGCCGCCGGAACGCCCCCTGGCGAGGGCGGGCCCAGCACCGGGATAAGACTGGGGCCGTTCCCGCAGATTACCAGCGCCTCCACGCCGGCCGCCGGAACGGCCGCGCCAAGCGCGTGGCAGCATACACCAAACGCCTTTAGCCACTGCCCGCTTTCGGTTTCGTGGCGAATACCGTCGCTCGCGCTGATGGAAAGCGGTACGGAGGCAAACGCAAGACGGTTTCCCTCAAAGTCCCAGATCGCGGATTTGAAAACTGACGTCCCTATATCGACCGTAAGCAGCACCCCTACAGTCTACCCGATTCGCGGCGGCGTGTCTTGAACCGGGGGCGGCGTTTATCGCTCCTTGCAATCCCTGATAAGAGCTACAACACCCGGCACCTTGACAGGCAGTACAAATTGTATGACAATGTGTATATGCCATTGGACGGGATTACGTGGGACGAAAGAAAGGCGCGGTCCAACTTGGAAAAACACGGGGTAAGCTTTGAGACCGCGCAGTACGTCTTTTCGGATCCGGAACGGCTCTGGCGGCTTGATCGAAGCGAATACAATGCGTCGGTAGAGGAAAGATGGCAGACCATAGGCAAGGTGGGCAAGGTGCTGTTTGTCGCTTATGTCGAGTTTGGGAAGAGGACGCATATCATTTCCGCCCGACTTGCGGATAAATCTGAACGGAGGAGTTACAATGGCTATTACCATACCGACGGCAAAGGTTGGACAAAAGCCCTCTAAAGAGGAAATGAAGCGGATACGGGCGGAACTGCGGGAGGCATCGAAACGCCCGGTTGCGTACGATCCCGACTGCCCGCCGTCCACGCCCGAGGCTCTTAGGGAGTTTGCCATGCAGCGCGCGGAAATGAACCGACGTAAGCGGCGGCAGGCCGTGACAATTCGCATTCAGCCGGAAGTTCTGGAAAAATACAAAGCCCTTGGACGCGGCTACTCCGGTATCATGGCAGATGTCCTAAAACTTGCGGTGGATAATCCGGAGATGCTGTCACAGGTGTCGGAGGCAACGTCCGCCAGATAGTTCTATTATCGACGGTAAGCAGCACCCCTACAGTCTACCCGATTCGCGGCGGCGTGGGTGTCAAGCAGATAAGCACCCATCTACATGTAATCCTTGAAGTCATCAAGAGGAGCATCGAAATCATCGGCCATGCGGTATTTTCCTTTGGCGCAGCCGAACACGCGCTCTTTCGTCTGCCCCTGTACAACCGGAACCTCCCTTGGAGTAAAAGTCAGTATAACCGATCCGGTCGGCACCTCGCGGGGAACTTCAATCGTAATACGGCGATTGGCCGGGACTTCCACAGTTTGCGTAATTGCCATGGGGCAAGTCTAGCGTGGGTTTGAGGGATTTGCAAGAGCGTCTGTCGCAGTCGAACGAAAATAGATTTTCGAAACGGCGCGGTTATTGCCTGGGTAAAACCCCGGTTCTAAAGGGTTCTCTGCCGTATGTGGCCTCCAGTCTTAAAGCGGAAGTGCCCCATAGTGATCCTATGGCTCCCCCAAAACTATCAAACACACTCCGATCAGCATCATGCGCACTCTGTCCAAGACTAACAAAGGCTGCTCTAGCCGCAGCTCGATCCATCAAGCCTCTGTATATGTGGGTCGTATGCAAGGCGATCGTATCGCCGCGTGTGGTAAACGTTCCCCTAGCCTCATCATGCCATGCATTGTTGGAGAAGATTTGCATTGTCCAGTTCCCGTTGTTGAGTATTAACCTCTGGTTAATACCCATACCCCACGTTCCATTGAAGGCCGCGTTTGCGTGTACGGCAACATTCCCCGCAAGCGCAAAGCCCAGCACCAGCATTCCGGCAAGCAATCTCTTCCTCATCGTTTTCCCCCGGTTTTCCAACGTTCAACGGGAAAGCCCCGTGTACATGAACCTTGCCACGACCGGCGGAAAACATCAAGCCCCCGGGAGGCCACTGAAAAAGTCTTGCAGCCAAAACCGAAAAAGCCGCAAGACCCGTCGGGTGACCCACAGGTATTACATCAGCAGCCGCGACTGCGCGGCGGAGGAGTTCGGCCGGATAATCCGTGGGCACTGGTCGATAGAGAACAACCTTCACTGGGCGTTGGACGTGAGTTTTGGGGAGGACGGATGCCGTGCCCGGAAGGACAACTCCCCGAAGAACCTCACTGTGATGCGAGAAATGGCCCTTGGTCTGCTGTGCGCCGTTGACGCCGGCAAACGCGTGAGCCTCAGGCGGAAAATACGCATGGTCTGCCACAATACCGATTTCATGCAGAAGGTGCTGTTTGGAAAGTAAGTGCTGTTGCCCTGCTTCCACGGAGCCAAAGCCCTCCGGCAAAGTCGGAGTCTCTGACCAAACAGGTTGGTGAAAATAATACCCCGCCGCAGAGCAGTGGGGTATTTTAGGGTTAGTAATTTGACATTTCAATCAAACAGAGCGGGCGGCTTTATTCTTACGCTGTTAGGAGCGAACCAGGCGCAGGCCAATACCGCCGGTCCGGTTCTCCGGATTGAAGGTGTGCCGGAACGTGGAAATTGCGTACTCCTCCGAACAGTTACGGCAGCCGCCACGCCGTACCCGGCCAGTTCCTTCGGCCGGGCCGGCGGGGTTCGTTTCGGCAATGTTCGGGTACGGGGCGTACCAGTCCCATATCCACTCGTACACGTTCCCGGCCATGTCGTACAGTCCAAGGGCGTTGGGAAGTTTCGAGCCCACCGGGTGCGTCATGCCCCCGCTGGTTTCCCCAAACCATCCTACCTCGGCGGCGTTGTTGCTTCCCGGAAACAAAAAGTTCTGCTGGCAAACCGTTCCGCCCCTGGCCGCGAATTCCCATTCCGCTTCGGTAGGAAGGCGGTAGCCGTTCGCGGTGCGGTCCCATGTTACGATCGTTCCGTCTATCGTGTACGCCGGGGTAAGCCCGGCCCTCGCGCTCATCGCGTTGGCGAAGGCCACGGCCTCGAACCAGTTCACGTTTTCCACCGGAAGGTTCCTCCAGCTTGACCCGCCGGCCTCCCGGTCACCCGTAGCCTGGCTGGGGGTTTCGCCCGTCAGGTCGTACCATTCGCCCTGCATTACCGGGTATATGCCCATGTGGAAGCCGCTTACCGTTACGCTGCGAACCGGTGCCTCGTTGTTCCGGTGTCCGCCGGCGGCGTTGCCCATCTGGAAGGTTCCCCCCTCAACCCAGATAAAACCGCCTTCAATCTGGACGAATTCGTCGGCGACAACGACGGGCCTTTCGACCTGCCCCCCGTTACTGGCGCAACCCGCAAGCAACGCCAGTGCCGCCAGTGCGGCAAAAAACCAAACCGTTTTTCCGTTCATAATGTTTTCTCCTCAAATTTTTTGATCACAAGCGGGACTGCTTTAGCAAGACTACAGGTGGGCGAAAGCGCTTGTAAAACCCGTAAACACAATGGTAAGAGGTGAAGCTTTTCTTCAAAGTGTCTTTTATCACTCGGATCTCCAAATACTCCCGATTACTGCCGTCCTGCTAAAGCAAGCCCGTTTTCCGTTAAAACCCCGGTTTTGAGAGGGTCTTACCCCCGGATTTTCAAAGGCTCCGGTTTTTAGTTTGCGGCGTTTCTAATAGCGTTATTTATTTCCGCTATTTTCGCGCTCTTCCCCTGCACTCCACCTACGGTCAAATACCACAGTTCGGTGTTAAGGTAAAAAATGTTGTCATTGGCAAACGCATTGGTAAGCCGTACAAGCTCGTTCTCTATATCGTGCCTTGGAGCGGCAACGCGATCAACAATATAGTTTCTGTCCAGCACGAACATAATGTCAGGATTGTTGGCAACAATGTACTCGTTGGAAATTACATGCCCATGGCCCGCCACCGGTATCGCAGGATCAACCGGAGGCACACCCAGCACGTCGTGTATAAGACCAAACCGGCTTCCGGGGCCAAAGGCGCGCAACGAACCCTGGTTGTGCAGTATTATTAGAGCACCATAATCCAAATCCCGGGCCGCCTGGGAAACCTCCGCTATCTGCGCGTCGATATTGGCGAGCAGTTCGGCAACTTCCGCTTCCCTGCCAAATATTTTTCCCAGGTAAGTATTGTTGGCCCTAAACGATCCCATGATGTCGTCGTTGTTGACACTCAAGTCTATGGTGGGAGCAATCGTGGAAAGCACCTCGAACCTGGGCCTGGCCCTGCCGGAAATTATGATAAGGTCCGGATCATGCTCAACGATGGTTTCAAGATTCGGCTCGTGCAGCGTGCCCATGTTTACAAAAGGGCTTTGCCCAAATCTTGCCAGGGAACGCGGAACCACGTTCATGGGTAACCCTATTACGTACTCCCCCAGCCCCAAGGCTTCCATGGTGTCCAGTATGCCCATGTCGAAAACCACAACCCTGGTGGGGTTAACCGGCACCACCGTTTCCCCCGACATGTGGGTTACAACGACGGTTGGCCCTTCGAATGCCGCTCTTTCGCGGTCGGCACACCCCGTAAACGCAAGTGCCAGGGCGATTGCCCCCGCAATTGTCAATGGAAAAATCTTCTTCACTTTTTCTCTCCTTGCAGTGATATAGTCCGGAAAGCGCCGGCTATTAATTCATGCTAACTTTGTTACCTTAGCCTAACATTATGCGATGGCGTTTGTCAAGTGCCGGAACGGATTTTTTTCTGTTTTCGGTTAAATTTTGGTAAACTGCGCCCAGGAAGCGGCTGCGTTTGTAATTTAAATCATTGCCGCCGGAACGTTGCCAGGAAAAAGAAAAAAGCCCCTTGGGAAAAGGAGGTGAGGAAACCCAAGGGGCAGCCTGATGTAATAACGTTGAAAAGCAAAGTTGCAAAACTTAGATGACGCTTAGGCTAGCGATGTTCAATCATCTTTTATTTCGTCAGGCTGAATACAATATACCAGATTGATTTCGGCTATTCAAGTGTTTCCGCCAAGATGTTGGGAAAAAAGTAAAAAACCCGTGACTTTCCATTCATTATACCGGGTCGAAACGCGCCTCAAAAACCTCAACGCGGGGCGGAAAAATACCGATATATGAATTGGGGGCACGGAGGCCCTACACTTGCAATATTCCGATGGTTTCACACGAGCGTCCGCTTTTATCCTAAAGGTAGGAAGGGCGAAAGATCGGTTTCTTTACGATATAAAAAACAGCAACAGCTTTAGGTTCCGAGTGGCCGGGGTTGCCGCCGCGGTGGTATTGGGAATTTTCGCTTTAATGCTTGGGTTTTCGCTTCTGGGGGCGGTGTTCGGGATTAGGGCCTTTAATCCGGCTCTGGGTGATTTTTTTTCGCGTTCCTACGGTATTCTGGCTTTTTTTATTCCCGTTTTTCTGGGCTACGCCGCCTTTATTCTGGCGGACCGGCGTTGGCGGCCCGGAAAAATTTTTACCCTTAACGTATCGCTTTTCCCGTTTCTTACGCTTGGAATCGGGTTTATTCTTATGCGCGATTTTGACAACCTTTCACGCGAAAGCGCGTTTCTGGACTTTTTTGGAAGAACCGGTTTCGGCATATTTATTGTCCTGCTGACTTTTCTGCAAGTGGTGGGGTTGCAGATGTTGAAAAACACCCTGTTTCCGCTGACGGAGGCAACGGTGTCCGGAAAAAGGAGGGTTTGGCGTTTACGTAAGCAGGGGCCTTTCCTTCCGCCGCCGAATCCGGAATTCGCCGCCGAATCCACCCTGGACTATATTCTGGTGCCCGAATCCGGCCCGCCGAGAACCGAATTCACGGAAACGTGTACAGAAGCGCCGATTACGACGGAGGAATGGGTTGACGTTGAGTCCGGACCGGACAGATACGTGTCCTCCGGCCGGGAAAAGGACGCTGTGGAAACGATTGAGTTTGAGCTTCCGGAGGTAAGACCCTTAAGCAGCCCCATTGCGCTTGAATATCTGGGGGACTCGGTTCCGGAAACCACGACTCTGGGCGAGTCTGACGTGGAACTGGAATTGGACGAGCTGTACCTGTCCGGGCATGACGACGAAGCAGATTCCGCCGAGGAGCGCGAACTTAGGCGTGAATACGAACTCGCGATTGAACGTGAGGGCGAACATGTCGGAGAGGAAGAAATTGCGGCGGCAATCCAGAATGGTATGCAGGCGCAAAAGCCGGAAAGCCCGCCGGCGGAACCGTTGCCAAGGCCGCCGGAGCGTTCCCATAAGAAGAAGTACGGTGTTCCGCTGGATGTGCTTAACCAGTATCCTGACGGCGAATACTGGGTTATCGACCAGTCCACGCGGGACGCGGCTATGACGCTTAAGGAAACGCTGGAGGAATTCAAGATTCAGGCGGAGGTTACCGGGATTAGGAAAGGCCCGGTAATAACGATGTTCGAAATCCTACCCGCGCCCGGGGTAAAGCTGTCCCGCATTGTTAACTTGCAGGATAACATTGCGTTGCGCCTTGCCGCTTCGTCGGTGCGTATCGTTGCGCCCATTCCGGGGAAACACGCCGTGGGTATAGAGGTGCCCAACGCAAAGCGGAATATCGTTTCGTTTAGGGAAATTATCGAAGGCGAACTGCAGCGCGAAGGCAAACGCCCGGAGATTCCGGTGGTTATGGGAAAGGACATTACCGGGGAAGCGCAGACCATAGACCTGACCCAGACGCCCCATCTTTTGATTGCCGGCGCTACCGGTGCGGGAAAATCGGTTTGCGTCAACTCGATGATTCTGTCGATACTTTACCGGTTGCCGCCCACGGACTGCCGTCTTATTCTTATCGATCCTAAAATCGTGGAGCTGAAACTTTACAACGATATTCCGCATCTTTTGACGCCGGTAATCACCGAGCCCAAACGCGCGTTCCAGGCTTTGCAGTACTGCATCTTCGAAATGGAACGGCGTTACGCCTGTCTGGATTCGATGGGGGTAAGGGACATTCGCAATTACAACAAGCGCATTAAAGAAAGAAATATTGCCCAGGAAAAAATGCCCTACATCGTGATTATAATCGACGAGTTTGCCGACCTTATGGCGACCACCGGAAAGGAACTTGAGTCCACCGTTGCCCGTCTTGCCGCCATGAGCCGCGCCGTGGGTATTCACCTTGTGCTGGCAACCCAGCGTCCGTCCATTGACGTTATCACCGGACTTATCAAGGCGAACATTCCCAGCCGTATTGCGTTTATGGTTGCCAGTAAAATGGACAGCCGCATTATCATAGATATGGTGGGCGCGGAAAAGCTGCTGGGCAAAGGCGACATGCTCTACTCCGGAGTTGTCGATCCCTTCCCAACGCGCATGCAGGGGGCGTTTGTTTCCGAAGACGAGGTCGAAGCGGTAGTGGCCTATGTCAAGACGCTTGGCGAACCGGACTACATCGACGACGAGATTTTCTTCGACGACGACGAAGACGGCGCGGATCCCGCGTTTCTTTCCGAAGGCGACGATCCGCTGTACGAGAAAGCTCTTGAGATTGTAGTCCAGCAGGGCAAAGCCAGCGCCAGTTATATCCAGCGCCGTCTTAAAATTGGTTACAACCGGGCCGCGCGTCTGGTGGAGATAATGGAACACCAGGGCGTGGTCGGCCCGGCCCAGGGTTCCAGACCCAGGGAATTGTTGCGCGGCGTATAGTGAAACCGGCGGCGCGGTAAACACATCCGCCGGTGGTAACAAGCGCATGTAATAAACGCCCGCTTGCCGAAACCCGTGCAAACAGGTTATGCTATATTCCACATGAATCTGGTCGAAACGATCCTCCTAGAAAACATCGACAAGCCTTCCTCTGTTTTCGTTTTTCCCACCGATATAGCTGTTTTCCGGTGGGTGGATCGTTTGCTGGTTCTGCGGCGCGGCGGCACGGTTTCCATGGAAAGGTTCATCGCGTGGGACAAATTCAAGCAGAACTCGATTCGCTCAAAGGTTCACAAAAAGCAGAGCATACCTTCCGTGCTGCGGAAAATGTTTGTCAGTACACTGATACGGGAAAACGCAAACTGTTGCGCCAATAACGGGGAGCCTATTTTTTCCGCGCTGATTCAAACCAGATGGGCGCAACATGCGGATTCTTTTACGAGCTGGCTTACGGGGATTCTGCCCCACCTTGCTCTCTGGTTTAGGCAGACCACCGGTTTGTCCATTGCCGAAATACGGGGAAGCGCCGCAGCGCAAGCGGCAAAGTGGATGTCCGGTGAGGATCGCGACCTTTTTGGTTTGGCGTTCCATTATACGCAATTTCTGGAAAAGCGCGACCTTTTTGAACCGGCTTGGGAAACGCCCCCGTTCGACGACACCGGAAAGGAGTGTTTCATTTTTTTCTCCGAATCGCTTCTGGATTTTGACGAATACAGGGAACTGCTTGAGGCCAGCGAACATGTAAAAATAATTGACACAAATGCGGACAACATTGAACGGCAAAACCATGACGTTTTCTTTTACACCAATTCCCGCAGCGAAATAACCGAAGCGGCACTGTACATTCTGGCTCTGCGTAAAAATAAAAACATACCCTGGGATTCCATTTCGGTAAGCATTCCGGAAACGGAAGCCTATGGCCCATATCTTTTTCGGGAATTTGAAAACCGGAACATACCGTACATTAGGCAAACCGGAAGACCATTGACCTCCTATCCTGCGGGGCAATTTTTTACGTCCATTACGGACTGCGCTTCGTCCGATTTTTCTTTTTCGTCGATAACGGCGTTGTTGCTAAACCAGCGCCTGCCATGGAAGGACACCCGGGCAATTCAGGAGCTTATTGACTTTGGCATAAGGAACAACTGCATAAGTTCATGGATGGAAGAAAACGGCGAAAAGGAAACCAAGGTGAATGCCTGGGAAGACGCTTTCGTACATCCTTTCGGCGGTTTTAAACCCGGAACCAAATTCTTTTTCGAAAACCTGAAACGACTGGCGAACAAAATGCGCCAGGCTGAATCGTTTTTCGAAATTCGCAAAAACTATTTTGTTTTTCGCGAACGTTTTTTCGATATGGAAAACTGCCTGGAGGAAACGGACCTTGTTCTTTCCCGTTGCATTTCCGAACTGGTGTACCTTACGGAAATAGAAAAATCGTTTCCGGATGTGCGCCTGTCGGATCCGTATTCGTTTTTTACGGGCTACTTGGAGGAGGTCGCTTATCTAGCTCAGCAATCCGTTTCCGGTGTGGCGATTCTTCCCTATCGTACCGCCGCGCCGGCGCCTTTTGACTGCCACATTATCCTTGGCGCAAGCCAGAGTAATCTTCAAACCGTTTTTTCGCCCCTTGCGTTCCTTTCCGGAAGCAGGCGTAAAAAACTTGGGATCAACGACAACGATGCGTCGCTGGCGTTTATCAGGCTGCACCGGTTTAACTCCAGGTTGCCTGCCGCTTTTTTCTGCTCCGAGCAAACGTTTACGGGATATGCCATTCCGCACAACGCCCTGAACGCGGCACTAAAGCCAATGCAACGTTTTGGTGAAACTCCGGAGTATAACGAAAAGTTTACCGCAGACCTGTACTTGGCGGAAAACAGATTTTATACTTCCCTGCATTCCCATGGCCCCCATGGGGGGGGGGCTGAACAAAAAACGTCATGCGCGGAACTTATTCACGCAAACCAAGAACGGGGGTTTAACGCGTGGAAACGCAGAAGGAAAAACTTGTCCAGCGGTAACAATATTTTAACCGCCGATTATCTTTTCGAGCATCCATTGTCGGCGTTAATCCGCAAACGGTTTTGCCGAAACGAACAACAGCTAAGCGTTTCCCCTTCTTCGCTTGCCCCGTATTTCCAGTGCCCGCTAAAATGGATTTTCGCAAGGGTGTTTCAACTTGAAAACCTTGAAATAGAAACCGGACTTATGGCGGATAATATAGCCGGGTTGGTGTACCATGCCGTTCTGAATCTGTTTATGGATGAGCTAATAAAAACAGGCGAAGCCATGAGTCTGCCCGTAAATTCCGGTACAGACAAAAAACCGCAGCCCAAACTGCCTACATTCTACCGCAGTCTGCTTTCCGAAAAAATTGAAACGGTCTTTGAATGTTTTCCGCGTCTACCCAATAACGATAAAACCGAAATGAGCATGTTAACGGCACGTCTTTTGCACGCCGAAAAAAAACTGTTTCATGTACGGCTGGAAAAATTTCTTGCCGAGTTTATTTCCTTTTTCGCTGGCTTCCGTGTTGTTGCAAGTGAACCGCGCTATTCTCTGGAAAATGATTTTTATCGTCTTAACGGGGCGGTGGACTGTATTCTGGAAGATACCAGAAAGGACACCCCTGCGAACGGCTCTTTGGTTATAGTAGATTTCAAGGTAACGAAAATACTGAAGCTTTCGGATTGCTTTGGGGAGGAAGGTCTTAGCGATTTTCAGATTCCGGCATATCTGCGCCTTACCGAAAACGCTCTTCAAAAAGACGTTCACACCACGCTGTTTTTCAGCATAGCGGATGCCAAGGCGCAGGTTTGGTTTGGAGCTATACAAAACGTGTTAACCGGCGGAAGTACTCCTAAAAAAGCGGAAGACCGCATTGCACGCACAGGAGATATGTTTAAAACCATTATGAACGAGTTTGACGACAAGGCCAAACGCTTTGCAAAAGAGGTTTCCGGCGGCGTTTTTCCTTTTGTCCCGTCCCACGCGGATCAATTCACCTTATGCCAGGACTGCAAATACAACAAAATATGTCGCATACTTTACAAGATAAAATGAGGAAATAACATGGAGCCCAACAAAAAACCGGTTTTAAATAGTGAACAACAAAATGCCGCCTATTGTACTGAAAACACCGTGGTTGCCGCCGGTGCGGGATCCGGCAAAACCATGGTTCTTGCCAACCGCTATTCCTGGTTAATCACTGAAAAGAAAATTCGCGTTCCGGAGATTCTTACCCTTACTTTTACCAAAAAGGCTGCCGCGCAAATGTACCGGCGTATCCACCTTGAACTGGCGGAAAAATCCAGGGATAACTCCGGTGAAGAAGGAAAACTTGCAAAGCAGGCGCTGGAGGAATTCGCCCTGGCGCGAATCCAAACCTTGGATTCCTACTGCGCGTCAATCGTAAAGCAGGCCGCAAACCGCTACGGTATAAGCCCGGAGTTTTCCATAGACGAAAAACGCTGCCACCAGCTTGCCCTTGATGAAGCCCTTCCTTTCTTAATCGCCAATCGTGAACATCCGGCGATGAGGCGGCTTTATTTCCGGAAAAGTCCTGTGTATATTGCGAAAAACATTTTTGCTACGGCGTTGTTTAAGTATACCGGTATTGGCGATTTGCCCGTTGATCCCAAAACGGATATTAAAACCCAATTCGCCGTTATATGCAGGGAGTGGAAAAAACAAAGCGGAATGATTCGGGAAAAACTGGACGAGCTTACCAACGTGTACCGTGGAAACGAAAAATACCACCCCGACCTTGCGCCTGTTCTTAAGCAATACAATGACAGCCTTCTGGTTTTTCCGGGCGAAAAAGAGCTTAACAATTTTTTTGAACAACTGGCAAACACCCCGCATAAAGACGCGATTGATTGGGCCGAGTCCCAACCGCTGCATAAGGCAATGCAGGATGTTCTGGCGTTTTTTGTATCGTTAAAAGAGTTGCACTTGTCAAAAGGATCGCCAAAGGATAACCCGGCAAAAGATATGATAAGAGAGTTTCGCCGTTTGTTCGGTGAATTTTCCGCGATAATAGTATTTTGTTTGCAGGCGGGGCTAATCTACTCGGTGTTAATGCTTTTGTCGGAACTCCAGCAGCGTTACACCAACCGAAAAAGAAGCGAAAGCATTTTGACGTTTAGCGATGTTGCCCGTCTTGCCAAAATGGTTCTCCTGGAGCAGCACGACATACGCCAAAGCGAAAAGGAAATTTTCAAAGCGATAATGATCGACGAGTTTCAAGACAACAACGAGCTGCAAAAAGACCTGCTGTTTTTTCTGGCGGAAAAAACAGACGTTTTCAACGATTCCGTTCCGCCCGCAAAAGACCTAACTCCGGGGAAACTCTTTTTTGTGGGAGACGAGAAGCAGTCCATCTACCGTTTTAGGGAGGCCGACGTTTCGGTATTCCGGAAACTGAAAAGCGAACTTGGCAATATGGAACTGCCCTTAAAAACCAATTACCGTTCCGAACCCTTGCTAATCGGCGCGTTTAATACCATTTTTGGCGGATGCGAATTTGATCCAGAAGGACAAATCCCGACAAACGTAAAATACCCTGCCGTGTTTGCTCCGGATTTCCCCGGCTTGCCCTCTTTTGAGGCAACATATACGCCTTTAAGGGCAGAGAAAAAAACCGGAGGAAAAATCAGGCTCTGCATATTGGACAAACAGGATGACGTACCTTTGGAGGAAAAAATTGAGCGTCTGTCGCCTGTCGAAAATGAGGCCCGTTACGTCGCGGAAAAAATCAAGGCACTGCTGGACGAAAAAGACGAAACGGGCAACCTGAAATACAAGCCTAACGATATTGCGATTTTATTCCGCAGTCGTAACCCCCAGCATTATTTTGAAAAACACCTTATGCTTCTAAAAGTCCCCTACACAAGCGAAGACCTGAACGGCTTTTTCTACGGCGGCCCGGTAAACGACCTTATGTCTGTTTTGCGGCTTGTTGCATACCCAACGGATAGAGCCGCCTACGCACAGATGCTGCGTTCACCGTTTGCCGGTCTTTCAATCCAGGGGCTTACGGCCTGTCTTGCCGTCATTGACGAGTGTTCCACCGGTGAAGCACAGGAAATGCCGCGTCCGTTTGGCGACGAACCGGTTCCATGGCTTACGGACGAGGATAAAGCGAAATACAATAATGGCCAGCAAATTTATCAAAAAATCATGGATTTATCATGCAGGGAAAACATTAGTTCACTGGTTAGCGAATTATGGTTTGGGGAAGGCTACCGTTATGAAACTGACTGGAATCCACAGACCGCCGCGTTCCGCGAAATGTACGATTACCTTTTTCACTTGGCGGTGCAGGCAGACGAAGACACCAAAAGCCTTGCGGCGTTTACCGACTATATCCAGAATCTGGACAAAACAGGCGAACGCCTTAACGATATCGAAATACCGCTTGAACGCCAGGGCGCGGTACACCTTATGACCATCCACAAAAGCAAGGGGCTTGAGTTTCCGGTGGTATTCCTTTGTTGTTGCCACAGAAAAGGCAGAAACGACATTAGCGATGACGTTTTTAAAACAGAGTTTGGTATTACGCTTAATCCCCCCCTTCCCGTGGAATGCGAAGATATTAACGACATTAGGCGCAACTACTTTTGGGAACGGTCGCTTGTCACCGAAAAAAGAAAAAAAACTGCGGAACTGCGCCGCCTTTTGTATGTGGGCATGACCCGCGCGGAAAGGGAGCTTTATCTTTCCGGTTGTCTTGGCGTTAGTAAATGCTGTGGCGTGGAACAACGGAATGCCGATGAAGGTGTCAGTGAAAATGCCAAAGAAAACACGGGCGATTTTTCCATGTTGCTAAAACAATACATCGAAATCCAGAGCGGGAAGGTTGCCGAAAAAAGTGAAACCAAAAGCGGAGCCATTAACGGCGATTCCATCCTGGAGGGCGATACTTTTTTTGGTTTATGCCTACCCGCATTCGGCGCACATATTCAGGAACAGAGGGCTTCCTTTTTTTCCGTGGAAAAAATACCGTTATACACTGAACAGTATATCCGAAATGCCGAAGACTGCGGTTCCGGTTATGCGAACAATCAAAAAGGCTTGAACGCTTTTTTTGAAGCCGCAGAGCCGTACTACGCCAATGCGGAAACACTGGTAACTCCCACTGTCAACAAAAACCATTTTTCCCCAACGTCTCCAGTTTTGAAAAACGTAACGGGCTGGACGGAAGAAAAGTTTGCCGCAGATGAAATGCAGCCGGAGTATTTTACCGTGAATCGCAACTATTCCGGTAACGATGCCTCTGACGTTTTTGCCAATGTAGAGGAACTTCTGGAGCTTTACGCAAAAAAGTACAAAAATGACAGCGAAAAATTCAACCAGGGCAGCTTTGGAACCATCGCCCACATATGCGTTGACGCTCTGCTGAACAACAAGGAAGCCGTTATCCCGCCAAAACTGGCCGGGTTTTTAAACGACAGGGAAGCCAACGCTTTTCTGGATGCGGGAAAAAAACTGGCGCAACGTTTCATCCATTCGCCGCTGGGAATCATAGCAAGCGGATCCGAAAACCGGAAGAGCGAATTTCCGTTTCGTAGTATGGTCTGCGGAAATGGAAACGATTTTTTCATAAACGGCGTAATCGATTTGGTCTTTGAGGATACCGAAGCCGTTCATGTGGTTGACTTTAAAACAGACAACCTGGAATTGCCAAGGGAACATATCACACAGATGGCATGTTATTACATAGCGGCAACGGATCTTTTCGCCGTTCCGGCAAACAAAAGTTGCAGGGTATGGCTGTATTACCTTCGTTCCGGTCATGCCATTGAAGTAACAAGGCAGGCAATGGAACACAGTTTCGTTATCTCCGGAAACCAGGATTTGCCTTGACGTTTTTTGAGCGGCAAGTTATTCTATTTTGTCGCGTGCCGTGCTATAATCAACGGCATCATTCCACAGGAGGCGGTTATGCGTTCGTGCTTTAACCCAAAGCGGCTTTCCGATTTTGCGCGGTACTATGGTTTTCATTACGACAGCCTTGATCCGGCGGCTCTGGTAAAGGAAATACTTATCGACATGGAACGCGGGCTGGAGGGTCTTGGTTCCAGTCTGCCGATGATACCTTCCTACATAATGCCCGTGTCCGGTGTGCGCCCCGGAAAAACCGTGCTGGCGTTAGATGCTGGAGGTACAAACCTGCGCGTTGGCAGGGTGCAGTTTGACGGGGACGGCAGGGCGATTGCGGAAGGAACGCAAAAGCACCCCATGCCGGGCACCAAAGGCAGAATTGGCGCGACGCAGTTTTTCGACGCTATTGCCGATGCCGCGCTTCCCGTTCTTGGGGACGCTTCCGGCGTTGACGGCATAGGTTTTACTTTTTCATACCACATGGACATACAGCCGGACGCGGACGGTATACTGCTGGCGTTCAGCAAGGAAGTTGACGCGCCGGATGTTATCGGCAAGTCCATAGGCGCCGGTTTGCGGGAAGCCCTGGCCCGCAAGGGCTGCGTTTACGACGGCCCCATTGTTATGCTGAACGACACGGCGGCAACGCTGCTTTCCGGGCTGGCAACAATACCGCCGAATGGCACAGAGGGAGCCGCCCGGAACGCCAACGATGCGGGCGGGCCGGTGATCGGGTTTATACTGGGAACGGGTTTCAACACGGCGTATCCGGAAACCAGTATTCCCAAAATCGGGTTTGACTCCAAAGATGCCCCGCAAATCGTGGTGTGCGAAACGGGCACTTTCAGCCTTCGCTACAGGGGGCCGATGGATCGCGAGTTTGACGCCACCACCCAACACCCCGGAACGTACACTCTGGAAAAGGCAACGTCCGGCGCGTACCTTGGCCCGTTAACCGCGCACATACTGAAACAGGCCGTGCGGGACAAGGTTGTTTGCTTCAGGAAATCCGACGAGTTTCTCGCCATGCCAAGGCTCGATACCAGAACGCTAAACGAATTCTGCTGCGATCCTTTCGCCCCGGAAGGTCTCCCAGGGTGCGGCCCGCTGGGTTCGCTGTTCGCCCCGGACGAAACCGACGCGGTTGCCTCCGTGCAGTATCTTTCCTCGATTGTCGCCGAGCGCGGTGCCATGTTTGCAGCTTCCGTGCTTGCCGCCACCGTAAAGCGAATGCAGGCTGGCGACGAAACCGGCGTTTACAGGCCCAACGCCCCGGTGCGTATCGCCGTGGAAGGGACAACCTACATGGCGTACAAAGGAATGCGCCGTTCCCTGGAGTCGTGGCTCCACACCCTGCTTGTCAGGGAAAAGCCCCGTTCCTATGTCGTCGCTCCGGTGGAACAGGCCAGCCTTTTTGGCGCGGCGGTTGCGGCAATAAGCAGACTGTAAAGCGGGAAGGGGTAACGCCCGGAGTTGCCCCGGTTTTACCGAAGGTTGTCCGGGTAGATGTGGTGCAGGGTGTTTCCGGCACCGGGGCCGGCGATTCTTTGAACGCCGGAAAGCAGGCGCGTGTACGCATGAAGCTCTGGGCGAAACTCAAAGTGCATGGTGTCGAAAAACACCCATTTGCCGCCCCAGATAAAGCCCTGCCGCTCAAACGCCTCCACAACCTGAATCGGCGGACTCCAGCGGTTTTCCAGCGGGGTTAGCATCCAGTTTTCGTTCCAACGCCGTTCCCACTGCCAGTAGACCGACCTGCCGCCCAGGTCGCTGGGCAAAATGTCAATCGCCAGCCCCCAACTGTGGAAACTCATGCGCTGCGTTCCGGCAATCTGCCGCCAAACGTACCCGTAAACGGTTCCCAGCGTCGCGATAAAGTCGCCCGCGCCGTACCACTCCATGATTTCCGCCTCAACCCGCGCCAGCGCGTCCACTATGTCCCTGTGGACCGTTACCCGGAAACCCAGAAAATCGACCCTCCTTTGCAGGGCCTCTATTTCTGCGCGGGTACCGCCACCGTACAGCGTGGCCTGGAACGCCCGGTGAACGTCCAGACGCGCCTGCCGCGTTTCGGGGTTGGCCCGTTGCCGCAACAGTTCAATGTGCTGGGGCGAAAAATCGGACGGCGAAGGCGGCCTTTCCGGAATGGTGTAAAAGGAGTGCGTGCCGTAATACGCGTATCTGTGCCGGTCGGCTTCCGGAAGCAGCCTACCCCCCGCCCAGAAAAAAAGCTCGCCCCTAACCCTGACCGTCCAGTCGTTGTCGATAAACGCGACATTGGTTACCAGACCGGGAAAGCCCTCCTGCAACGCGCGGAGCGCCAGTTCGCCGTTTACCTGGGCCCTTCCGGCGGTCTGCACGAAACCCGTGGCCGCAGACAGGAAAAGTAGCAGGGCAAAACACGACGCGCGTTTCATTTTCAGCACCCTTTTTAAACAAACGAAAAAGCGCCGTAGTACACGGTTTTGTCCTGCTCGCCCTTGGCGCTAAGCAGCGACTCGGATGCCAGCGCAGGACGCGTTCCGTCCAGCAGACGGCTTTGCGTCAGTGCCGCCACCAGAGCACCGCCGCAACCCGTAATTTGGCCGTCGTCGAAAGACATGAAAAGATGTTTCCGTTTCCCCTCCCTAAAGAGCCTCATGCATTCCTCAATGTTGTCCAGCTCCGCGGGGTTGTCCGGATACACGGTAAGATTAAACGAAACCACCATCAGCGTGTCTTCCATGGACGGCGCAAAGGCGGCGTGAAGGGCGTTTGCCAAAATGCGGATATCCTGCTTCCGCTGTCCGCCCATCAGAATTGGAACGATGGACGCTTTGGGAAAGAAGTATTTCACGAAAGGCAGAAGTACTTCTATCGAATGCTCCTGTAGGTGCGGAATGTCGTGCATCCTGATAAGCGGGCTGTACGCTTCCAGCCAACCGGAAGCCTCCTGGTCCACGGGTATGTCCCCCAGCGGGGTCTGGAACGAGTGGGAATTTGAAAGGAAAATGCCTTTCTCCTGCCTGCTGTGAATTGGCCCCATTACGACGACCCGCGAAAGGTTTTTCCGGCTGTTCCTGCCCGCCGCCGACGCAAAAGCCGCCCCCGCAAGGCTGCCGGAAATCTCCCACGCGCCATGAGGAGCGATAATTGCCTGCGCCTGGCCGCCTCTGCCGCGCTTTAGCCCGATGTTACGCATGTATAGCAGCACGTTTGCCGAATCGTCAGGGTAAAACAGTCCATCGACAATAGGAGAGCGCACCCGCTTCCTTGAAGCTGTTATTCTTTCCACATAGTTAATACTAGTGCCACGGTGAGCCGGGCGCAAGAAGGAAAACGCAAATTCTGAAAAATTGACTGCCGGCGGGAAACGCGGAGTTCGATATTCCGGGGAGGAACGTTCGTGAACCGGGAATTTGCCGACCGCAAACCCACTCTGGAGAACGATAAGGACGAATCCGGGAACCGGCGGGCGCAAACGGCGCTCCGGTTCCCACTCCAAAGTCCTAGTTTGCTGGTGCCGGAACCTGCGATACCCAACTGGAGCCAAACCCGTCGATGGAGCTTACCAGAGCAAGCCAGTAGTTGGCTTCGTTTGCGGAAAGGTAAGGCCCAATCCTGACGCGGTAATAGGTTCTGCCGTTAATGTTCCGGTTTTCTATAATCGAGGCAATGCCTTTGGCCTCAAGCGATTCCTTTACGGTTTCCGCGCGCGCCTTGCTGCTGAAAGCCCCGGCCTGAATCCAGAAATTGTTGCGGGTGGCCTGCGCCGGAGCCGCGGGCGTTCTGACGATCTGCACCGGTCTTTCCGCTTCCCTTGGCGGCTGGGCCGGCGGCGGCGGAGTGGGAACGGGCTGGGCCGGTCTCGCGGCCGGCGGCGGTGTAGGAGCCGGAACCGCAGGAGCGGTACGCGGCGGCTGAATGGTGATTGTGGTTACAACCTGCGGAGCCTCTTCCCGGACCACGGGTGCCGGAGCCGGAACGGGCGGCGGAACAGGCACCGTAACAATCTGCTCCGGAGCGGGTTCGCGCACCGCGATTTCCCCCGGGGCCTGCTGTCCGGGCGGCTCTACTCTGGCGAACCGATCTGTGCCGTCGTGAATCTGCGAAGCAACCTGCCACGTTGGCGCGGCGTCCCGCCCGGAGGGGAGCAACATCAACGGAATACCTATTACGATCAGCAGAACCACGCCTACCGATACCGCTACCAGTAACAACTTCTTTTTTTCCATAGGATTGTCAAAACCCTCCCTGTCCTAGATTCTGCCTTGCAGCTTCAGTTCCGTCAGGATTTCGTCGATCCGCTGTTCCAGCCTGCGTTCCGGTTTGGTTTTTCCGCAGCCGGAATCCTGTGGCAAGACCGGTTTTCCGAATCCTGGGTTCCTTACCCTGTAAATATCGGCATTTCCGGTCAAATATTGAGACGCAAACTGCTTCTGGCTTGCGAAGCGGCGCATCAGAACGGCCCAGGGCAGCCCGTCCCTGCGTTTTGCCCGCACCAGCCGGACAAGCCAGGGGGCGTGAACCAGGATAATGCACCCCAGCCGCCCAAAAACCGCGCTTTTGTGGAGCAGCGCCGCGTTTACGACGCAGGCTTTTCCGGTTTCCCCGCCCCCGGAGTCGCCGCCCCGGGCAGTAATCCACTCCAGCGTCATCCGGTTTGCCTCAGGGTGAACGATAGCCTCCAGCGCAGCCATCTCCGGTTTGCTCCCGAAGACCTTTTCCCCCAGTTTCTTCCTGTTGACGGAACCGTCCGGGTTTTTCACGTCGTCCCCAAAACGCGCAAAAACGTCCGCCCTCCGGTTTTCCAGGCAGACGTGCCCCAGCTTGTCAACGTCCAAAACCGGAAAGCCCCGGCTCTCCAAAATCTCGGCGACGCGGTTTTTCCCGGCACAATAGGTTCCGGTAAGCCCGATTACCAAAATCTGTCCCTCATGCCGCATCCTTTAATCTTCCAAAAGAACAGGTGGGGAAGATGATTCATTAAAACCGCCAGAACGCAGAGCCCCCACACCGGCAGCCTCAGACGCGCGGCAAGCTCGGAGGCTTTTTGAAACCGGGTAATCACCATGCGGGACAGTGTACCACAAGCATCTTTTGATGTATACCGCGATTTATGGAATCGCGTTACAGCCGCCGCACCCGGCCCACGCCGTTATGCCTTTATTGCAACAAAAAAACCGCAATCCCTCGACGGGTCTTGCGGCTTTTTCGGTTTTGGCTCCAAGAATTTTTCTTTTTCAGTGGTCTCCGGTTACCTTTACAGTCTCCACGCAACACCCGTACCGCTCTGCATCCTCACAGTGGCGGTTTCAATGTCCAACACACGAACCTGTAGGCGGCGAGCAGGGCCAGTCCCGGTTATACCAATAACGACAACCGTATTCGCTCCGGCAAGATTACCGATGCTTAAAAAGTCGCTGTCGGCTACATTGCCTTCCAGATGAAGGTCTCTTTCGGCCATAAGTATATCTATTAGGCCACGTTCCACAACGGTAAAACCGGAAGTCAAGAACGCCGCAGTCATGTTGTCAAGAACGTCGTTTGCCAGACCCTGATCCGCAGTAGCGGTACTGTGAAGCCACAGCCTGGAGCCTTCATTAATGTTCCTTTCCACTTCGGCAACAGCGTGGTCCGCAACCCTTTCCGCCGGTGTCCTTGCATCGTCAAGCGCCTCAAGGCCCATTACTTCCGCCAGTTCCCTGTTCAGACGGGCAATTACGGTATTTACCCTGGGTGACCCGGTTGCGACAAAAACATTTTCCATGAAGAAAATACCATCTTCCAAATCCCCTGTGGCCTCAAAAAGAATGGACGCGTTTATCGCGGCATCGATGCTTCCATGTTGATCCCAGATGTTAATGTAGGCTTGACGTGCAGCCACAAAATTCTGCCCTCTTACCATAGTCTCCGCCGCGTCCATCTGTGCCCGCGCTGGGTCGTTGCGCCCCACGCTCTCCAAACGGCGGGTTAGCCTGATGGTATAGGGTGCAACGTCCCGGTTGAAGAGCACAAGCTGATCCCTTAAAATCCTTGCGGTAAGCTCGGCATAACTGGTTAGGTTAGCCAGATTGTCGTTGTTGGAAGAGGTACGCCCCGATCTGCGAATAGGCCCAATAATGACACCCGTCTGCGCGTTCACAAAGAAATATTCAAACGAAACCCAAACTTCCCGCAAATGATTAGGAACCTCTACCCGTTGACCGCCAACGGTCCTCATCACCGTTCTTTGGGTCGTACTCGAGCTGAAACCGGTTACCCGCCCAGTAAACGTGGCGTCGATAAAGTTGCTAATATCCTCGCCCCTTGCCCTGGCGGCGTTGACGGCCGAAGGCGCTATCATCGCAAACCGGTTCGTAGCCGCGAGCCTGCGGGCTGTTTCATCAGTAAGAACTTGAGCTATAGCCGCACGGTCAACAGTCATAATGCCTGGTTCAAAGGGCATAACCGCAACACGCTGAATACCCGTTATATCCAAGGCCGGCGCTCTTTGCACCTCAAACCGAACCGGAGTGGCGCAACCAACCAAAACCAAAGCCGCCAGTACCGGAAACGGCACTGCTTTCCAGATTTTTCCTATCACAACAATTCTCCTTTGCCCCTTAGGGCTAGCCTAGTATTCTATAAAGAATGACAAATATGGGGCAGAGAGTCAAGCAAAAAGGTACGAAAGTGGGCAAAATAGGATTCGAAACGAACACCCCCAAGAAACTATGCCAGCGAAGAGACTTGAACTCTTTCCAGCATTTTTTCCTACTTGTATCAATAGGAAGAAACTCTACCGAAAAGGTGTCCCAATCCAAAGGTCATAAAAAGGTCAAACTTGACCTTTTGTATTCCAAGGCACATCTTACAGGTTCCAACAGAACCGGACCGGCTAACCCTGCCAACGGCTGTTAATCGGCTTGTCTATATCCTACCCCTTGGATGGTTCATTGTCAAGTGATTTTGCCTGAAATAGACACATTTTAACGAAAAAAAATAGAAACTTCACAACTTACGGCGTATATCGTGGCGGAATATGGCTTATCGGGTTTTACAGCGTCTTATATGCTCTTACGGCGTTTCAAACGCTTCTATAATGTTCTATCGGTGGGTTTCAAGGGCTTGTATGGCATTTATACGCATTGTCCGGGGCTTTTGGGGCTTGCCCCGGACTTTTTGAGTTTGCGTGCCTTCCCATTGTCCTAAAAAGCCGTATCTATTACCACCTGCCAAGGGTTTTTTTAGTTTTTCTTTGATATTACGGCGTTTTTTCTCCCTCTTTCCCTCTCTTTCCTTGCCTTTCCCTGCGGCATACGCTTTCGGTGGCGAAATATGCCCTCTTATGGCTGTTTAAGCCGTTTTCAGCCCTGACAATCCCCGCCTGTATTTCGCTATTCGTCCGCTTTATGTCCTTCGTGTTTTTTTATACGCCGATAGTTGGCAGTGTGGGGCTTTCGGTTTTTCCCTCCGTGGGTGCTTTTCCCCTGCTTTTTTCTATCGCCTCTGTAAGTTTTTCCACCTGTAAGATGATATATTCCTTGAAGGGCTTTTCCAAATCGTTGAAAATCTCTAAAAGCCGTTCAAGCTGTATGTCCGGCAGGGTTTCGCTAAACATTTCCCCCTCACCTTCCACAAGAT
>Ga0209755_10002179_pt1 | contig 27464 bp, 26 predicted proteins | sample TergutCo191P1_FD_187301 | JGI IMG/M metagenome (GOLD analysis project Ga0209755, IMG submission 187301) | Cornitermes sp. P1 segment gut microbial communities from Petit-Saut dam, French Guiana - Co191P1 (SPAdes) (version 2) | ecosystem: Host-associated > Arthropoda: Insects > Digestive system...
TTGCGGGATTTCCTTTAACACAGACATTCTACGCATTTATTCTGATGGGGCAGATTAAAACAGCCGCGTTCGAGAACCCGGAAAACGGACTTCTCTATCTGGCGTTCTCAATTGCCTCAGGTTTGGCGATTGGCTTTACCGCCTTCGTTCAGGGAAAAGCCGGCGCTTTCGCCTGCGACGCCTTAGCGGAAACCGGAAAAGGCTTTGCCCAATACATCAGCGTTATCGGTATTTCAGAACCTGTCGCCCTCTTCGCGATGGTTCTCACGATGATCAGTCTTTAGTAAAAAAAGAGAAACCACAGAGGACACGGAGTTACACAGAGGTTTTCGTATAAAACCTTCTTTACTCCGTGTAGCTCTGTGTACTTATTTATTTTTTAATGTGTTGACATAATCCAGTGAAATTATATAATCACAAATAGGTCGAGTAGCTCAGTGGATAGAGCAACAGCCTTCTAAGCTGTGGGTCGCAGGTCCGATTCCTGCCTCGATCAAAATTACATCTTTAATTTTTCATGAAGCAAATTTTTAAATTTAATTGTTGCCTGATTACCCGGTTCAAGGGCGAGGGAGTTGTCGCAGTCGGCTAAAGCCTGAGGGAAGTCGCTGATGTGAAAATATGCTTGTCCGCGCCTGAAGAGACAGAATGCCTGATACGGGTGGATTTTTAAGGATAGGGTATAGTCGTCTATGGCCCTTAAATATTGTTTTTGCACCGAGTAGACAACGCCGCGATAGTAGGCGGCTTTATATGATTCAGGATCAAGTTCCAGGGAGGATGTAAAATCATTTATCGCTTCTTTGTACTGGGAGCAGGCGAAATAAGCCATTCCGCGGTGTTTATAAATAATAGATTTTATTGTTTTATCGGGGTTCAATTCAAGGATTTTTGTGTATTGGTTGATCGCGTCGTTAAAACGGTTCTGATTGTGTGCGGAAAGCGCGTTTACAAGGAGATCGTCGATGTCGGAGGAGGGTGTGTCGATTTCGATTGCCGGAAGAGTTGTTTTTGTCTGCTGGGTTGAAAATAAAAGATTATCTGTAGATTCTTCGATCTTTTGAAAAAAGCTCGAGCGCCTCTTTCCCATTTCTTTTGTGAATTTTCTCTGGTAGCTTCTGATCTCCTGAAAGATGATGTCGGCAAGGGAAAGGCTTGCGTTAACAGCGGCGAGTTTTCGCTTCATCGGTTCGTCAAAAGGCGAGAACTCAGCTTTGTAAACAAGCTCGTGTTCAACTTCCGCCCATGCGTCCTGAAGGATGGTGCGTATTTGAATCTCGGCTATATCCGTTCCGGGATTGCCGTATTTTTTTATTAATTGGGGCGGGATTCTAATTAAAAGGTGGGTGGATTCATAGCCGAATTCCTTAAAATTGTAATGACCTTTTACTTCGCGCTCTAAAATTTTAAAGTTTTTCTTAATTAAATTCTCAACAGTCTGCAGGTCCTCGATGAAAGGACATATGATTCTTACACCCATAAGGTCGGTAATTTTCGGTTCTTTTTCACCGGATTTTAATAAGCGTATATACTTGGAAAAATAACTTGAAAAGTTTTTAATTCTGCCGCTTACAACAGGACTGGAATCAAGGTCTAAAAGTATAATTTCTACCTTCTCTTTTAGTTTATTAACGATTAAATAACGGCTTTCGGAATATTTTTCGTATTCTTCCAACAGAGTATTTTTTTCGGGAGTAGGTATAAAATCTTTATCTTTTTCTGTTTTACTCATTATTATGCTATAAAAAAAAGGCTGTCTGAAAAACTCGTTTCCAGACAGCGCCTTATTGAAAGACCGTAAAGGTCTTTTATTTAATTATTCCTGTTCACGATCAGGATGTCCGAACGGAAGTTCTGTAGCCTGTCTCTGCTGTTCCAGATAGCGAAGTACCTGAGCCTGGCCAAAGCGTTCCATTTCCCATACTTTGCGGGCTTCTTCGCGGGTCTGGATAATGCTCCAAACCGCTTCATCGTTGATGTCGCGATCTGTGTCAAGAACTGCCAAGTCGTAGATCACCGCTACGTCTTTGAAGTATGTAACAAAGTCTCCGCCGGGTCTTGCGGCGTCGCGCTGGATAAGGAATCCGCCGAACTTGATAAAGGGAGTATTAAACGGATAAAGAGGAATAATCCTTAAATCCCTGTTGCGTACTTCCTGCATGTAAGCGGGGTTTCTCCAAATAAGTTCTCCCCAGCCGTCAAATTCAAGGTAACCCATGAAAATGCTTTTTTCATTGCCCATGCCGTCAACAAGGATTGTTGAAAGGCCGTGGGGGAAGTTAAGGCCGTATACGCGGACTTTTACTTCTCTGATAACGCCGACGTTCTTAATTACGCCGAAAGCGGGGGCGCCGTCTTCCTGTGACTCGAAGCGGCTTTTCTGGCTGGTGATGCCGTCGCTGCTGTCCATCTGTGTGATTTTACCATCGTCGCCGACTGTTGACATTTCATAAGCAGGAATGTCGAACGGCGGTTTAATTAACGCCCAAGAATTGAACGGTTCGATGGGGAAACGAACTCTTACGCCCATTACAGTTTCAAATTCTTTTGACGCGGCTTCTCTTGTAAAGCTTAAGGATACATTGGTTACTGTCCTTGAGGAAGACGCAAGAACTACTTCCCAGTTGCGGATAGCAAGGGAGGTATTCATGAAAGATTTCTGTTGGGTGGTGAAACTACCGCCTGCAACATGGGAAAAATCCATCATGGTCTGCTTGTTTTGGTTGGGCGTATCGCTATTATCATCCGGTCCAACACTGACATGAATATCCGCTGTTAGCACTGAGAAATCGACTAAAACGCCTTCTTCGGCAAACAGAGGAACCGCGATCATCGCAATTACGACTAGAATGAGCAACTTTTTCATGTAAAGCTCCTTTAAAACACTTCTTTCAAATTAATTTCGTTAATTCAATTTTATAAAATTTAATGCGTTTTGTCAACGACAAAACACAAAATTTTCATATTTTCCAAATTTCCCGTTTTTCCTGTATACCGGGAAATCCCTACCGGGCTATGACCGGCCGCTGAAGGAATTCATCGATGAAAATGGCGTTTCCTTCGATAAAGAAACGGACATCGTTTACATACGAAAAATTCCGCAAAATTCCGGCATATAAGGTCCGGAAATTATCTATTGTTTTTCCCCCTTCAACTGGCGGAAGGGCGGCATCAGCCGAAAAATCGGCATAAATGACTCCATTCCGGTATAATAGGGACTTCAACCTGGTTTCCCGAGGGAAAAGAGGCAGCAATCCCGGGGCAACCGGCCCTAAAAGCGTTTCCTCCGTATAACGGATTATATCACTTTCCCGTGATTTGGAACGCTTTAACATCCGGTCTTCAACAACCAAAACCCCGTCATTCACAGTATAGAATACAAAAGTCCTTCGCGCAAGCCCTAAAACGAAAAATTCGGTTAAAGCCGCAACGGCTAAAATTCCGATTAAAAGCAGACGGCGTTTAAACTTTGAGGATAGAAAACCGGCTGTTTGTTTATAAATCTCGCTTACTTTATTTTCCATTAACGTTCAAAAATTCCAATGAAATTAGTTATCCCATTGTACAGCGAATTTGTAAGCTTTTGCAAGCCGTCTTCGCTTGTCATAAGGAGCGCGTCTTGACGGTTGGAGACAAAGCCGAGTTCGACAAGAACCGCAGGCATCCTTGAGTTCCTGACTACAAACCAGTCGTTCGCCTTTCTGCCCCTGGAAATTAATGACGAGCCGAATGTATCGCCAAAACCCTGCAAAATTAAATCTGCAAGCAGGATGCTTTCTGTGGTATATTCCTCGTTTAACAGATGGTTTAATATCGCGTTGATGTCCGAAGTGTAATTGTGTTTATTTGTATCCAGAAGAGAGCGGCGCTGGCCAGATGTGATATGCCAGACTTCGTAGCCCTTCGCGTTTGTGTTCATGGCGGCGTTCGCGTGTATCGAAATAAAAATGACAGCTTCGTTATCCCTTACGGATACAGCGTTCGCTATGTCCGCACGCTGATCGAGAGAAAGATAAAAATCGGTTTCACGCGTCATTAAAATGCGTTTATCGGGATAGGTTTTATTAAGCATATCCCTTAAAGCAAGACCTGTTTTTAAGACAATGTCTTTTTCATTAACTTTAACAGTTTTTCCGTTAATATTGATGTTTCCCACAGCGCCCGGGTCTTTTCCGCCGTGGCCTGGATCTATAACAATTACGGCGACGCGGAAGCGTGACATGTCATTTTCGTAAAGCCGTGTAAAAGTATTTTTTAGAGTGACAACAAAGTTTTCGGGGAAGATTAAATATCCGTTGTTGTTATACGGCAGAGGCACGTTGAAAAGCTCGCGGTTATCAAAAACCAGATACCCGGTTTCCCCTTCCCGCGTCGCGACAGAAAACGCTCCCTGATGATCGCCCATGTTGAAGAAACCGTCGCGGAACAGAGGGTCCCAGCGGAACTGTACAGTTTCATTAGGTGAAATGGTTTTTAATGTGTCGATTGTTTCATCAAGGGTAAGCGCAGAGAGCGGAGCATGTAAAATGATTGTTAGAATAAAGAGAAATGTAAGTGTTTTTGCTCTGTTTTTCACATTTCCCCCTGCGACGGTTTACGCCGTTTTAACGGCGTAAATTATCAATGTAATAGACTGCTCCCTGATAAGAGCCACGGATCAGGGCTGTCCAGAATGACCTGCCCAGTCTTATTTCATTTTCGGCATTTTCCGGGTCCGCCTGCAACGAAGTTTCCCGTATCGGGAGAGATAAACCAGTTAAAAGCCGTACGGCATCGAGGGTTTCTTTGACGGTTCTGCCCATGTAATCGGTTAACCCTGAAGATTCGAACGCAGGAAATTTAACTACGGAGTACACGGGATTTACGGAAGGAAAAGAGGCGCTTGTACCAAAAACTCCGTGTAATTCTGTGTCCTTTGCGGTTTCTTCTTTTTCCCGGAATGTTGCCGGGAGTTGCGCAAGATCTTCTCGTAATTCGTCTGTTAATTGGAAAGCGTCGGGAGGAAAGACGGTGTTTGCGCAAAGAAAGGCGTCAGTCCGGGTATCGGAAGGATCAAGCCTTATTAAGATTGAACGTGCGGCGTTTTCCGCGGATTTTACTGCGGTTTCTCTGTCAGGCGCGGATGCGATGATATTGCCGCATTTTGTTACATTATTTTCCGGGAATGAAACTTTGTCTCCTTCTTTAATACGCATAAAAAGATTATTAATAAAGCCTGTTTCTTCCTTTTTACTCTGCGTTTCTGCGAGAATTTCACCGCCAACAATCTGTTTCACCGTACCCGGTATCGAGATAAAAGCCCTTTCCGCGCATGTCCATTTTTTTAAAGGGATGAGTCCTTCAGGGGTTTTACCCATCGCCGCGAGAATTGCCGCTTTTATCGGCAGCGCGCCCGATGAATACGGATATGTCCAGCCTGACATGTAGCCGCCCGAGAGACGCGCGGCGATTTCTCCGATCATCGGGCCTTTTGCTGTCAGTTTAATGTCGCCTTTTGCGGCGCCGATATTTTCATTTTCCGCAAGTCCGAGAGCGCGGATACCCGCGCAAAAAACTTCCAGAATAGCGTCACTGTGTTTTGTTTCAATAACGGTGGGCATTGTATGACCCATTTCGATGAAGTAGGGCGGAAAGAAAATATGCCTGTCCGCTAATCCGCAGATTGTAATTTCGCCGTGATAAACAATCGCGTCTACGGAGAACTCAGGACCGTCCATGTAATTTTCCACAATCGCTCTGCCCGAGCGCGAGAAATTGATCGCCGTTTTCGCGGCTTCATGGAACTCCTTCATGCTGTCAACTCTGCGGCAGCCGCGGCTTCCCATGTTGTCAACAGGCTTTATCACAGCAGGAAAAGACAGAATGTTTGTATCTATAAAATTCCCCCCTCCGTGTCCTCCGTGCCCTCCGTGGTTAAATTCTTCTTTCGATACAACAAAAAAATCGGGAGACGGAAGAGAAGCCTTTTTAAAACATTCCCTCATCCTTGATTTATCCGAAGCGTTAAGCGCGGCTTCGTAAGGAATGCCGGGAAGACCGAGTTTTTCCGCAGTCCACGCGACGCTTGCGGAGAAATCCGTTCCCGCTGTCATTATCCCAAGGCGGTTTGTTTTACCGAGAATTGACCGCGCGAATGTTTCGATGCCTTCCTTGTCTTTTAAATCGATTTGTTCAAATTGATCCGCCTGAGATACACAGGGAGCGGAAGAACTGCCGTCCAACGCGATTGTGAAAAAGCCCAGCTCTTTTGCGATATTGATCGCAGGCCCCTGCATAACGCCAGCGCCCAAAATGATGATTGTTTCTTTCATATTATTCTTCCTTACTCATCGCATAAACTTCGAAAGTGTCGCCTAGTCCGAATAGTTTGCTGATAATTAAAAGTACAAGGTAAAGCGGATTTTTTTTGCTTTTGGCGAATCTGCCGATCACCGGGAATCTTTCGGGGTGATGGCCGGAAACGACTATTTTTTTTACTTTAAAGTTTGTAAGAGAAAGAACTTTTTTTACAATTTTAGGAGACCAGATTGTAAAATGATCAGAGGGGCTTTCTGTCAGGAATTTTTTTAAATTGGACGAGCCTGTGATACCCGAGAATGAAGGCGTGGAAAAAGCCAAAACCCCGCCGGGTTTAAGGATTCTTTTTATTTCGTTTAGAATGATTTTACATTCTGTGAAATGTTCGATTACATACCAAAGAGTTACAATCGTATAATGCTGAGAATCGCTCAGCGTGGAATAACTGAAAGGAAAAAGGCCCTGTTCCGCTTCGATACCAAGTTTCTGCTGTACATAATCGACCGCATCCTTTGCGGGGTCTATTCCGAAGACCGAGAAACTTTCGTCGCGCGCGGCGTCAAGGAAAGGCCCGTACGCGCAGCCGATGTCAAGGAGATTTGGTTTGGAATTTTTTTCACACGGACTGCGCAAAGATTCACGGACGGCGCGGGGGAGAATTTTAACAATTCTTTTTAAGCGCTGTTTTCCGGCTTGTTTGATGTTATCAAAATCTTCTAAATATGTTTTTCCGTATTGTTTTTTATAGGATTCAAAAAAATATTCTTTTTCGTATTCGATAGGAGGCGGATTTAATCTGTCCATAAAAATAAGACCGCCTCTTGAACAGCGTCTGTATGTACGATCGCTGAAACGGGCTATTACATATGTGTTTTCCGAGTTGCAGACAGGACAGTATCTGTTGACTGTCGGCGTAAAATTATTTATTAGTCCGGCTAATGTTTCATTTTCAAAATTAAAACCACGGAGTTTCACGGAGTTTGCGCTTTGTTTTCTTTCTATTTCTCCGTGTAACTCTGTGAACTCTGCGATAAAATTCTTCTGTGTAAAAGTTTTAAATCCTGCGGCTTTGGCAAGTTTTTTATGATACGCACTTGGGTGATCAAGAAGAACATTAACGCCTGCGAACAACGCTTCATACGCTGTTATGCCATAATGTGTAATTACTAAATCGTATTCATGAAGGCGCTGTGCAAGATTTGGAATATTGTCCATAACGTTTACATTTTCAGGTATTTCTATGGATGATGCTAACGCCCCCCTTAGCAATGTGATATTCATCGGGAATTTATTATTCATTGCGCCGAGAGCGCGCGCTGTCTTTAACCCGAGACCTGCGGAATCTTCCTGCCCGAAGGAGATAAGGATTTTTAAAGAAGAGGAAACAACGGAGTTCACGGAGTTAATAGGACGATAATCTTTTCTTACTCCGTGTGACTCTGTGTACTCCGTGTTTAAATTCTTAATTAATAGTTTTGGTGATGTGATATTAGCCGCGTGTTTAACAAAGTTTTCCGGGATAAGCATATCAATTAAAAAATCAAAACCGTCCCTGCATTTGCCGCCTTCGTCAATGCCGATGACAGGCGCGATTTTTTTCCATCTTGCAAGTTCGTCACGCGGTGTCTGAAAACGGTCAAGAATGATAAATTCGATTTTAGGTAAGGAAAATGTGTCTGTTATCAGCCATGCTTTATTAAAATCCATTCTTTCCAAAAGCCTGCTGATATTATCGTTTTGTTTATAAATATAAAGCAGGGTATTACGTCCCAATGCGCGTAATTCCCGCGTTAAATTAGCGCATCGCGTTAAGTGTCCGCCGCCGTATCCCTTCTCGCAGCAGGGAACTATTAATATATTATTCATAGTTTTTCTCGCAGAGACGCGGATGTAGAAGCATTGAGTGATTTATATACGCTGATTATTTTTTTTCCGTTATATTTATCCGGTTCGTTTTTTAAGGCAATGTATAAAGTTAATGCGTTATCAAAATCCTCCTGCGTGTCAACTGTCAGCCTTATATCGGGGAAATTCCAGCGATCCGGCGCTTGCGGACGGTGAATTTTAAATAATTCAGGGTGATTGTATAAAAATGGGCATACATGCTCGCGTTCCTGAAGCAAAGCGGCTTCGTCAGAAGCGCGAAGGAGCGCGGATGCCGAGATTGATTCTACGCCCGCGCCGTAGGGGAGGTTTAAATAGCCTGAATAATCCGCGTTTAACGAAACAGCTTCGCTGTTTATCGCTTCAGCGGCATCGGCGAAGACAAAAGGATTGTCGCCTGTCGCCCTTATTACCCGGTCGATGGAATATTTTTTGATTACCATGCAATAACGTTCAAGAACATCGTCTTTGGGGCCTGCGAAAATTTCAAAACCGGATTCTTTTGCAAGAGGCGCAAAAACAGAGAAAGAATCTTCCGTACACGCAAGGATTTTTAAACCGCAGGAAATATTACCGAGAGCTTCCATTACGCGAAATATTACAGGTTTTCCGTCCATGTCAAGCATTGCTTTTCCGGGAAGCCTTGATGAATCAAGGCGCGCCTGTAATACGAGTGCCGTCAATTTATTCTCCCTGTTTTTCCCACCGGTTAATTACCGTACGCGCGTCCATCTTCCATCTGAATTTGTTTTTAACAATCCATTTTCGACATTCTTTGAATTCCTCCCAGTCCGAAGCGAGGTCTTCTCCGGCTCTAGCAAGGAAACGCGGGAAGCAGTAAAACGGCAAATGCGCGTAATCGCTTCTGAATACGGGAGCGAGGTTTTTAAGGTAAAACCGTTTATAATCATGATCAATAGTTGCGTTTTCTGAAGGTAATTCGCTGTTATACGAAAGTTTTAATTGAAGGCTGAGCGCGATTTCCTCGCCCCAAAGATGGCTTCTAAAACCGAAATCCATTAACTGCCAAAAACTGTTTTTAATTGTTATGTCAAATCCGCCGGTTTGGACAAACCGCGTTTTATCGTAAATTCCGACCGCGTCGAAAGGATAAAGGCTCAATTCTCCCTCGACATGAGGTTCAAGAAAAGCGGATTTCATTTTCTTGCGCTGAGTCATGGGAGTCGCAAGGGTCGGCATTATTTCGTAACTTGCGTTCATTATTACAGGAACCGTGCATAACCTTTTAAAACCGGCTTTTACATCAGTTTCATTCGCCTCATTTGCCGTTATTATCAGGCGTTCCGCCATTCTTCTTGCAGTTCCGCCCGCGATGAATTTCATGTCGCTTCTGATTACAAAGAAAAGCGGATTTTCAATTTCACAGGCGGCAAGATTGATCTGCTCGCCCATGTTTAATTCTTTTTCCGGCAGAATAAAACGGACAAAGGGGAAACGCCCCGAGAGTTCCTCAATATCATAATGAGGAGCGCATGATTCAATCGAGATGATGTTGTCGAATCCTGTTTTTTCAAGATCGGTAAAAAAAGATCGGCGCTGGTGCTGTCCTGTCCTGTTAAGAACAACGGCGGAAATTCCTGTGGAGGCGATTCGTTCTTTGCCTCCGACAGCGGTATATTGCGCTATTTTCTGATTAAAAATTATAGGTATAGTATTCATCGCAGTTTTCGCATATCTGTGTATAACACTTTTTGCATTGTTCTATGTAATATTTATTGCCGTTTTGCCAGATATTTTCTAAAGAATCGGCAAATACATTTCCAAGAATCCTTTTGCTTGCGCCTTTAAAAACGTCAGTGTCTTCTTTACAAAGCGGAACATCGCCGTTTAAAAGAATCGGAAGATCTCTCATTATGTGCCAGCAGGGCTGGCGTATTACAGGTGAAATGTCCGAAGCCTGTTTTTTTTCAATGCTTCCGCAGAAATCGTCGTATTTTTGAATGATAATATTTTTTTCGCCGCTGGGAGAAGCTTCTTTCCAGTAACGGTAGAATTTTTCGGTGTCGTCTTCTGCGTCTTTAATGCGGACTGCCTGTACATAACAGTCTTTCGGGAAAAGTGATAATAGTTTTTTAGCGCAAGCTTCCGCCTCGGCAAAACCTGAGCCGCGAAGCTGCGCGTATCTTTTTGAATCTGCCGCGTCCAGCGATACAATCCATGAAAGACGCGCAAGATTATTTCTTCCGGCTCCTGCGCTCTGCAGCGCCTGCGCGCATTTTTCCAGCTCTTCTTCTTTCCAGCCCAGTCCTGACGTTTCGATGATAAGCGAAAATTCGTTACGCGCTAAAACAGCTTCTATTAATTTGATTTTATCGGGATGGAGGCTGAGTTCTCCCCAAAGCGAAAGATCGATTACAGCGTCGCCTGAGAACGCCGCAATTTTATCCAAAAGAGATGCAAATTTACCGCTGTCCATAAAATCTTTACTGCCCTGCGCGTCTGCAAACAAGGGGTAGGGGCATATTGAACATTTTTGCGGACAGCCTCCGTAAACTTGAACAGGGTAAAAAGCGGGCAGGGTTCTTAATATACCGCTTGTGTTTTCTATTATTTTTTCGATGTCTGAAGAATCGGGGATTTTATTACCCGCGGCCTCCAGAAAATTCTGAAGGAGAATAAAATTTCGTTTTGAATCCGCGCATAAGCTGATCCTGTGACAGCGAAGATCGACTGCCGAAATTTCGGCTTCGATGTCAAAGGCGTTAATGTCTTTTTGAATAACTGAGAAAAGGAAATCTCTTTCTATTGGACCGTCGTCGTCTCCTAATATTTTAGCAAGGATGCCCGCCGTTCCCGGCGACAGGGTTTCAGGCGCAAGACCGAAAGGCCATCCGTCCGCATAGGAATATTCGGCGGCGTATTTTATATGCCTCTGCGCGATCAATCCCGCGAGGGACGGATCTAGAAAGGGGCAGTCGGCGAAAGCAAAGTAAATACAGTCAAAGTCAGCCTGAAGTTCCGATATTTTTTCCAGAAGGCTTCTTTTTGTCCAATTCCTTTGATCGATTTCAACTCCGTTAAGGAAAGAAAAATCTCCTTCGCAAGCCAAAAAAACCGTTTTTTTAACTCCGGGAAACCTGTTTGCCTGTTCAAAAGCCAATTCAACGGCGTTTTTACCGTTAAAAAGCGGCTGGAAAGCCTGGCTTGGAAGATTTCCGGCGTATAAGACCAGTAAATTATTCATACTTTCTCATTATCGGCGGTTAATCGGCTTATTGTAAAGATGGTTCATTGGTTGCCGAGCAATTTTATTCTGGCGAAAATATAATCAAGTCTGTTTTGATTTAACACGGCGCGGCGGTAGGGTTTCCCGGGAATACTTTCGATTTGGTAGCCGCCGCGTGTGACGAATTTCTTGCTCTTTCCTTCGGTAAACCAGTAAACAAGGGCGATATCTTCATTTGTCATTTCAATCGCCGTTAAGCCTTTTTTGCCGATGGTACAACCGGAATTGAAAAGACAGGGGACAGGCAGTTCGTCGCCGTAAAGGCTTTGGCTGTGCACGTCGCGCTTTTCTTTTCGTTTAAGTTTGCTTAGTTCCCTGCGGAGGGCTGTTATTTCGTTTTCTATACGCTGTCTGTCATCGCCTGTGGAAGCGGGGTAGTCTCTGCAAAGACGCTCGATCTCGAATTTAATATAATCAAACCTGCCGAGAGATTCAAAAAGAGCGCGGTGGGTATGCCCGATGATGGACAGGCAGTTGTTTTTCATGGAAAAGGCGTACGCCTTTTTTTCGATTTGAAAACGTTTATACGGACTGCGCGAGTCCGTTATATTTTTTATCCCGAAGGGTTTAAGAAAAAGTTTGATTAAAACGCCGAAAATCCTGTTAAAGGTAACGTAAAATTTTGATAATTGATGTCCGTGAAAAACATAGGCGCCGACGATCCCTGTTTCAATTTTAATAACATTATGAATAGTAAACGGGTAAGACATATGCCGCTTTAAAATGAGAAGTTCGTCATGGTTGCCGATTATTTTGAACAGGCGGTTTTCTTTGGTAAAAAGATTGAAAACCCTGTAAAGGCCTGCCCAATTTTCCCTTATTTGATCGAGGTTAAACCTTTGAAGTTCTTCGATATCGCCGTTTAAAACAAGTATCCATCCGTGTTTTAGATAATAATCCTCCAGAATACGGGTAAGCAACTCACCGTTATGGTAAAGGTCGTCCCTCGTGCCTGTTCCCATGTGGAGATCGCTCATTATAAGGACTTTACCGCCGCCTGAGATGTCCAAAACGGAAGTTTCAGGCAGGGTTTCTTCTGTAAGGCGTTTTAAAAAGATTTTTTCGGGCATTTATTGTGTTTCATTCTATGATGTTAATTTTTAAATTGTCAAGGATTTACCGTTTGGCGTGTAAAAATTTAATAATTATTTAACAATGATGTCCACTAAAAAATAAAAATTGGGCCTTCAGGGACTTGAACCCCGGACCTACGGATTATGAGTCCGCAGCTCTAACCGACTGAGCTAAAGGCCCCTGACACTAATTAATCATGTCAAATTTGACTTCTCACACGGTAATAAATGAGGAAAAAAATGTCAAGTAGAGACGCAGAAGCCGGTTAAGAATCAGGAAACATGTGTTTCTGCAATATTTTAAGCAGTTCCTGTTTTTCTACCGGTTTTCCGAGATGGCCGTTCATTCCTGCCGCGAAGCATTTATCGACATCATCAGTAGAGACATTTGCCGTCATGGCAATGATCGGTATTTCCCGTCCCCAGCCGTCCATGGCGCGAATTTTTTTCGCGGTTTCATAGCCGTCCAGTTTTGGCATACTGATGTCTGTGATGAATAAGTTGTACTTTTGGGGATTATCTTCGAACATTACAAGCGCGTCTATGCCATTTCTGGCAAAATCTATTGTTAATCCGGTTCCTTCCAGCATTTTTCGCAATATTACCCTGTTTATCTCGATATCTTCCGCGACTAATATTCGCTTTTCGGTAAACATCCGTCCACTATACCAAGATTGGTAAAATCTGTATATAATAAAAATAAGATATGTGGAACCCTATTGTTCCTTTAAGGGGAATATTTTACGACCTGGGTTTTTTCGCGAAAACGTTGAAAGGGGTCGGTTTTTTTATCCGCCATTCTCAGGCTTCCTTTAAAATCCTTATAATGCAGATTCTCTTTACCTTCGTACACGCCCTGGGGATAACCACGCTTCTCGCTCTTGCGATTGGCGCCGCCGTCAATATAATCGGAGTCCCTTTTTTGACCATGCTGAACCAGCAGCAGCTCATGTACACATTGCTGATCGTTATAATCACAAGAGAATTGGGGCCGCTTCTGATCGCGTTCATTGTTATCGCCCGTTCGGCGACCGCTATCGCGACGGAAATTGCCGGAATGGTGATTTCTCACGAGGTTGAGGCTTATATTTCCGTCGGGGTAAACCCGATCGAACACCTTGCCGTCCCGCGTTTTTTAGGCGTTACTATTTCTCTTGTGCTTCTTAATGTTTATTTTTCGATATTCGGGCTTGCGGGTTCGTATATCGTAGCGCAGCTTTTCAGTTCAACATCGATGGAATATTACTTTACAAGCCTGCTTCAATACCTGACCATCCAGGATATTCTCATGTCAATAATTAAAAGTATTGCGTTCGGCGCTATTATTTCGATTGTTGCGATTATTAAAGGGTTTTCGGTTGAAAGGGCGACTACAGAAGTCCCTGTCGCCGGATTAAAAGCTGTATCAAGCGCGTTTGCGCTTTGTATCGTAGTTAATGTCCTTTTATCGGCATTATACTACGTTGTGTTATGATAAACGATGGAAAGCATACTTGAATTTAAGGAAGCTACGTTTTCAGCGCAGGACAGGAGTATAATTCAAGGGATTTCCGTCGAGTTTATGGAGGGTAAAACCACCGCTATTGTAGGACCTTCGGGCGGAGGGAAAAGCACTGTTTTGAAGATGGCGGCAGGGCTTCTTCTGCCGAATAACGGGGAGGTTTTATACAGGGGAAAAAATATCGCGCATATGAACCGCGCCGAAAATCTTGATTTCCGAAGGGAAAGTTCGTTTGTTTTTCAAGATTCTGCGCTTTGGGCGAATCAGGATTTATTTCAAATTCTTGAATTGCCTTTGAAAGTGCATTATCCGAAAATGGACAGAAAAGAGAGAGCGCAGCGTATAAAGGAAGTGACCGAGACTGTAGGTTACCGTAAAGATTTGGATATAAGGCCTTCCAGGCTCTCTATGGGTGAGCAGAAATTAATCGCGTTTGCAAGAGCGCTTTTATGCAACCCCGAATTGATGTACCTTGACGAGTGGACAGAATCTCTGGACGAGACTGCCGCTGACAGGCTTATAAATATTGTAAGGCATAAGCAAAAAGAAGATAAAACGATACTTTTTGTGTGCCATGACATGCGAATCATAAGAATTTTGGCTGAATATGTAATTGTTATTGTCGACGGAAAAATCGCCGTTCACGCTACAAAGGAACAGGTTGTAAATGATCCGGAATTAAGTAATTATTTAAGGATGGGGATGGCTTTGTGAAGTTTTCTATCAGGTTTGCTGACCAAATTGTAGGTACTCTTGTTATTCTTGCCCTGGCAATACTTATCTTTGTTGTTTTTATGCTTGGTAAAAATCAAAGGTGGTTTACGCAGGATTACCAGTACAAAACCTATTTTTCTTCGGCTTCTGGAATCAGCCCCAATATGGACATTAAATATAAAGGTTTTACAATCGGCCATGTAAAAAAAATATCTCTTGCGGAAGATGACAGGGTAGAAATTATTTTTTCCATTTTTGAAGAGTACGCGCAGAGGGTAACGGAAGGATCTCTTGTGGAAATGCAGAGCAGTCCCATACCCGGTTTCGGAAACGCGTTTGTGTTTCATCCCGGAAAAGGAATTGAATTAATTCCAGAAGGAAGCATTATTCCGGAAGTAAATTCGCAGGAAGCCAAACGGATTATAGCAAACGGAATGTCTACGGTCGCCAAAGCCGACGACAGCATTACGTATGTTTTAAACCAGTTGACTTCGATTCTGGAAACAATTAACAGAGCTTTTTCCGGTCCCGCGAATTCCGCCGATGTTCCTCTGGAACAGATCGTCACCAATATTGTCGGGGTAACCGACGATGCAAGAAGCGTTACGTTTGCGTTAGCCGAAGATTTAAGCCCGTTAATTAAAAATCTGGAAGCGATTACGCATATGATTACGGATCAGGACAGCGCGATAAATCAGATTTTAAACGCCAACGGTCCGTTTTACACAAATGTTGAAAAGGCAATCGGATCTCTTGCAAGTATAATCGAGAATCTTAACAGAACCGCCGAATTTCTTCCGGATCAGCTTCCGCAGATCGGCGTTTTAATCAGCGAATTGAATATGACGATAAGATCTGTCCAGGATGTGTTAACAGCGATTGCGAATAACCCGCTTTTAAGAGGCGGAATACCGGAACATTCAGAGACAGGGCCTGCGGGCGGCGGAGCGAGAAATCATGATTTCTAATTTAGTAAAAATTAAAAAGGTTTTCAGCGTTTTTAATTTATTAATGCTTCTTGTTATCTGCTCATGTTCGACTTCTCCTAAAAGTACAGGCGATGTTTATAACTTGCGCGCATACGCGGAAAAAGGGTTGGAAGCGGCAAATAAAGAAACGGTCCGTGGGAATTATAAAAACGCCCATTCATTATTGATTGAATATAAACGGATGGCTATTCTTTCAGACGATCTTTCGTTAATTACGCGCGTCTGTCTGAGTATGGGAAACGTTCTTTATTCGCTTGGAGAAATTGAAGAAGCGTTTGGCGAATGGGACAAGGCGGCTTTAGAGGCTCAAAAATCGAATAACAGCGAACTGTTATCCGCAAGTAAAATATTCAGGGCGAAAGGAAGCCTTCTGTCAGGCAGAACAGGCGCGCAGGCTGTATTGGACGAAGTTAACAGGGAAAGCGTGAATATAAAAAAGGACGCTCTTCTTGTTTCTTTTTCCTGGCAGGTTAAAGGTTTGGCGCTCCGCGCTCTTGGCTCATACGCGGAAGCTGAGAACGCGCTAAAACAAAGCCTTGCTATTCATGAGAAGAAAAAGACACTTGAAAATGCTTCATATGACTGGTACACTATTGCTTCGATACGATCCCTTGCAGGGAACACTTCCGGGGCGCTTGAAGCCCTGGACGCCGCGATAGTTTTGGACCGGCGCATCGAAAATTCATGGGGACTTGCCGCAAGTTACCGCGCTATGGGCGATGTATACCGTAAAGCCGGAAGAGAAAAGGAAGCGCTTGAAGCTTATGCAAGAGCAAGAGGTATTTATACGGCTCTCAGAAATGACGATGAGATTATGGAAATTGAAAAAAAAATGAGGAATTAAAATGAGTAAAACTTTGATGAATACATATCACAGACTGCCTGTAACTTTCGCAAGCGGCGAAGGTTCGTGGCTTTTTGATATAAACGGAAAAAAATATCTGGATTTCACGTCAGGTGTCGCTGTAAACATTTTAGGACACAATTACCCGCCGCTTGTAAGAGCTGTTTCACAGCAGGCCGCGAAATATCTTCATGTGTGCAATTATTATCTTAGCGATACAAGTACGGCGTTCGCGGACGCGCTTGTAGAAGCCTGCGCTCCAGCAGGAATGAAAAATGTATTTCTCTGTAATTCGGGCGCTGAGGCAAACGAAGGCGCGTGTAAGCTTGCGCGAAAATATTCGCTTTTAAAATACGGACCCGGAAGGCATACGATCGTTACCCTTAAGGGAAGTTTTCACGGAAGGACAATTACTACGTTATCTGCAACAGGACAGGAAAAATTTCATAAGGATTTTGGACCTTTCACGGAAGGGTTTGTACATATTGCCGGAGGCGATATTGAAGCTTTGGAAAGAGCGCTGGACGCGAAAACAGTCGCAGGTTTTTTGGTTGAAGCTATTCAGGGCGAAAGCGGCATTGTTCCGCAGGATAACGGTTTTTTGGCGGCCGCTGCAAAGTTATGCGAAGAAAGAGACATTCTTTTAATGTTCGATGAAATTCAATGCGGTATCGGAAGAACGGGGACTTTCCTCGCGCTCGAACAGTACATGGATACTGAAGGCAATCCGCTTAAGGCTGACATTGTAACCCTTGCTAAAGGTTTAGCCGGAGGAATCCCGGCAGGAGCCGTGCTTGCAGGTAATAAAGCCTGTAATGTTTTTGCCGAAGGGGATCACGGAAGCACATTCGGAGGAAATCCTGTTGCCGCGGCGGCAGGGCTTGTCGCGCTTAAAACGGTAAATGATACAGCATTTCTTTCTGAAATATCGCGAAAAGGCGAAATAATCAAAAGCGCATTAATGCAAAACCAAAAAATTAAAGAAGTGCGCGGCAGGGGATTGATGATCGGTTTTGATATTGACGCCGCCGCGTGGATGATATTAAAAGCCGGTATAGCAAGAGCGGATCTTTCAAAAGATCAATGCGGACTTCTTATACTCAGCGCGGGCTCCAATACCCTGCGAATGCTTCCGCCTTACATAATCAGCGACAGTGAGATAGAGCAGGGGCTTTCGATAGTATCAGAGCTGTTAGACGCAAATTTATAATTATTCGGTTAAATAATCGATCTTTCCATCTCCGAGAGCTTTTAAAACGCGTCTTTTTATATCGCCTGAATCTTTACCGAGGAATTCTGAAATACGGCTGCGCATATCACGCCTCGCCGAATTCTGACCGTATGGACAGGTACAGGCGTTTTTTAATATGTTTTGCTCGGAAGCGCAGGAGATGATCTGCTTTTCTTCAAGAAGCGCCAGGGGGCGGATAAGGCTTACAGGGTATTTACGGTAATTAAGAAGGATCGGCATTGCAAGTAACGTTCCTTTGGAACAAAGATTCATAAAAAACGTTTCGATAATGTCATCAAGATGATGTCCGAGAGCGATCTTATTAAAATTATTTTCCACGGCGTATTTTAAAAGTTCTGTCCGCCTTTGCGTGGAACACCAGTAGCAGTTCATTTTTTCGCCTTCTTTAAGCCTGCCGATTACAGGAACATACAAATCGGTAAACGGGATACCCCATTCTTCAAGTCTTTTACTAAGCGCCGGTTTTTTACAACAAGCGCAAAAATCTGTGCTTATATGCAAGCCTGAAAGTTCATAATTGATCTTTAACGCAGGTTTTATCGCCGATAGCGCCCACGACAAAACGCTGGAATCTTTGCCGCCTGAGACGGCGATTAAAATACGATCGCCATCGTTTATAAGCGATCTTTCAAGCGCGGCTTTAACCGTGAGTTTTTTTACAATTTCGCTTGCGCCGGTTTTTCTGAAAAATCTGTTCATTATATCTCCGCTCTCACTTTGATGTAATATCGCGTAACACAAGACTTGCAAGTAAAAACCCTGCGCTTGCGGTTACAGTTACAATACTGCCAAAATTACGCGAACCGCCGCTTTTAACCGGCTTCTCGCCGCTGTAAACAACGGTAAAATCGCCGTTAAAGCCGCGCTTGCGAAGTCCCTGTCTTACAAGCCGCGCTAAAGGACAAACATCGGTTTTCCAAATTGAATCTGCGCGTATTTGTAAAGGGTCCGTTTTTAACGCCATTCCCATCGAAGAAAAAAGCGTAACATTTTTGGCGAGGGTTAATTCTATTAAATCCAGTTTATGCTCAAGGGAATCAATAGCGTCGATTACATAATCAGCTTTTTCTATATTAAATCGCATTGCGTTTTCTCTGCAAAAAAGTTCATCCCAGACTGTTATGTCACATTCAGGATTAATTTCCAACAGGCGTTTTTTTAATGCAGACGCTTTAGGTTGTCCCAGAGTTAGCGAAGTCGCTTCCGCCTGTCTGTTTACATTCGAGGCGCAGACAACATCGTTATCGATTATTCCGATTTTCCCGATACCTGAGCGGACAAGAGCTTCCGCAGTCCAGCTTCCAACTCCGCCGAGTCCGAAAACAAGCGCAGAAGTTTTTGAAAGTTTTTTTAGGTTTTCATCACCTACAAGCATATTAATTCTATCGAAATATTTTTCGCAGAGACGCAGACTTTCAGCCGACGGTTCGGCAAAGGACGCGGAGGAAGAGGAGGAAGAAGAAAAACTTCTCTTTTCTTCCTTTGCGTTCTCTGCGTTCTTTGTGCCTTGGCGAGAGCTCTTCTCTTTATCCCTCTCTTCTTCGGAGAAAATACACCCGCAGTATTTTTGCATATAGAAGTTTTTATTTCTGGCAATGGATTGACCTTCACGAAACAGCGGACGAAAATCCCTGTATAAGAATTCAATGTTATACTTTGCGGCATATTCTCCGCCGATGCGTTTTATCGCTTCATGATCCTGATATGGGCTGATTAATAATGTTGTTGAGAATGAATCAAATCCTTCCTTCGCCGCATACGAGGCTGTTTTTTCAAGACGCATTCTATAACATTTTTCACAGCGGACAGGAGGAAGATCAAACCCATGGTCTGTTTGCGTTAAAAATTCTTTTAAACCGTATTCGCCGTTTTTTAATAATTCAAGATTCTCATTTTTAGAAAAATTTATAATACAGTCAAGGCGTTGTTTATATTCCTGTAATCCATGAATATTGGGATTAAACCAAAAAAGTTTAAAGTTAATATTTTCACTTCTTAAGCTGTTAACACATGCGACAGAACACGGCGCGCAGCAGCAATGGAGGAGTAAACTCATAGCATACTCACAGGATCAACGTCAATTTCCAAATACGTTCTTGAATCTTTGCCTTTCTCGTATCTTGCAATAACTTCCCTCGCCATTGCATGAATCGATCCAAGCGACGAGTTGCGAAAAATAATCTGCCTGCGGTAATTGTTATTAATCATGCCGATTGGACATTCCGCCGGCCCTAACATATCCGCGTCTTTAGGCAGTAATTTTTCGGAAATTTCCGCCAGTCTTTTTATAGCGATATCTGCGCGCTTAAGGTCTTTGGAGCGGATAACAAAACGGATTAACCGCGAAAAGGGAGGAAAGCCGAGCGCCTTACGCTGTTTTAATTCGGCGTTAAAAAAACCCGACACATCCAAAGCGCATGAATGTCTGATAACAGGGTCTTCCATACGGAGGGTTTGCACGATTACCTTGCTGTCCGGGAAAAATCTGCCTGCACGTCCGGCTACCTGGACTATAAGAGAGAATGTTCTTTCCGACGCGCGAAAATCGGGAAGATGCAAGCCGGTATCTGCAAAGACAACTCCTACAAGCCGCACTCCGGGGAAATTTAATCCTTTTGCCACCATCTGAGTTCCAAGAAGTATGTCTATCACTCCGTTTTTAAAAAGAGTTAAAGTTTCTTCAAGGCTGGCGCCTGAAGAGCCGCTTTTTTTTAACGCAGTGTCAGCGTCTATACGTTTCAGATGCAAGTCAGGAAATGAGCGCCTGACTTCTTCTTCGATCATTTCTGTGCCGAATCCGCGGTAGCCTGCTTCAACACAGCCGCATTCGGGGCAGACAGAGGGCGGCGCTTGTGAGTAACCGCAGTAGTGGCAGATACATTTATTTCTGCTCTTGTGCCATGTCAGAGATACGGAACATCGTTTGCAGACAAGTTCCCATCCGCACTGCGGACAATGATAAAAATGCGCGAAACCTCTGCGGTTCATGAATAGAATTGTCTGCCTTCCCATCTGATGTGTTAATTTTATTTCTTCTTTTAATTCTTTTGACAGACAGCCTTCTGTTTTCGCAAGACTTACCGCTTTTATTTCAGGCATTCCTCCGCCTGAAAGACGGCGTGAAAGATCAAGTCTTTTAATTTTGCCTTCCTGCATAAAATTCCAGGCTTCTGCGGACGGAGTGGCGGAACCCATTACAAGGCGCGCGTTTTCCGTGCCGCACCTTTTAATTGCGATTTGGCGCGCATGGTAGCGCGGAGTGTTTCCTGATTTATATGATCCGTCATGCTCTTCGTCAATTATAATTAAACCAAGATTTTGCACAGGCGCGAAAACCGCGCTCCTTGGACCTATTACAATCGGCGCTTCTCCGCGTTTAATTCTGACCCATTCGCTTAGCCGTTCTGACGGACTCATTCCCGAATGTAAAGTCGCGGCAAGCGAGCCGAAACGGTTATTAATTACCTGTTTTGTCTGGTGTGTAAGAGAAATTTCAGGCACAAGGTAAATTACTGATTTTCCCGCTTTCAACATAAAATGCGCGGCGCGTAAAAACACTTCTGTCTTGCCCGAACCTGTAATTCCGTAAAGGTAAAACATTTTTTGATCGGCAGAAGAATTTTCATCGATCTCTGTATTGGTTATTGCGCTTAACGCGGCTGCCTGTTCATCAGAAATGGAAAGCGAAGTTTCATTATCTTCAACGGTATCGCCAAGCGAGGGGACTATCATCTTCCTCCCGGAAGGAATCATCGCGCAAAGAGCTTGTCCTGTACTGCAAAGGTAATAGCCCGCCATCCATTTTGCAAGCTCAATATCTTTTGTGTCAAATAAAAGCTGCGCATCGACTACACGGCGTATTTTTTTTACATTTTCAATATTCATGCCTTCAGGCGGATTTTCACTTTCGCCGATTATAAACCCGAGGCAGTCCCTTCTTCCAAAAGGAACCATTGCGCGTTTACCGACCGCGGCATCGCCCTTGTCGTCCGCGAGGTAGGTAAAAGATTGATCTGCGGGAATATCAAAAATTAAATCAAAGAATTTGCAAGCCAAATATATCTCCGTTATTATTTATCAATTCCGGATTTAAGAAGTTTTAAATCTTCCCACACAGGACGTCTGTATTCATCGTTGCGTAAAACCGCGGCAGGATGATAAGTGACAACCACAGGAATTTTTATACCGTTATTTTCCAGCTCCAAAAATTTTGCGCGGAGTTTTCCTGTAGACTCGCTGGTTTGAAGAACGGCTTGTGCTGCAATTCTTCCGACAATCAGTATAAATTTTGGTTTTACAAGCGTTATCTGACGGCTTAAAAAACCGGCGCAGGCTGAGGTTTCTTCTGGAAACGGATCGCGGTTACCGGGCGGTCTGCATTTGACAACATTCGCGATATAACAGTTGGTTGAACGCGAAAGTCCGATAGCGTCAAGCATTTTATCAAGAAGCTGTCCCGCTTTCCCGACGAACGGACGGCCCTGTTTATCTTCATCTTCACCGGGACCTTCCCCGATTACCATGACTAACGGCTGAGCCGCTCCTTCTCCGGGAGCCGCGTTAAGCCTTTTTTCGCAAAGAGAGCAGTTTCTGCACACTCTAATTTCTCTTGCAATCTGTTCAAGCGAATCGGCGCCGCCTTGCGAAGGAGGGACGGGATCATCTTCAAATTGATAATTTGTCTTTTCGCTCTTATAGCCCGATCCAAGAAAATCCGTTGTAATATCGAGAAAATCGGCTATTTTTTGCTTTTGAGCGGCGACCATAAATGTATTCTAATACAATTAACGGTGTCAGTCACCTGTATTACTAAGGTTTGACACTATACTAAATATAGCGTATGGTAGGTTGACAGATACGCTATATATATGGCACTATATATAGCGTAAGAATATAGAAATTCAGGGTAAGGTACACTATATGCGTTGCCCCCATTGCGGGACCATAGAAGATAAGGTGATTGAATCGCGTTCTCTGGCAAATGGAGACTCTGTGAGGCGGCGCAGGGAGTGCGTCAGTTGCGGTTACAGATTTACAAGCTACGAGAAAATCGATGAAAGGCAGTTTATGGTGGTAAAAAAAGACTCCAGAAGGGAGCCTTTTGACCGTATGAAACTGGAAAAAGGGGTCGTAAGGGCGCTTGAAAAAAGACCTGTATCCCAAATGCAGATAGAGAACCTTGTAAACGAGATAGAAGATGAAACAGCCATTCTCAGCAAAGGCAGCCGTGAGATTTCCACGACAATTATTGGAGATTTAGTTTTAAAAAAATTAAGCGAACTGGATAAGGTCGCGTATATCCGTTTTGCCTCGGTTTACAGGCATTTTAATAATTTGGACGAATTCATTGAAGAAATAAAGCATGTTGGAGAGGAGCGTCCATTGACTTGAGGTTTTTTGCCGATCTTGGGTAGGGGTCCGATAAGGAAAGATCGACAGTAAGGGGTTAGGCGACTATGGCGCTTAACCCCTTTTTTTGGTATGATTTGTTCGGGAGAAGCGAATGAAGATAGGACTGGATACATTTGCCTGTAACGGAGGCAAGTCCGGAATCGGTATGTATTTAATTCAAATGCTTAAACGCATTAAGCCTTCTCAGGAAGCGCTTTTTGAGCTGTTTGGATGGGAATACGACCGTTACGCCTACAATGATGTAGCGCCTAACTTTGAATTTTTACCTAAATGTTCGATTCACGGAAGAACCGCGAATTCGATATGGCATATATATAAATATCCTAAATTTGCCTTACAGAGAAAGTTCGACGCGTGTTTTTTTCCTGCCGCCCACAGAAACCTGCCGTATAAATCGCCGTGTCCGACAATCGGAGCGGTTCATGATATGGCGGCTTACTGGGGAAGCCGTAAAACAAGAGTGCAGTTAGGCGCGGTTCTTAGAATGATCCTTCCGAATTCTCTGCGCCGTCTGGATAGAATAATAGCCGTAAGCGAGTTTGTAAAACAGGAACTTATAGAGCGGGTTCATGTAAAAGAAAGCAGGATAGACGTTGTACCTAACGGAATAGATCACGACGCTTTTTATCCGAGGCAGAGAAACGAAGAAAGCGTTGTTTTAATCCAGCCTTTCAGTTTCCGCCGTCCTTATGTGTTGTGCGTTTCCAGAATCGATCATCCTATAAAAAATCATGTCAGATTAATTAAAGCGTTTAACATTTTTAAAGAGAAAACTAAATATCCGCACAGGCTTGTCCTCGCAGGCGGCGACAGTAAGAACGCGAATGTAGTTAAAGAAGCCGCCGCTTCTTCGGAATGGCGCAGCGATATTTTTTTTACAGGGCATTTTCCGCCGAAGAGTCTTCCTGAACTTTACGCCGGCGCCGATTTTGTGGTTAATCCTTCCATGTACGAAGGTTTTGGAATGGGCGTTGTCGAAGCGATGGCTTGCGGAGTGCCGGTATTGTGCGCCCGCGCGGCGTCTCTTCCCGAAGCCGGCGATCATGCCGCACTTTATTTTGATCCTCTGGATGCGGAAGACATGGCTGACCGCATGATCACAGTAAGCACAGACAGCGCAATTTACAATGAATGCCGCACGCTTGGTCTTGAGAGAGCTCAAGCTTTTTCATGGGACAAATGCGCGGAACGCACATTGCAAATTATTTACGAAACAGCCGGGAAATAAGATTTATGTATGCATTTTGTAATGCATACTTCCGTGCATTTTCCGCAGGCGGTGCATTTTGCGTAATCAATAACGGCGATGTTATCTGCAAGCGTGATTGCGCCTGCCGTACATTCGCGCACGCATTTGCCGCAGGCGATACAGCCAGAATCGCATTTTTTTCTTGTAACAGCGCCTTTTTCAATGTTTTTACACGCGACAAATACCGGTATTTTCACGCTTTCTACCGAAATTAATTTGTTGGGACAGGCTTTTACACATAGACCACAGCCGGTGCAAAGATGAGGTATAATCCTTGCGAGGTTTGATTCAATGCAGATTGCTTCTGACGGACAGACTTTTTGGCAGTCGCCGTAGCCGAGGCAGCCGAACGCGCAGGCGCTTTCTCCTCCAAAAAGAGGTTTAGCCGCCGCGCAGGATTGGATGCCTTTGTATTCCATTTTTTTTCTTTGCGCGTCACAGTCGCCTGAACACTTAACTATTGCCGTTTTCTTTTCTATGCTTCCCGCGTCTACGCCGAGAATGGAGCTTATTTTCGCAAGAACGTCAGCGCCTCCCGGCGAGCAAAGATTTGCGGAGACGCTTTTATCAGAGAGGAGAGCAGAAGCATAACCCGAACAGCCGGGATAACCGCACGCGCCGCAGTTTACCCCCGGCAGAGCTTCCTCAAGTTTTGCGACACGCTCATCTGTTTTTACATGCATTAATTTTGACGCTATGCAAAGAACAGCGGCGCAGATAACGCCGATTGTTGTTACCGAAAAAACCGCAGTATAAATAAAGCTCATAATGTACAATCCTTTATCCGAATAGATTTTCTATAACGCCCGAAAATCCAAAAAACGACATTGAAAGTATCGCTACAGACAGCAACGTTAAAGGAAGCCCTTTAAAGGATTTAGGCGGATCAGCGTTCTCGGTGTATTCTCGGATACCTGAAAAAATCACCATCGCAAGCAGGAATCCAAGCCCGGCGCCAAGAGCGTTTACTAAAGATTCGATAAACTTGTATTCTTTGGAAATGTTAACGATTGTAACACCAAGAAGCCCGCAGTTAACGGTAATGAGAGGCAGATAAACGCCTAACGCCTTATAAAGAGATGGTATGTATTTTTTCAACACAATTTCCACAAACTGGACTAGAGCGCCAATCATTAGAATGAAAACTATTATCTGCATATAACCCATGCCGTTTTTATCCAACAGATAAATCTGCACAGGCCATGTAACCGCTGTGGCAAGAACCATTACAAACGTAACGGCAACCCCCATTCCGACTGCGTTTTTAAAAACTTTTGACACTCCCAAAAATGGGCAGATTCCGAGGAACTGGCACAGAACATAATTATTTACAAGAACCGTGCTCATTAAAATGACAACTAACGCTTTTATATCCATTATGCCGCGCCTCCCTCACCAGAAAGTTTATTACAGGCGGCTGCGGAAGGGCATCCGGCGCAGCCGAACTCTTTTTTCTTGATCGCCTTACCCTTTGACACTTTGTTTACAATAGCGATAAGAATGCCAAACGCGGCAAATCCTCCCGGCGCAAGGGTTAGAATCGGCACGTTAAAATCGATTAAAACAGGTATTTCTATTCCAAACCATTTTCCGCTTCCTATTATCTCGCGGATTGAAGCCATTGCAACTAACGCAAGAGTGAAACCCGCTCCCATTCCGATTGCGTCAAGCGCGGAATCCAACACCCCGTTCTTTTTCGCGAATATTTCCGCGCGCGCGAAGATAATGCAGTTAACGGTAATGAGGGGAAGGAAAATGCCAAGCGCCATGTACAACGGATATGCGTACGCTTCGATAATCATTTTAACAACTGTTACAAACCCGGCGATAAAAACAATGTAACAGGGGATGCGCACTTTATCCGGGATTACGTTTTTTAATACCGATATTAACATATTTGAGCAAAGTAAAACAAAGGTAGTTGCAACTCCCATACCAAGAGCGCTTGACACCTGAGTAGAAACCGCAAGCATCGGGCAGATGCCAAGCACCGATACCAGAACAGGGTTTTCTTTTATTAAACCTTTAAGAAGAATTGGAAGTCTCTTCATTATTCTTCCTCCTCGATAAGATCAAGATAACTTTTTACAATCTCGAATGCGGTAAATGCGTCTCTTATGCCGTTTTTCAAAGCGTTAGATGTAATTGTCGCTCCTGAAATTGCCGCAACACCTTCAATTCCGTTTCTGTCGCGCCCCCAATACTGACCTGCGTGCGCCTCTTCAAAAATCGGAGTGCCTAAACCCTGCGTTTCATTTTGATAAAGAACAGCTGTTTTAATAACTAATCCGTCGGGGCTTATTCCGCAGATCATTACGATGTCTTCAGGCGAGTAGCCGTGAGTTGAAATTGTAAAAATAAAACCCGTGTTGTGAGTCGCTTTGTAAACTTCTAAAATTCTTTTAGGAAGACCTTCGACAGTTAAAAGTTCAAAACCTTCAGCTTGAGGAATGATGCTTCTTCTTGCGTTTATAGCGCGTTCATTCGCGGCATCCGAAATGACAGGAAGAGTTAAATTATTAACAAACGCAAGCGCTCCCGAAACAACAATACAGATAACCGCCAAAACCAAAATGGGCATGATAAAATCTTTTTTCATGATTTTAACCCTCCCAGCGCTTTTTTGTATGAAGCTTTATTGATAAATGGAACAAGCATATTCATTAAAAGAATGGCGAAGGAAACGCCTTCGGGATAACTTCCGTAAAGACGGATAATTACGGTAATAATTCCGCAGCCGATTCCGAAAATCAATCGCCCTAAATTGGTGATGGGAGATGTCACATAATCCGTAGCGCAGAAAATCGCGCCGAGGAAAAGGCCACCCGATAAAATGTGAAAAACGCCGAAATCAAATCCGCCTGCGATGCACATCAAAATAAAAACGGTTCCAATAAACGTTAGCGGAATAATCGGCATTATGACGCGGCGGATTGAAAGATACACAAAGCCGATTAAAAGCGCAAGTTCGCTTGTCTCGCCAAAACATCCGCCGTGCGTTC
>Ga0209755_10002180_pt1 | contig 27462 bp, 25 predicted proteins | sample TergutCo191P1_FD_187301 | JGI IMG/M metagenome (GOLD analysis project Ga0209755, IMG submission 187301) | Cornitermes sp. P1 segment gut microbial communities from Petit-Saut dam, French Guiana - Co191P1 (SPAdes) (version 2) | ecosystem: Host-associated > Arthropoda: Insects > Digestive system...
GGGGGGGGGGGGGATGCTTTACGTAAGTTTGGGCGTAGGTAAAAACAGCGGTCTTTTTGAAGGCGCAATATTCCCGGCACTTAGAGAATATTATGCTTCAAATTCTGCGTTTAAGGATTTAATTGACAACATTAAGCCACAAGATTTTGCTGAAATATACGGGAAAATTGCGGGATTAATGTTATCACATACGGGTGAAACTGCTCCTATATTTCCGGCAGAGTTGTTTGATGAGGATTGGTGCGTGTTTATTCAAAACACAATCCAAGTGCCAACGAGATTAAATATTCTATATTCCCAGCAAGATATGGAAGATTTGTTTATCCAAAATGGTTATAAAAACGTTAAGCGACTAAATCGCTACGTAAAAAGAAAAAACATAAGGAAATTCTTATCTCCTTTGCATTATGATAAAACATCAGAAATCTCTCAGCTACTGTTTGGAGAAGGATATTTGGAGTTTATCGCAGAGAAAATATAACTACAATACGAGGGGTGTATGTATGAAATACTGTAAAAAATGTTTACAGCCCGATACACGACCGGGTATATACTTTAACGAAAACCAAATTTGCGGTGCTTGCTTGTATGAAGATGAAAAGGCAAGCATTGATTGGGCAAAGAGAGAGGAGGATTTGTTACAAACAGCAGAATGGGCTAAACGTGAAGCAAATAGGCGTAATGTGGCTTACGATTGCATAATAGGGGTAAGCGGAGGGAAAGACAGCACTTTTCAAGCGTTTTATGTCCGTGAAAAATTAGGATTAAATGCTCTTTTGGTAAATTGTGTACCCGCAGAAATAACAACTGTTGGGAAAAAAAACATAGATAATCTTTCATCGCAAGGGTTTGATATACTCCATATCTCTCCTAATCCCGTTACTGCAAAAAAACTTGCCAAAAAAGGTTTCTATGAGTATGGGAATATGCAAAAAGCGTCTGAATATTGCTTGTGGGCATCTGCTTATCGTACAGCTATTCATATGGATATACCTTTGGTTATACAAGGTGAAAATGCTGCTCTTACTTTGGGGGTTTCAAAAAATTTGCAATCTGATGATGACGCTTTTGGGGTTTTTAATTCAAACACATTACGCGGTGGTTGTGTTGACATATGGCTAATGGATGGACTTTCTAAAAGAGAATTGTACTTTTATCAATCACCATCAAAAGAAGAATATGAGTCTGCAAATTTGAAATCTATATGGTTGCAGTATTACACTAAAGAATGGTCGCAAGTTGGAAATACAGATTTTTCGGTTGCCAGAGGTTTGGTGGGAAGATACGAAAGTTGTTTGCATGATATAGGAATGTATCGCAGATATACATCATTAGACGATGACCTGTATATTGCCAATCAAATGATTAAATATCTTAAATTTGGATTTGGCTCTGCGACAGACTTGGCTTGTTATGATATTCGCGAGGGTAGGTTAACGCGAGACGATGCAATATGGCTTATTAACGAGTATGATGGCAAGTGCGGTGATATGTATGTAAAGTATGCCTGTGATTACATGGGCATAACGGAACATGAGTTTTGGGCTACTGTGGATAAATTTGTAAATACAGATTTGTTTTATAAATCGGAAAACTCCGGTAAATGGACACCGAAATTCAAAGTCGGATATGACTTTTGCTAAGGGGGTTTATATGTTTAATTCTAAAATAATAAATATGGTTGAAGATACGTATCTGCAAGGCGGCAATATAATGCAGTTTCTTAGTAGTGTTAATCAGGGAGGCGAAAATTCAAGGGAAGCTATATTGTTAAGTTATGATTATCAGGCAGGGACATATGTTGCCGCATACAAAAAAAATCCTGCACCCTTAGAACGCTATACAAAACAAATTTCTGATGAAATAGGGAAACTAGGTGAATTTACAAATATTTTAGAAGCCGGCGTTGGTGAAGCAACGACTTTTAATCGGATTACAAGCAATTTGAATATTGCGCCAAAAAACAGCTATGGTTTTGATATTTCTTGGTCGCGCATTAAAACTGGCAATGATTTTTTGCAAGAGTGTTCATTTGTGGATTCTAATTTGTTTGTTGCAGATTTGTTTGATATTCCTCTTTCTGATAATTCTATGGATATTGTATACACTTCTCACTCTATTGAGCCAAATGGAGGAAATGAAAAACCGATACTTGAAGAGCTTTATCGGGTAACGTCCAAATATTTGTTATTATTTGAGCCGGATTACGAGTTTGCAAGTGATGATGCAAAGCGGCGTATGGAAAGCCATGGATATATCAAAAATTTATATGCGACAGCAAAAGAATTGGGATATAAAGTTATCAAGCGTGAACTTTTGCCGTTTTCCACAAACCCATTAAACCCAACTTCTGTAATAATTATCGAGAAGCAAAGCATATCTAAACCTAAAAATATTTTTCGGTGTCCTGTATCAAAAACAGAACTTATTAACGCAGGGGAAATTTATTTTTCGGAAGAATCACACCTTATGTATCCGGTGATAAAAAATATCCCGTGCTTGTTAAAATCATATGCAGTTTTCGGATTTAAGTATGTGCTTTGAGGTTGTCGGAATGTAATCGTTGATAAAAAACGAGGTGTATACAATGGCAAAATGCACACTAAAAGATAAAAGTTTAATTGAGGATTTTACAATGCCATACATCACTGCGGAGGTTAATACAAGCCACCGCGGAAATATTAATATTGCAAAAAACATGATTTTAAAAGCCAAAGAATGTGGTTGCAACTGTGTTAAGTTCCAGTCATGGTCTGCGGAGTCTATAAACTCAAAAAACTACTACAAAGAAAACCCGATAATTAAACGTATGTTTTCAAAGTTTTCCTTTTCCGCAGATGAATTGTCGGAACTTTGTTTGTATGCGTGTGAAGTTGGGATTTCTTTCAGTTCTACCCCTTATTCACGGCAAGAAGTGGATTTTCTTGCAGAAAAGGCAAATGCTCCGTTTATAAAAATTTCTTCCATGGAAATAAGCAATTATCTTTTTTTGGAATATATAGCAAAAACAGGTGTGCCCATTGTTTTGTCAACAGGAATGAGCGACATGGACGAGGTTAAAACGGCCGTTGAAATAATTGAAAATGCAGGAGGTACACAACTTTGCCTTCTTCACTGCATTTCAATATATCCCCCGGAAATGGACACTATTAATTTGAATAATATAATTGGTTTGCGTGAGGTTTTTCCGCAATATCCAATTGGGTTTTCAGACCATTCTCTTGGCATAGAAATTGCCCCTGCTGCGGTGGCTTTGGGCGCGGCCTTTATAGAAAAGCATTTTACATTGGATAAAAGCAAGATGGGTATGGACAACCAAATGGCGTTAGAACCTGATGAAATGGCGCAAATGGTAAACAACTGCAAAAATGTTTGCATGGCAATGGGTGTTAAAGGGCGGGTTGTTTCGGGCACGGAGATGGAACAACGGGATAAAATGAGAAGGAGTGTTGTTTACACTCGTGACATAAAAGCAGGTGAAGTGCTTACCGTAAAGGATTTAGATGCAAAACGCCCGGGTACAGGGTTGCACCCCAGACAGATTAATGAGTTGATAGGTAAGGTGCTGGCAAAAGATGTTGAAGCGGATGCACTTGCCGTGGCGAATGATGTTAAAATACTGTAAGGGGGCGGTTAAAAGTGTCTGTGAAAAACAAAACGGCATTTATTACAGGTACTGTGCGTGGTATAGGCAAAGCAACGGTTAATGTGTTTGCAGAAAAAGGGTGGGATGTAATTGCACACGCACGCACACCATCTGACGAATTTGAAAATGATTTAGTTGCGTTGTCGTCTGTGTATGGTGTTACAATAACCCCTGTGTATTTTGATTTAACGGATACAAACGCAATGAAAGAGTGTGTGAAAAACTTACGAAAAAACAAAGTTTTTATTAATGCACTTGTGAACAATGCAGGGGTATCTTCCGGGGGATTATTTCAAATGACCCCTGTTCCAAAAATAAAAGAAATTTTTGACGTAAATCTTTTTGCGCAAATGGAATTGACGCAACTGATATTAAAAATCATGGTTAAAGAATGCGCAGCAATAGTTAATGTGGCATCCGTTACAGGAGTTGATTTTAGAAAGGCTACGTCTGCCTATGGTGTTTCAAAGGCTGCGTTAATTGCATGGACAAAGGTGTTGCAAACGGAATTGAAGGGTGAAATACGTGTTAATGCTGTAGCCCCGGGATATACAGATACTGATATGGCAAACAGCGCAGATGATGAATATAGAGCGCAGGTACTAAGTCGCACGGTAATGAACAGGCTTGCCAAGCCCGAAGAGATAGCTAATACAATTTATTTTTTAGCGTCTGACGATTCATCATTTATAACAGGGCAAGTTTTAAAGGCAGATGGTGGCGGGGGATATATATATTAGAACTTACGAATAGATTTGTTAAATTTTAAGGAGGAAACAACATGAATGAAAAATACATTGCTGCATTTGTTGACACATTTGGCATAACAGCGGATAAAACAAAAGGCTTGGCCTATCAAGATATCCCTGAATGGGATTCTGTGGGTCATATGCAATTAATGTCGATTTTGGAAGAAAGCTTTGATATTATGCTTGATATTGAGGATATAATTGATTTCAGTTCCTTTGAAAAAGGGAAGGAGATTTTAGGAAAGTATGATGTGGAACTTTAGTGAAATTGCCGCAAACACAGTAGCCATAGGCGAAGATGGCACGGAATACACCTATAACGACTTAAAAACAGAAGGGGAAAAGCTTGCAGCAATAATTGACAAGCGTTCCCTTGTGTTTGTTTTGTGCAAAAATGAGCCGGGTGCGCTTCTGGGTTATGTAACATTTTTAAATAACGACATAGTGCCGTTGATGATTGATGCGGGAATTAACAGGGGTTTGCTTGATAATTTGATTGGTACTTACAAGCCGGATTATTTATGGATGCCAAGTGGCATTGACAATATGCAGGATAGTGTGCATATTGTATCCGTTTGGGGGTATTCGCTGTTTAAAACGAAGCACAACAGGACATTTGTTTTGCACGGTGAACTTGGGCTTTTGCTTACAACATCGGGTTCAACGGGAAGCCCCAAACTTGTGCGGCAAAGCTATAAAAATATTTTGGCAAACGCCAAGTCTATTGCGGAATACCTTGAACTGGATAAAACAGAACGCCCTATTACCACCTTGCCCATGAGTTATACCTACGGGCTTTCCATTATAAACAGCCATCTATATGTGGGTGCGAGCTTAATTTTGACAGAAAACACCTTAATGCAACGGAATTTTTGGCAACTTTTAAAAAATCATGGGGCTACATCTTTTGGGGGTGTGCCGTACACATACGAAATGCTTAACCGCCTTAAATTTTATCGCATGGATTTGCCTTTATTGCGCACAATAACCCAAGCCGGCGGCAAACTTGCACCAGAGTTGCACAAAAAATTTGCAGAATGGGCAAATGTAACCGGAAAGCGTTTTGTTGTGGGTTACGGGCAAACAGAAGCTACTGCAAGAATGGCGTATCTTCCCCATGATAAAGCATTAGAGAAAACAGGCAGTATGGGCATAGCAATCCCGGGCGGAGAATTTTTGCTTATGGATGTATGCGGCATCGTGATAACAGAGTCAAATGTTGTAGGTGAGTTGCTTTACAGGGGTGACAATGTTACGCTTGGTTATGCGGAATGCGGTGATGATTTAGCAAAAGGTGATGAATTTAAAGGTGAGTTGCTCACGGGTGATATGGCAAAACGTGATGATGATGGTTTCTACTTTATAGTTGGAAGAAAAAAGCGGTTTTTAAAGATTTTCGGAAATCGCGTTAATCTTGATGAAATAGAGCTTATGATTAAATCGGAATTTAAAAATTTGGATTGTGCGTGCAGCGGTATTGACGATAGAATGGATGTTTATATAACTGCCCGTGGCAAAGAAAAAGATGTTATATCCTTTCTTTCCAAAAGCACGGCACTAAATTCGATTGTTTTTAATGTTTTATTCATAGAAGAAATACCGCGTAGCGATTCAGGTAAAATCCGTTATTCAAGTTTGGGGGAGAATGCTTGACGGAGTTTAATAAATTGCAGCCATTTTCATTAACCAAAACGGAAAAGGCCGATTTTCTTACAAGAGAACTGCTTTCTCTAACAGAAAAGCATACTTTGTCATGCAAAGAATACGCAAAGATGTTAAATGTTTTGGGATTTAACAGCCGAGAAATTTCACATTACAGTGAAATTCCGTTTTTGCCTGTTTCGCTGTTTAAAGATATGGAACTGAAAAGTATTGCTGATTCTGATGTATATAAAATTATGACATCTTCAGGCACAACGGGACAAGCCGTGTCTAAAATTTATTTAAACCGTGAAACAGCGGCAATGCAGCAAAAAATATTGGTAAAAATTGTATCAGAATTTACAGGTGCGGCAAGAATGCCAATGTTGATAATTGATAGCCCATCTGTGATAAAAGACCGTGCTATGTTTTCTGCACGGGGGGCGGGTATTTTAGGGTTTTCCATTTTTGGTACAGATAAGGCTTACGCGCTGGATGATGATATGCGATTAAATTTAAACGTGGTAAAGGCATTTTTGGAAAAACACGCGGGGAAAAAAATTTTGCTTTTTGGTTTTACATTTATGGTTTGGTTGCATTTTTACAAAGAGCTTGTTAATTGTGCAGAAAAACTTGACCTGTCAACGGGTGTATTAATTCACGGGGGAGGATGGAAAAAATTAACTGATGAAGCCGTGCAAAAAAAAGAATTTAATAAAAAGTTACATGATGTGTGTGGCATACAATCTGTGCATGATTATTATGGTATGGTCGAACAAACAGGTTCGATTTATATGGAATGCCAAAAAGGACATTTACATACGAGCATTTTTTCTGATGTTATCACGCGACGTTTTGAGGATTTTTCAATATGTAACTTTGGAGAAAAGGGGATAATACAAGTGCTTTCTGTTTTGCCCGCGTCATACCCCGGACACTCATTACTTACGGAGGACGAGGGCATTGTTTTGGGCGAAGACAATTGCCCTTGCGGCAGACCGGGAAAATATTTTGAAGTGTTTGGTCGCTTAAAAAATGCCGAAATAAGGGGGTGCAGTGATGCATATGCCGATAAATTCCGAAATTAACACATTAAAACCGTTTATGCCGTTTTCAGACGATGTAATTAATTTTTTGGACGATTTATCAAAAATACTCATGAAAGAAAGAGAATTTCCGGATATAGTTACATTTGGTTTTTGGATTCGCCGCGCAAATATGATGAAAGAAAAAGCAAAGTATGATGATGCAAACGAAAGATTGGGGCGCGGTGTTGTGTTTCATATTGCGCCGTCAAATGTGCCGCTAAATTTTGCATTTACCTTGGCAATGGGTTTGTTGGCAGGTAATGCAAATATTGTGCGTTTGCCCAGCAGAGATTTTGAGCAAATGGATATAATTGTTTCGGCAATAAATGCCCTCACAAGTGATAAGTATAAAAATTTACAACCGTATATTTGTTTTGTTAAATATCGTGTGGACAAAGATATTACGGACAAACTATCTGCCATGTGTGATGTACGTATTGTATGGGGCGGTGATAAAACTATTGCTTTGTTGCGCTTATCGCCACTAAAGCCCCGCGCCACAGAAATTACTTTTGCGGATAGGTTTTCTGTTGCCGTAATTAATGCAGAAATGTATTTGCAAGCAGAAAACAAAAAAGTAATAGCACAAAATTTTTACAACGACACTTATTTAAATGACCAAAACGCTTGCAGTTCCCCAAGTATTGTTTTTTTTATGGGGAAAAATAAAGATGAAGCCGCAAAAATATTTTGGGAAAGTGTCCGTTTGTTGGCACATGAAAAATATCAGCTTACAGCCGTGCAAGCTGTAGGGAAATTATCTGCAATGTATAAAGCCTCCACCGTTATTTCTTGCACCCCTTGCGAAAATATTGACAACTATGTCACACGCGTAAAAGTTGACAGCATAACAGAAAACTTGATGGATTTTAAATACCACAGCGGATTTTTTTTGGATGTAAATATAAGCCGTCTTGACGAAATACTCCCCATTTGTACAGATAAACTTCAAACCCTTGTATATTACGGCGTTACGCCGCAAGAAATAAGAACATTTTTGCAAGAATCAAAACCAAAGGGAATAGACCGTGTTGCACCTTTTGGAAAATCCATGGATTTTTCCCTTATTTGGGACGGAAATGATATGATACGCGAATTGTCAAGAAGGATTGTGATTTTATGATTTCAAGCAGAAAAATTGCAATAATAGGTGTAGGTTATGTTGGTGCAAGCATTGCGTACTCGTTAATAATTAAAGGGCTTGCACATGAAATTGTACTTATAGACAGCGACAAATTAAAATGCGTTGCAGAAAGTAATGACATCCGTCACGGAATCCCATATATGGGTTCTTCAAACATATATGCGGGAGAATACAGCGACATTAAAGATTGCGATATGATAATAATAACAGCCGGCAGAAACCGCAGAGCAAATGAAAACAGACTTGATATGGCAGTAGACAATGTAAAAACATCACAAGAAATAGCAAACGAAATGGTTAAATATTACAATCAAGGTGTTGTGCTGGTGGTAACAAACCCGGTTGATATAATCACCCACAAATTAACAATGTGGTTAAATTTGCCCCGCGGCACGGTATTCGGCACGGGTTGTTTGCTGGATAGTTCACGGTTTGTAAATACACTTTCCGACTATGTAAAATTGCGTTCGGAAATTATTTCGGCAACGGTTATAGGCGAACACGGAGACCGCCAAGTTGCATTATGGAGTAAGGTTCAAATTGCAGGCACAGCCATTGATGAGTACTGCAAGATTATCAATTTGGAGTTTAACGCCGACACGCGAAAAAGTATTGAATCTAAAGTAATACGCATGGGTACAGAAATAATAAAAGGAAAAAATCGCACCCATTACGGGATTGCTACCTGCGTTTGTTACATTGCGGATGCAATAATAAACCGCCGCGACACCATAGTAAGTGTGACAAGTACATTGCACGGTGAGTATGGAATTAACAATGTCGCACTAAGTTTGCCCTGTATAATAGGTTCACATGGTATAAAACGTGTTTTAACCGACACGTTAGGCAATTCGGAATTTGATAAATTAAAAGAAACTGAAATTTTTTTAAAGGAGTGTTTATATCAAGTATGAATACACATATTAATATTACCCGCCGCAAAATAATTTTTGGTGCAGGTGAAATGGGAAAACGCGCCTTTGAATTTTATACAAAAGAAGATATGGATGAAGTAGCATTTTTTGCCGACCATTTTAAGGGAGGCACAATACATTGCGGAAAGCAAGTGTTGTCATTGGAAGATATGCTTAAAATTCATCACGACTATGATATTGTTATTGCTATTTTTGATTTATTCAATGCCGTTGCTTCGCTTGTAAAAAACGGTATAGGTTCTTATGTAATATGGGATGACGATGATACCAAAACAGGCTGGGATAGATTCCCTAACGCACATCATGTTGTAAAAAAAATGAATATAGACTTTGATAACACCGATACCAGAAAAAAAATACTCTATGGTGCGGGTGCTTTTGGTGCAACAATGTTTAGGTTTTTTGGCAAAGACAGAGTTTATGCATTTGCTGATTCAAATTTGGGGGGTACGCGTTATTTTGGCAAGGAAGTTTTGCACCCTGAAAGCTTAGTTGCAATGCAAGACGATTATGAAATACTAATTTGTATCATAGCGGCCGTAGGTGTGAAGGATTCATTAATTAATATCGGTGTTACAAAATTTAATGTATTCGGAAATATATTTGTAGATAATATGGCTGTTAATTTGGCATTGGTTGTAGACGGCAGTGGTTATGGCTTCACACCGCAATGCATTAACGAGATAAAAGATGTGGATTTTATCAAATATCCCGAAATGATTAGGGAATATAAAAACATCCCTATCCATATGTATAGAAACTTTAATCGCGTACGTTTAAATGTTAATTATATATCAAGAACTATGCTTGAAAATTATTACTATGGTTTTTGTGCTGAGTTTTTAGCGTATGCCGGTTGCGACAATGAATTATATGAAAGTCCATCTGTTGCACATGGCATTTATGATGAGGACTCTGTATACGAGCTTGCTATACAGTTTCCAAATGTGTTGCAACCCGGGATAAATATGAGGGAATTAACGCACAACAAATACCCTAATTGTATGTACTTTGCAATTGGTCATTACCTTCAATATGTGCGTTCGTTTTATGACACTTATGATTACAGTGTGTACAAAAAGGGCAAGGGTAAAAATCTTATATGTTTTCCGGTTCATTCCACGCCGGACGTGGGCAACAGTTATGACGCTGACGATTTTGTAAAGTTTGCGTTTAATGAGGCTAAATATTTTGATTCTATTACGCTGTCGGCGCATTATACAGACATCTTATCAAACAGTCGTACTCTTCAAATGTTTAAAGCCGGAGGCGCAAACATTGTATGTTCCGGGCTTATGCCGGACCCGTCTTTTTGCAGAAGGCTAAAAACGGTATTGGAAACATCGGACGCGCTACTAACAAACGGCTATGGTTCGCATATATATTACGCCGCAGGATTGGGAAAACCGTTGAAAATATATAGACAAGACACAATTTTTGAATATCGCACTAATAAGCAACACGTAATAAACAAATGCAAGGAGCGGCAGTTAAGCTATATTTCATCCGAAAGGTATGAACTTACAAAAGAACAGCTTGAAGCGCTTAATCCCGTAGGCGGATTAGACATTTCATATTCAAAAGAGGAAATGGCGGCAATTTTTGAACTTAGTAAACGTATTGTGAAAAATGCTGCATATTCATATGCGCGTTATTCCGAGAGTATGCGACAAACATTTGAACAACTTAGCGAAAGCAACAAAGACAAACTTATGTTTTCGTTAATGAAAAATTCACTGCCTGCAAATTGGCAAAATTCAGAAAGGAGAAGTTTTCCGTAGTGGGAACACTCCCTAATGGCTGTTTAAGCTTTGATTACCGCTTTTCCAAATTGGCAGAATTTAGCAATGAGGGGTTCATATGATTATTATGCTATAATATCCCCAAAATATTCAGATATTGTTATCGGCCGAAAGGTAACTATACTACTTTGGGAGCATATTTAGGAGGGAAATACAATGTTAATTTTATCTCCGTTAAAACGCTATGGAAAATCTATGTCTGATGTTTTAGGTGTTAAAAAAAATTTATTTGAAGAAAACGACAAACTTTTAAACGAAGAGCGTAAAATCTACGAACTATACCGAATGCAAAAAAAGCGTACACATTGCAAAGTATGCAATCATGAAATGCCGTCCGTAAAATATTTTGCAAGCCACGGAACGGATTACTTTATGTGTACATGTTGCGGTCACATAAACGGAGCATATGAGGACGGCACGGAATTTGCAAAAACAATGTATGAATCGGGGTTGTTTGGCGATTTTTACAGAGAACCGGACAGTCTGAAATATTTAAACAGAATGGACTCGATATACACCCCGAAAGTTAAATTTCTAATAGATTCGTTAAGAACTACCCCCCCCCCCCCCCCCCTCCTCGCGGAGGCATAAATTTCTTGATATAGGCGCGGGTGTAGGTTATATGACCTGCGCAATGGACAGGCTTGGTTTAGATGTAACCGGCATTGAAGTGTCAAAAGTGCAAGTTGATTACGGAAACGAAATGATTGGCAAAAATCTTCTAACAGCAACTTCAATAGATGATATTATACCCACAATCAAAACAACTGAAAGCAGTGTTTTGGTGTTCATATATGTACTGGAGCATGTAACAAATTTGCCCGAAATGCTCCAAGCAGTCAAAGAAAATAAAAACATTGAATATATATTTTTCTCCGTTCCCATGTTTTCGCTTGCATGTGTGTTTGAAATACTGTTTCCAGATGTATATGCGCGGCAAATAGGTGGCGGCGGGGCGCATACGCATTTGTTTACAGACAATTCTTTGAATTGGATTTTCAAACAATTTGATTTTAGTTGTGTGTCAACATGGCGTTTTGGTGCGGATATTATGGACTTATACAGGGCGATTGTTTTGAACTTAGAAAAAAATGAATGCCATTCAAATTTTATCAGCGATATTTCAACATTTTTTCAAGAAGAAACAGACGCATTTCAAATGATTGTTGATAAATTCGGTTTTGCGTCGGACATTCATGTTTTGGCAAAGGTTCATTAAATTTTGGGTGAAGTAATAGCAGTGGAACTTATTAAGCCTTGATTACCGCAATACTCATCTCATCGGCTATGGGCATTAGCGAAACGTCATGCTCTGCGCAAAATTTTTCTACTGCGGGTCGCACTCCTTGGAATGCGATTTCTTTATTTGAGATAAGACCATCATAAAAATAGTCATGTACAAGTATAACGCCACCTTTAACCATTTTAGGATAAAAAAATTCCAGCCCCGAAAGTGTCGGGTTATACAAATCAAAATCAAGATTTACAAATACAAAGCTATCATCAATATCGGCGGCGGTGTCCGGAAAGTACCCTTTGCGAATAACTATATTATCGGGGTTTGGCATGGATGCAACAAGTTCTGCCTCTGTTATGTTTGCGTTAAAGTGTTTTGCTTTGCTTTTTGTATCGCCCTCTTCTGTGGATACGTCCCTCTCATCAAATCCGCTGAAGGTATCAAAAAGATATAATTTTCTGTCGGGAAAAGCATTGTTTATTTTTTTTGCGTAATAACCTTCAAACACACCACCCTCTGCAACATTGCCGCTAAGATTTTTTGAATAAACAATTTCCGCAAAACGCTGTAGAAATCTGTTTCGTGCATTGTATGTCATATTAAACAGGTCATAAAGATATGATGTGTCTATCTTTTCGCAGGGGATAGAAAGTTGTGTTGTAAGGCGTGGTGGGATAGTTTCAAACCCCTGTAAAGACGCTATTATTATTCTGTCATATTCCATTGTTGGTATTGTATCGGGGCTTATTATTTGCTTGCCGAACAAAGTAGTACCCCACAATGCAGGGTTGCTGTCTGCAAAAATAATTTTCCCGGCACCATACTCTGTTTCTAATTTTGGGAAAAGTTGCTTCCCCATTCCGCCTGCCCCAAAAATAATTGTGGTTTCCATATTAACCTCCTACTTTTTTAGTTGCCATTCATCACTCATGCGCAGACGTTTGGGTCTTCCTTGGTCGCCGTCACCCTTGTATGCTCGTAAGCCGCCGCCGCTGTATAGGATGTCTATATTTTTACATTCATAGGGTTCAAAATGATTAGGGATTATATTTTCGTCATTGTCATCTCTAAGGGTAAATCCCGCGTTTTTCATGCTTTTATCGGAAATGCCCGCACAATAAAAGTCTGTGTACTCCATATCGTTTGCATTCATGATAAAATCCAACTCCGATCCAATACCTGCAAGCATATCTTCATTGCCAAAAAAATCCATTATGCGTAAACATTTCGAGCCACTGCACTCAACCACGCGCCCAACCAATAACCCGATTATATTCCCCGGAGATTCTTCAATACCCCAAATGTTAAATTTGTAGTATGGGTGGCTATAATATCTGTGTTCTACATACCACAAATCTTTGTACATAGGCTCGCAAGAATGCTTTGAGAAATTATACCATGCATTAAGATTGTCAATGGTTGGGATTGGTATAAGCTTTTTGCCTTTCATTGTTACACCTTTTTCATACTTGGCAACAACTATGCGAGCCATGGTATACACATTCCTTTTTGCCAATCGATAGTAGTGGGAAAGTTTTTGTATGCGCCCTTCCCCCCCGTATCTTGATGCCACTTTACTTCCGCTATCTGTAATACCCACACCAAACAGCGTTCTTGCACCTGTTACATTAATCATATTTCTACTTACAGCCACCCCAAGCAACAAAGTTCCGCTTTGGGGGTTGCTTACCCATGCCGCCGCAAAACCATCGTGGGGTGTTTCTTTAGAACACTGGATATAACCCTGTGTGGCATCAATGACACCGCTTTCTTTATGTTCTGCAACTACGAAATTCACAGTGCCGTCTATCACGAACTCATATTCAAAATATGCCCTGTCTCTTGAAAGCAAACATCCTTTTTCCCAGTATGTTCCAAGAAAATCCATGATAAACGGGATATCATTAATAGTTGCACGTCGGATAATGTGATTACCGTAAACTATGTTATTCAATGTATTCACCGCTTTCAAGTGCCGTATTATTCAAATATTTTGGTGTTGGAATTATCGTCTAAGTAAGCCTTTATGTCGGCTTCTTTTATATGCCACGCAGACGCAATTTTTGTTGCACGAATTTTACCGGCTTTAATGTATGCGTTGATGCTGGTGGGTGAGATGCCTAAAATTTCAGACACTTCTTTTATGGTGAAATGTTTTTCATCAAAAATTATTTTCATTTTGAACTAACCTCCTCGGGTGTTGTTATCGTGCTTTCAAAAACCGTCCAACGGTCGCTGTGTTTGTGTGAGGTGAATAATTCAAGATATTTTTCATTCGGAAACATTCGCTCTATTTGCGCGTAGAACCATTTGGGTTTTGTGTTGCCGCAGTTTTCCGAATACACAGAGTTTATATGGACATCTTCCGCAGGTGGTTTAAAATTGCCCTTTGTGCCAATCAGCAACATTTCATGTTGGCAGCGTACATACTGCCCTTGTATTGCTTGTTGCTTGTCCCAAATTATGTTTGTTTGGTACTTAAAGCCCCACACATTCATAAGTTGCAATGCCTTGTCTAAAACAGCGGCGTAGGACCATAGCAGCAAAACGGCATTGTTTGAGGCGGGTATGACGATTTTTTTTAAATCACCGAATTTAATTGATTCCCACGGCGGTGTGGCATAAATTACAGAAAATGTATCGGATAATGCAGGGGCATTATAATTTGTGGCAGCAATATTTTTTTCATGTAGACGCGTTTCTTGATAGGCCTTGTTTACCGTTAGTGCGCCACTTTTTATTTTTTCTAATATTTCCGGCGTTCCCGTGTCAAGTATTTTTTCAACTTTCGCAACGGTATCATGGGAAACGCCCGATATATCTGCAATTATTTTTCTTGTATCTATCGGATTTTGTTTTGCAGATATCTGCAAAACAAAATCCTCCGATTTCCTTGATTGCTGTAACTTGGCTTTTTCTGAAATAACGGGCTTCAAATGCAGTGCAAGCCTTACGCGTTCAAATGGCGGAAGATTGCGTCTGCCGATTTGATTTTTAAAAATCCATAATTTAGCATCATCTTCGCTGTCAAATTCATAGGCAACGGTTGTGTAGGTAAGATTATATTTTTTTGCAATTTCATAGCGGTTGTGTCCGTCAATAATTGTGTTGCCCCAAATACTTATTGCTTCACGGATTCCGTTTTCCTGCAAATTTTCTTCAAGCTGTGCATATTCTTCCGGGGTTAAAGGCGGAATAATAGATTTAAATATGGGGTTGATTGTTAAATCTCTTGTGTTTGTTTGTTCGGTTGTCGGTTCAAGCGTTAGAAAAAAGTCTGCACCTGAACCTTTGAAATTTTTATTGGTTTTTGCCATTGTATACGCCCCCCAAGTATTCTTCAATAAAAGCATTGTAGTCTTTTGTCGGATTGCTTGTTGGTGCGTAATCAAAGATATTTGTGCGTTGTGCCTGTGCTTCTCTTACAGCCACGCCTTCCCGTATTACCGTTTTATACAGCCGCGTTTGCATTGCCGCCGCTTGCGTCTCAATATCTTCTTTAAGGTCGCGACTAAGAACGGAACGGTTACTGTGTTTTGTCAGCAAAATGCCGTCAATACGCAATTGGGGATTGGCTCGCAATTTAACTTTTTCTACGTTTGCCATAAGCAACGCCAAGCCTTGCAGTGCATATAAATCTGCCGTAATAGGAATTACAAGGTCTGTTGCCGCCACAAGCGCGTTTATTGTAAGTATTCCAAGCTGCGGAGGACAGTCGATTAAAATAAAATCGTAACTATCTTTTACGGGAGCCAGTGCATCTGCTAATAAATACTCGCTGTTAATGTCCGAAAATAGTTTGTCTGCACCCACAAGCCGTTGAGAACTTGGCAAAATATCCCCCTGCGAGGTGTGCTGTATCGCACTAACAGAAGATTCCCCGCCCAGCACTTCAAATAACCCCTTAGTTGTGGTGTTGGCTTGCATGGTGTGCGATATGTTGCACTGCGGGTCGGCATCAACCGTAAGCACTTTATAACCACGAGTGCGAAGCCCGGAAGATAACGCATGGGTAGTGGATGACTTTCCCGTTCCCCCTTTTTGCAAAACACAGCTTGTAATTCGTGCCGCCATTTTTTATATCCCCGCTTCTGTGAAAAATGTCGAATGTCGCTTTAGTGTTGTGTGTAATTGAAGTATATTATATTTTCGCTTGAAATGCAATGTATATTTGCACTAAATTGCGAGAATTGCATATGCCCACGGGCAGGCGATTATAAATATCGACTATATCCTAACTCCTTCATGATACAGTTTTGGGCATTGTCATTAGGGTATACCCTTCTGTCGCGTAATTTATTTGTGCCGTTATGGTTTGTACGCGCTTATGGCATATGTGCCGAAAATAAAAATGCCTTATTGGCATATTGCAGCATTTGCACTATAATTAAATTTTGGAGGGGTTTGTTATGAAAATAGGATATGTAAGGGTTAGCGGAGCGGGGCAAAACACTGTGCGGCAAGATGTTTTAATGGAATCGCTGGGTGTTGAAAAAATATTTGTAGACTATGCATCGGGCAAAGATATTTCGCGCCAACAGTTGCAAGCCATGATGGAGTTTGTTCGAGAAGGGGATATTGTTTTGGTTGAATCATACAGCCGCCTTGCGCGTAACACGCGGGATTTGCTTGATATCGTAGACAAATTAAAATCGAAGGGTGTGCAATTCGCAAGCAAAAAAGAAAACATAGACACATCAACGCCCGAAGGGCGGCTTATGCTAACCGTGTTTGCAGGCCTTTATCAATTCGAGCGCGAATGCATTAAAGAGCGTCAAGCCGAAGGAATAAGAGAGGCTAAAAAACGCGGCGTATACAAGGGCAGGGCACGTATAAAAATTGACGAAGCTCATTTTTTAAAAGTGTACACTGATTGGAAATCCGGCGGCATAACAGCAAAGGTCGCCCAAAAACAACTGGGTTTAACTGCGCGTACGTTTTACCGCAGGATTGCGGAGCATAATTCAGGCTAAAAATTTTTTATCCTCTGATAGCCATGTAATTAGATTTGGCTTGTATAACCGCTTTCAAATATCCGAAACGGCTTGGGATATTTTTTTTTGTTGCTTGCATATTTAAATAATCGTACTCATCTTTGAGGTACTCAAACATTTTTATATCTCTTTCAGCTACCCCGCCATATTCTGGCGGAATAATGTCTTTGATGTAATTAAATAACACTTTAATTTCCTCTTTGTTAAATTCGTTGTTGCAGGCTTCACACAAAAAAAGTAATTTTTCTGTGAATTTATCGGCGGTGGGTTTGTCATTAACTTCTTCAAATCCTTGCACATCCCCTTCAATAAGCGCCGGACTTTGCACTTTTAGTTTATCAAAAAATGATAATTTGTATTTTTTATTTTTTTCTATGTTAAATTTTAGTGCGACAATTTTGCCCCCTCTTCCTTTTCTGACTTCCTCCCATGTGAATTGTATATCGGTGTTGTTTTTCATGGCATTTTGACAGGGTTCTAAAACATCACGCCTAAAGTCTGCCCATTTTGCGTGTTCGTTTTCACTTATTCCTAAAAATTCCCGTAAATCTGTAACGCTTATTTGCCTTACTTTTGCTTTTTCGTATTGCTTTAATATTTCATACATTCGTTGTTGGTTTTTGCTTGAAAGTTGCAACGCGTTCCACAATTCATATTTAAAATAATGCTTTTGCAAGTTGAACATAAGGGGTACAACGTCGTTATGACATTCCATTGTTATACACCATTCATTATCATTATTTTTGTGCACTGCAAATTTGCGAAAAAGCAATGCGGCCGTTACTTCAAACTCCCTTAAATAACCATATTTTTTTGTAAATTCTTCTTTTTCGCTTTCCTTGCAGAATGTAACAACCAATTGTGTACATTCTGCCGCAGTTTTTTTGAGTTGAGTTATATTAAAACGCTGCATTCCCATTATTTGCGCGTATTCGCTTAATGTAAAAGTAACCGCCCGACTGGTTATATCCAATGGGTTTAACTTGCTTAAATACAGTGAAAGCAACTGCAATTGCGGATATGTCATTTTACAATTTTTCACTTCGTTTAATGCGTTATGTTTACATATCCAGTGTGTTTCAGATAATTTATTTTCCATCTGTGTTGAACCTCCGTAATGTCATTTTTTTTCAAAAATAACATTACATAAGGGCATTGTCAAATTATGCCCACATCTTTGTTTTTGAAACCCCACATCTTTGTTTTTGAAACCCCACATCTTTGTTTTTGAAACCCCACATCTTTGTTTTTGAAACCCCACATCTTTGTTTTTGAAACCCCACATCTTTGTTTTTGAAACCCCACAAGTAAATCCCACATCCTGCATAATTGGCGGGTTTACGGCAACCGAAAACAGGTTTAAAACAGGTTTTAAAATACTCTTTTTAAAACAAGCAAACAAACCGCGCGCGCGAGGGGTTACACTGAAAATTTTTAAACGATTAAAAAACAAGGTATTGGCTTTTGCGCGTTGTATGATAAAATGAGTTGTATTGATTTTGAAATAAAATTTGTAATTGCGGGAGGTTGACGTAGATAATGAAAAGACAGCAACAAATTAAAATCCTTGAATCTTTGAATCTTATGGAAAAATCCCAATCCTCTCGTGCTTATGCCAGATGTCAAGATGAGGCACTTTCTCTGTGTGATTACATTGACGAAATTATGCAAGACGATACCCAAACAGTTGCGCTTTTGGTAGAATATTGCGAATTGCTTTTTAAAGCCAGCCAAGGTGAATCAATAGAAAAAAAATTAGCAAATAAACTCACAAGAATAATAGAAAGTGTACACTCAGAGCTAAAACCTACCAAGATGGAAATAATCTTTTTGCCATATCGCGCTGCCATGTTTGATGCTTTGGAGTCTGTTTATCTTGCCGCAAAAGATGACCCTGCCTGTGATGCCTATGTAATACCTATCCCGTATTACGAAATAAATACGGACAAATCATTGGGTATTTCTCATTATGATGGAAAATTGTTCCCATCCAACATTACCATCACCCATTGGGAGGACTATGATATAAAATCTCGCCACCCCGATGTAATATTTACCCATGTACCGTATGATGAAATGGCTACAAACTTTACCGTACACCCCGATTACTATCACAAAGAACTGAGAAATTTTTGTGGTAAACTTATTTATATTCCATATTTTGTTGCCGGTACTCCTTTGCCGTATCTTGCAAATTTTGCCGGTACTCCCGGCCCTATTCATTCGCACCATACAATATTGGAAAGTGAACCCGTTAGGCAATTTTACATTAATTGCTATAAAAAAATCGCTAAAGAACAAAACGCAACCAAGTATTTAGGTGATTTGTATGAAAAATTCTTGTCATTTGGTTCTCCAAAATATGATAAGGCTATCAATTCCAAGCGGGAAGATTATACTCTTCCCAAATCTTGGAATAATATAATATATAAACCTGACGGTACGCGTAAAAAAATAGTACTGTTTAATACTAGGTGGCAAGCATGGATTAGGTCTGCTGAGCAATATTTTATAAAAATGCGCCAAGTGTTTGATTTTTTTAGTAATCGTGATGATATAGTGTTATGGTGGAGACCTCACCCGAATTGCGAAAAAAACTTTAGAACATTTTTACCTGACAAGTTAAATGACTATCATAGTATAGTTGATGAGTACAAAAAAGGCGGATGGGGAATATATGACGATACAGCTGACTCTCATCGTGCCGTAGCTTGCACAGATGTTTGCTATGGGGACTCCAGCTCTTTTAACAGGGTGTATAGTGTTTCAGGTAAACCTGTCATGTTGCAATCTATTCATGTATTTCCCGCGAATGATGCTTACCATACCGTTTGCCCGCAATGTTTGTGCGTGGATGGTAACAGTATTTGGTTTTTTGATGTAAATATCAATGCGCTTTTTAAACATAGCAAAACAACAAACAATACAGAATTCATAGGATTAATACCCAATCACGAATTTCGTGGAACACGTCTCGTTTCCTCACTTCTCTTGGTAGATAAAAAATTGTTTATGACCCCATGTGCTTCAAATGAAATTATTATTTATCACACTGACACAAATAAGTTTTCAACGATTTCAATATCCAAAGACATTGCGGCAAAAAAGCCGATTTACAATGTAAGGTCTAAATTTAAAAGGTCTTTTTTATATAAAAACTATGTATTTTTTGTACCTGCGTCCTATCCTGCAATAATACGGGTGAATATAGACACACATGAAGTTGATTACTTTACAGAATGGGCAGAAGAGGTTATAAAGAATTGGGACTTAGATGCAGTTGAAATTACACGAGACGTATGTGTGGCTCAAAATGATATATTTATGTTAATAAATTCTTCTAATCATGTTGTTATTTTTAATATGGATGATTGTACTCACCAACGAAAAAAAATAAATAATTATAATAACCAGTGGGATGCTGTTTGTTATGATGGTGAAAATTATTGGCTTTATGCAAGTACGCATATGATTGTGTGTTGGAATCCCGGTACCAACAAAGTAAAGGAATATACAAAGTTTCCGTCCGGTATACGGAATGAAAACTTTGGTTTTGGTTTCATGATGTATGTAAATAATAAGTGCTGGTTATTCCCATGTTATGAGGGTTATTTTGTTGTGTCTCTTGAACCTGTTACCGGGGATATGAAAGAAGAGCAATTTACAAGATATGGCTACACAGATGTTGTATCGGATGGTGATATGATTTACGCAACACGATTTTACAATAGGGATATTGACATATTTGGTGCTGATAATACGGCAATATCACTTGAAAATATAACCATTCCTGATATTTCCGTGGATGCAAAAGAAGATACAACCAATGAAATGATTACACTTATACCCGCATCTACAACAATGGAGTTTAATGTGCTTGCAATTGATGTTTTGCTACAACTTGAAAAAGTTGATAACCTCGTATTTTCAAATAAACTATTAGAATCTTCTGATGGCACGGCAGGTGTTAAGATTTTGGATTTTGTTAAAAAGGAGGCACTGTAAGATTTTATGAAGCTTTTTACGGTAGGACCCGTGGAGATGTATGATTGTACAAAGGCTACAGGTGCTTTGCAAAACAGATACTTTCGTACCTGCGACTTTTCCGCACTTATGCACGAGACGGGTGGTATGTTGAAAAAAACTTTATTTGCTCCTGATGATTGTCACACAATTTTTTTAACCGCTTCGGGTACGGGTGCAATGGACGCAACGGTTGCAAACTGTTGCATAATGCAAGACCGTGTTTTAATTGTAAACGGTGGCACATTTGGCAAATACTTTGTAGATATTTGCAAGTACAGAAATATTCCGTATGATGAAATTATTTTGGATTTTGGCGTAATCCTTACAAGGGATATTTTAGAGGCTCATATTCATAAAGATACAACCTCACTTTTGATAAATGTACATGAGACATCTACAGGCCAGTTATATGATATGCAACTTGTTTCTGATTTCTGCAAGGCACATGATTTATATTTTATCGCTGATGCCATTTCATCGGCGTTTGCAGATGCATATAACATAACGAAGTACAGCATCGACGCAACCATTGTAAGTACGCAAAAAGCACTTGCGCTTCCCCCGGGGATGTCAATGGTTTTGTTAAGTAAAAGGCTTTACGAAGAACGTGTTTGTACAAATGTTGTGGAGTCTATGTATTTGGACTTTAAACTTTATGTTAAGAATTTTGAGCGAGGGCAAACTCCTTTCACGCCCGCAATTGGTATTGTATATCAGTTACATGAAATGCTTGCCTTGATTTTAAATGAAGGTATCGAGAACAAAATTTCAAGTACAAAGGCTCTTGCTGACCACTTCCGTGAACATATGCAGAATATCAATATAGAAATTCCAAAATATCCGCTGTCTAACGCCCTTACCCCGCTTGTGTTCAACAAAATAAACGCCATTACCGTATACGAAAAATTGTGCGCCGAGTACGGTTTTTATGTAAACCCAAACGGTTATTTGGCAGACAAGTTATGTAGAGTCGGTCATCTTGGTAATATTAAAAAAAGTGACTTAACCTTGCTTGCGTTGGCACTGGGCGAGGTAACAAAGGATGTATGCAAATGAAAGCAATACTTATGGCGGCAGGTGTAGGCCGACGTATAAGCCGTGACATAATAACGCCCAAAAGCTTGCTTAAAGTTGGAGAAGATACCATTTTAGGCAATGCAGTAAAAATGCTTCTTCGAAATAATATAGATGTGGCCGTGGTTGTGGGTTATATGAAAAACCGATTGCAGGACGAGTTGGCCGGTTTACCTATTACCTTTTACCATAATCCGTTTTATTATATTACAAATAGTTGTAGTTCTCTGTGGTTTGCAAAAGACTTTATTGACGACAGTAGCGATATTATACTTGCAAATGCAGATGTTTTCTGGGAGCAACCCGTGTTGGACACCCTTTTGTCAGATGACCGTGAAATAGTAATGTTGGCAGACGAGTCTCGCACAAAAATGGGGGACTATTTTCTTCAAGTTAAAAACGGAATTTTAGTTGCACATGGAATAAGTATTCCTGAAGAACAGCGCACCTGTGAGTACGCAGGTATTGCAAAAATAAAAAAAAGTCATGTTCCGTTTTTCAAGAAAAAAATAGACGATTTTGTTGAAGGGCTAAAATATAACTCTTGGTGGGAAAATATCCTCTATGATAATAAAGATACCCATCCTGTTTATATCAAAGATATTAGCCAACATTTTTGGTCTGAAGTGGATTATATTGAAGATTATAAAAGAATATTGGAGTATGTAAACATAGAAAAATAATTTTAAGCAGTGCAAAATAAAAGGGGATGTGGTTTGTTGAATATTTTAGCAGTCATTCCGGCTAGGGGTAACTCAAAAGGCATACCGCGAAAAAATATGCGTTTAATAAATGGCAACCCCCTTTTATATTACAGCATTAAAACGGCACAAAACTGCGGCGCGATTACACATATAGCGGTGTCGTCCGATGATGAGGAAATCCTTGAATACGCAAAAGAAATGGGTATTTACCCCATACAACGTGATGCTTCACTTGCTGAGGATGCCGTAACATTAGACCCCGTTATTTTTGATACAGTAATTCAAATGGAAAAAAAGCTTGAAACAAATTTTGATTGTGTTGTAACAATGCAACCCACTTCACCGCTTTTAACCTCTGCGGCGTTAAACAAAGCAATAGAAACATTTATACATGAGAATATAGACACTATGCTAAGTGCGGTAAACAAACCTTGTCTTTCTTGGCGAAAAGAAAGCGGTACGATAGTTCCTAATTATATTGAACGGTTAAACCGCCAACAACTTCCCCCCTGTTATGTGGAAGCAGGTGCTTTTGTAATTTGCAAACGCACTGTTTTAAGCGAAACAACCCGGATAGGCAAAAATGTAAGTGTATACGAATTATCCGAGCAAGAAGGCATTGACATTGATACCGCAGATGAATGGGTTTTAGCAGAAACTATATTAAAACGCAAAAAGATTATTTTCCGTGCAGACGGCGACCGCAATCTTGGTATGGGGCATATATACCGCGCTCTTACTTTGGCATACTCATTAACAGGGCATGAAATTTCTTTTGTCTGCAACAAAAATTATGGGGCAGGCATTAAAAAAATAAACGACAGCTTTTTTCCCTGTTTTGAAATTGAAAACGAAAACGATTTTAAATTGTTGCTTAAACAGTTTGCCCCGGATATATTGGTAATGGATATCTTAGATACAGAAGAAAAAAATATGCTTGAACTAAAAAAATATTGCAACAGGCTTGTGACATTTGAAGACAAGGGTAGCGGAACAAATGTTGCAGATGCAGTTATTAACGCGCTGTATACACAAAATGACGGCAGACCCCATGTGTATTCCGGCTACAAGTATGCAGATTTGCGTGACGAATTTTTGTTACGAGAACCCAAAGAATTTTCTACAATGGTTACTAATATTTTTGTAATGTTCGGCGGTGCAGACCCGGCAAACCTTACGCAAAAAGTATACAATACGATATGTAATAATCCCGAGGTATTTAAGGGTATAACGGTGAATTTTATAACGGGGCTTGCGTATGATTCTTCACGCAACAATATTATTGACCGTCCCAATGACAATATTTTTGTGTATAATAACGCAAAAAACGTGAGTAAATTTATGCAACAGGCGGATTTGGCTATAGGCTCTATGGGAAGAACGTCCTTTGAATTGGTGTCTATGGCGATACCATCCGTTGTTATTGCACAAAATGAAAAAGAAAAAACCCATTCTTTTACCGCTTTGGGGAACGGATTTTTAAACCTTGGTTTGGGTGAGGAAATTAGTGAAGAAACAATACTTAAAACCTTGGTGTGGCTTATATCCACCCCGCAAGTAAGGAAAGAAATGCATCAAATAATGCGTTCCTTTAATGTGAGAAAAGGCATAAGCCGCATAAAAAAAATAATTCTTGGTGAAACTGTTTAACCAAAAGGGAGACGGCAATGTGTAGTTTGATAATAGAACGCGTGTTGCGCGGCGATTTTACTTTAATTGCAGAAATTGGTGTAAACTATTATGACATTGCACATTTGTTTAAAATAACACCAATGGAAGCCGCAAAAAAAATGATTGACGAAGCGGTAAACAGCGGAATACACGCCGTAAAATTTCAAACATACAAGGCAGGTACGCTTGCTGTGCGCAATTCGCCGTCATACTGGGATTTATCGGAAGAACCCACAAACTCCCAATATGAACTGTTCAAAAAATTTGATGCCTTTGGCGAAAAAGAGTATACAGAACTTTCGCGCTATTGCGCCGAAAAAGGTATTGAATTTTTTTCGACGGCATTTGATTTTAACAGCGCGGATTATCTTAATAAACTAATGAATGTGTATAAAATTTCATCTTCCGATTTAAACAACTTGCCTTTTATTAAGCACCAAGCAAAAAAAGACAAGCCTATATTAATGTCAACAGGCGCGTCAAGCGCGGAAGAAATAGATTCCGCAGTATCAGAAATACGCAAAGCAAACAACAAACCGTTGGTTATTATGCACTGTGTTTTGGAGTACCCCACCCCGCAAGAACACGCAAACTTAATGAAAATAGCATCTATTAAATCCCGTTACCCGGATGTAATAATAGGCTATTCCGACCACACCGTACCAAGCGACACAAAGGAAATAATAACAACCGCATATTTGCTGGGTGCTGTTGTTGTTGAAAAACATTTTACTTTGGATAAAACATTAAAGGGGAACGACCATTACCACGCAATGAACCCCGCCGATGCAAAAGACATAATAGAACGGATTAAGCGTTTGAATATAATTTGCGGTGATGGTAATTTGACGGTGTCTGAAACGGAATCACCTGCGCGGCAAAATGCGCGGCGTTCCGTAATAAGTGCGCGAGCAATAAAAAAAGGCGAAACAATAACAACGGAAATGCTAACATACAAACGCCCCGGAAATGGGATTTCACCTAGCGATTTTAATAAATTGCTTGGGCTTAAAGCAGTGACAGATATTAGTGAGGACACTATTTTACAATGGGATATGTTTGAGAAGCGATTTTAACAAAGGGAGTTGTGCTACTATGTATGGCAAAAAAATAACGTGCTTTGGCAAGTCTATGTCTGATATACTTACAATCAAAACTCGGCTGTTTGATGATAATGATATTTTTTTAAGCAATGAGGCAAAACATTCAGAATTGTATAGGTCACAAACTAAGCGCGAATTTTGTAAAATTTGTCATTTTCCGTTACCCAAGAAGAGTTATTATAATAATCATGGTACAGACTACTTTCTTTGTACTGAATGTGGTCATGTAAACGGTGAATTTGACGATGGAGAACAGTTTAGCAATGCATTGTATGAGAGTGGGTTATATAGTTCGGAGTTCCAACGCTTTGAAAGCGAAGATTACTTTAATCGCATGAATGCAATTTATTCTCCCAAAATTAAATTTATGATAGATTCATTTGTTGCGCTTGAAGTTGACTATGCGCAGTTTAAATTTCTTGATGTAGGTGCCGGTGCCGGATTTGCTACGTGTGCCATGCACCGCAAAGGGCTGGATGTTGTTGGTATAGAAGTATCTGAAGTCTTGGTGCAACACGCCAACGAATTAATAGGTAAGGAATTACTTTCTGTAAAAAATCCATCTGATATTGTACAGGTTTTGAAAACAACAGACAGGGATGTTGTTATTTTCTTTGGTGTTTTAGAACATATGGCAAATTTACGTGAGATACTTGATGCTATGCAAAAAAACGACAATATTCGTTATGTTTATTTTTCTGTTCCGATGCTTTCACTTACTTGCGCACTGGAAGTAGCATTTTCGGATGTATATCCCCGGCATCAGGGTGGTGGTGGGGAAGGGCATACACATTTATTTACGCAAAAATCTATAGAATGGATTTTTGATAATTTTGGTTTTGAGTGTGTTGCCACATGGGATTTTGGCACAGATATCATGGACTTGTATCGTTCTCTTATCGTAAGTTTGCAAAAAAAAGGTTGTAGTGAAGATTTTTTAACACTACTGGCAGAATGGTTTTCCACTCAAGCTGATGCAATACAGCTTTTGTTAGATAAGTCCGGTTTTGCTTCCGAGACACATATTATTGCTAAAGTTCATTAAACTATTTTACAGAAAAGAGGAGTTAAAATGGAATTAAATGAATCTATCAACAAAAAAACCAGAAACGTCTATCACTCACAACACAGAAGGATTCTCAATGACGAAATTTGTTATAATCGTTTGCGGTATATGAACTCGGAAGAGTTTTTTGACCTTGGTGAGGGGTATTTTAAAGACAAGGTATGTTTGGATGCGGGTTGTGGCAATACAATTATGTTGTCTCAACAATTTCATACATTTGGGGCAAAGAAGGTTTATGCTTTTGACCTTGGCGAAGATTGGATTCCTGATGCGGAAGCTGAACTGGAGAAGTTTGGTGTTCCATCGGGTGCAATAGAACTGTCAAGCGGAAATGTTAAAAATATTCACTTTCCTGATGGTATGTTTGATATCGTAGCTTGCAATGGCGTATTGACGCACTTGGAAGATAAAAATGCGGTATCTCAATCATTTGCGGAACTAAGCCGCGTTAATCGCGGGGGGGGGGGGATGCTTTACGTAAGTTTGGGCGTAGGTAAAAACAGCGGTCTTTTTGAAGGCGCAATATTCCCGGCACTTAGAGAATATTATGCTTCAAATTCTGCGTTTAAGGATTTAATTGAC
>Ga0209755_10002181_pt1 | contig 27462 bp, 23 predicted proteins | sample TergutCo191P1_FD_187301 | JGI IMG/M metagenome (GOLD analysis project Ga0209755, IMG submission 187301) | Cornitermes sp. P1 segment gut microbial communities from Petit-Saut dam, French Guiana - Co191P1 (SPAdes) (version 2) | ecosystem: Host-associated > Arthropoda: Insects > Digestive system...
ATCTACTTGTTGCCAATTATCATGACCACTAATTGAATAATAAACAATGGCGTTATGCGGATTTTGATCAGGCCACTGGGCCCAGATTGCTTCAATAAAGGCACCACTAGTGACACCATCAATTGTAACTTCAATTACCCAGCGAGCAAATAAACGAGTATCTTGATCAATTGTATGATTAATAAATCTTTCACTAAAATAAGTATTGGTAAACCAACCAGCAAATATATAACCATCTTTTACTGGTCTTGGTAAGGTTGGTAAATTAACACCAGCGTAAGAGACAATATTTTCAATTTCACTACCACCCATAGAGTCAAATTCCAAGGTAACTACAGTAATGACTTCCCATTGTGCTATCAATGTAATGCTAGTAACAATAGGTGTATTAAAGTTAAACACTTCATCATTTAAGAACCAACCAATAAATCTATGTCCATATTTACTTGGATCTGTTGGCCTAGTGATGGTGGTATTGGCATTAGCCGTTACTGAATTGACATTAGAGCCCCCTTGACTATCAAATGAAACCGTGAAGATTTCTCCTGCTGGTTGCCACTGTGCGACTAATGTAATATTGTTAGTAATTGGTGTATTAAAGTTAAACACTTCCCCATTAAGTAACCAATTAACAAATACATAACCTTCTCTTGTCGGATTAGCTGGTCTATTTACAGTATTACCACTTCCTACTGTGACTTGAATTATACTACTATTTGCCCCATCAAATGTAACAATAAATGTTTCTGCTAACGGTTGCCACCAAGCATTTAACGTTTTAGAAGTAGTAACCACTAATGGTAGTTCTACTTTTTCATCATTGCTAAAATGCCAGCCAATAAACTCCATTCCTGAAAATGTAGGAACTGGCAATTCTGTTATAACATTATCATCGTGAGGGACAAAAATGCTGTCAATTGCACTACCACCTTGTGAATTAAAATTAATCACATGAAAAGTACGATCACATGCCAACATCACTATTGCCATTAGTATTAAAATACTAAATATTAAATATTTTTTAATTTGTTTCATTTTTATTTCCTTTTTAGTATATATATTTTATTTTACCATAAAGACCATAAATAGTATCAGTTGAAACTGTAATTTCTCTTTTTTACTTTTTAATGATGAGGATTATGTTATAATTAAACAAAAAAGGAGTTTTTAATTATGAAAAAAGAAAAGCATATCAAACTAATTAGTGTGTTACTGCAACTAGCCGCAGCGATTGTTTTTGCACAAGTAATTTGGTTATTTTTACCGTTTATTAGAACTGCCACAATGGGAAATATAGCCCTTCGTACACGTGGATTTGAATTCATGGGAATGGTTTCTTTTGAAAGAGGGCCATTCTTAGATTTAGCCTTACAATATATTTTAGTGCCAGCAATGATCGTGGCAGTATTAGCAGCCATCTTTATTCCAAAAGCAATTCACCAAGCTAAACCAGGAAATAGCAGTGCCTTGTTTGCAGCAATTAATGCTGTATTAAATTTAGGTTACTTTGTTGTAATTGTTATGATTCCAACGATTATCTCTAATCAACAGACTGGACGTAATCCAAATGATTCATTGGGTATTGGAGCAATTTTATCAATTGTGTTTGCCATCTTAGCCTTTATTATTTACGCCGCCGTAGCAGTCTTAGCAGCGGCAGGTCCAACTAGCGTTATTGAAAATAAACTTAAAGAACTTAATTCATTAAAAGAACAAGGTTTAATCACAGAAGATGACTACAACAATGCTAAAACAAGATTATTAATCAGTGAATAATTAATAAATTTGAAACTGTTAAACGATATAAGTTCGTTTGGCAGTTTTTTTTAATGATGGGCGGAAACCGATAGAGGTATGGTTAGTAATTGCGGTATCACGATTGCCAGCAGTAGAAATACCAGCGACGGGGCGAAAATTAGTGTCCCATTCAAAACCAACGCCAGCAGAGCGTAACCAATAATGTATCGGATTATTAGTATCATCTCTTAATGCTTGTCGGCCACTATTATCATGATTATGATTAATTGAATTGATGGTAAAGCGGTTTAGTTATAATAAAAGATGGATCAAATGACCCATCTTAAAACTTAACATTATATTTTAATTTTAATCCATCTTCAAAATCAGTTCCTTCTTGATAAATCACCAACTTAGGCTTAGCTGGTCGGTAAGTATCAACAAAACGCCAAGCATATTCAATTTCATCCCAACGAGGAAATAATGTTTGATTACAGTTACTTACATCAAACAATAACTTCTCATAGGCCTCCGGAATTAAAACATCTTCTTTATCCAAAGTTAATTTAACTTTATCTGTTTCATGTTCTAAACCGATAGTTTTAGAGTTAAGGGTAATTTGCACATCTAAAATAGGATCAACTCTAAATGTTATTTTATTAACATCATTAATATTCATATGCCAATCACATTGAGCAGCCGTTGGCTTAAAAGTGACTTCAATATAAGTCGCTTTTTTACTTAACTTCTTACCCGTTAATAAATAAATCGGAATCCCACTCATTTGAGGAATATCGACCGATAACTTCATGAAAGCGGCTGTTTCTACCTTAGACTTTGGATTAGTATTAGGCTCTTGTAGATAACCCTCATATTGACCTAAAATAATATCTTCTTCTTTAACTAAAATGTTTTTTAAAACATTAACTTTTGCATCTTTAATCGCTTTACTTGTGTTAGCTTTTGGTAAGTCCATACAAATTAATGCCAACATTTGCAGTAAATGTGATTGCACCATATCTTTAATCGCTCCTGCTGTTTCATAATAACCAGCACGATTTAAGATGCCATCTTTTTCTTTGGCCACTACTTTGATATAGGCAATATTTTCTTTATTCCACAAACGATCAAAAATACGGTTAGTAAATCTAATAGTTAAAATATTTTGAATCATTTCTTTACCTAAATAATGATCAATGCGATAAATTTGACTTTCATCAAAATACTTAAACAACATTTGATTAATATCTTTGGCGGAAACTAAATCATGACCAAAAGGCTTTTCAAATACTAACATTTCATTTTGGTTTTTCTTCGTAATGATTTGGGCAGTTGATAAGTTATGAGCAACAATTGGTAATAACTCTGGCCCTACTGCCATATAAAACATCACTTTCGTATGCTTATGGGTTTCTTTTTTTATTTTATCAGCTAATATCTGATAATCAGATTCTTGGGTGATTTGCATCTGCAAATATTCAAGATGATCACTTAAAAAAGGTAAATCTAACTTAACACTGGTCAAGTCATTAGCAAACTCTAAATACTCTTGTTTAGTAAAATCACGACGACCTAACGCTAATATTTTCATATTTTTAGAAATTAAGTCTTTTTTATATAAACTACTAATCGCTGGTAATATTTTACGAGCAGTTAAATCACCAGTTGAACCAAATATAACAAATATTAAATCTTTCATTTTTTCTTATACACCATATGACCACCAAACTCATTTCTTTGAGCAGCCACTACTTTCTCAGCAAACTTATTATCACGTGACTTAAATCTAGTAAATAAACTTTGGGCAATCACCGGAATTGAAACTCCTTTTTTAAGGGCTTCTTGAATCATCCACATTCCTTCACCACTATCATCAATTCGACCTTCAATTTCATCTAATTTAGCATCTTTGGCAAAAGCGTTTTTCGTATATTCAATTAAAACTGATTCAATAATAGAACCATTATTCCAAACTTGACATACCTTTTCATAATCTAAATCAAAATCAAAACTTTCAAATAAGTCAAAGCCCTCGGCGATTGCTTGCATCATGCCGTATTCAATCCCGTTATGTACCATCTTCACAAAATGACCACTACCTGATTTACCCATATATGCATAACCATTTTCACAAGACACTTTCTTAAAAACATCTTCTAAATCATCAAAGGTTTCTTTTAAGCCACCAATCATTAAACAAGCACCATGACGAGCCCCCATTGTGCCCCCACTAGTTCCTACATCTAAGAAAGAAATACCTAATTTTTGTAACTCATCAAAACGTCTCATACTTTGATTAAAGTTTGAATTACCACCATCAACAATAATATCACCTTTGGTCAAAAATGGCTTTATATCACCAATTACCGTATCTACCAAGGTATTAGGCACTAATAACCATACTACTAATTTTTCTTTTGGTTGTCTGGTTAGTAAATCCTTTAACGAAGTGGTGGTTGTAACATTTTGGGCTTTTAGTTTTTCAACAACTTCTTTGTTTAAGTCAAAGCCTATAACATCAATGTTATGATCTTTCATATTAAGAGCTAAATTAGCCCCCATTTTACCCAAACCAATTAATCTTATTTTCATATACTTTCCTTCCATAATAACTCCCAAGTTAAATTAAATTGATCTTTTAACCAAATTGAGTAATACTGTTTATTTTTTGTTAAAGGCTGAATAACCTTACCTGCTAATGATAACTTTTGACCTAAATTAATTAAATCATCTTTACTTTCACATTCAATTGTGAAAGTATGGTTAGCAGCAAAGTCAAACAACTTAATATCAGCTACTTCTTGACGATATAACATCTCTATATTAAACTCTTCTAAATCTAAATTATCTGGCACAATCTGATCTAGTAATAACTGCATAAAACCTGACTCTTCAATTACACTAAGGGGTAACACTGACTTATAAAAGTCAATCGCTTCATGAATATCACCTATTAATTGTAAAGTGTTTAATTCTGGCATCTTTAATTTTTTCATTTTACACCAACCAAATTAATAAAATACTCGCTAATAATAAATATAATCCTTGGGCCACAAAATCATTAATGGTGGTAATAACTGGACCACCAGCAGCCTTTTCATCCGCCTTAAAGCGTCTTAAAATATAAGGTAACATTACCCCAACGACTGCCGAAATCACCATTGAAATCGTTAAAGATATACCCACAATCATTGAGATCATTAAACGCCTAGTTTCTACATTCATCACAATAAAGAAAATCATTACTGCTCCAAAACCAGTTAAACCGACCAAAATAGAATTAATAACACCCACCCAAACTTCTTTGTTGACATGCTTCTTCTTATCTTTATTGGGATTACGGTGTAATTTAAGTAAGGTGGCAGCAAAGCTTTGTGTCCCAATATTACCAGCCATCCCTAAGATCATTGGCATAAACATAACTAAGGCTACATAAGCATCTAAAACTGGCTTAAAGATAGTTAATATAAAGGCAATGCCTAAATTAATTAATACACAAGTTAATAACCAAGGTAGTCGTGCTATTGAACGCTTAATCGCCGTTTGGTCTAATTCAAAATCCCCGACTGCCACTAATTCTTGCATAGTTTGCTCATGCGAGTCTTGCATAAGGGTTAAAGCATCATCAGAAGTAATAATACCTACCATTTGATCATATTTATTAACAACTGGTAAAATTGCGATATCATAATCACGAATAACGTTAATAGCGTCTGTCTTACTATCAATTGTATAAATCTTAGGATAATTAGCATCCATTATATTTGATAAAGTTGAATTAGCTCTGGCTAAAATTAAGTCTTGAAGTTTAATTGCTCCTAATAAATGATTTTCCTCACTTAAAACAAACACCACCCCAACTTCATCTTTATCGCCTGAAGAAACTATTACTTTATTGGTTGCTTCTTTAATTGACATATTGGCTCTTAAAGTAATAAAATGAGGATTAATTAAAGAACCAGCACTATCTTCATTATATGATAAAATATGGACTAAGGATTCTTGGGTTTCTTTGGTTAAAAGTGAAAACACATAATACTTACTTTCATCATCAACGTTATCAACAAAACTTTTTAAGTCATCTATTTCTAGTGAAGAAAGTAATTGTTCTTGTTTAACTTTATCAATTAAAATAAAGATTTCTTGGGCAATTTCATCTTCTAAATGAATAAATGTATCAATAAAATGTTTAGCATCTAAGGCGTTAATTACCATTAAACGCTTAGAAGCATTTAAGTGCTTTAATTCATGAGCAATATCTTGGGGGTAAAGTTGGGCAAGTCTAGCGTCAAACTCTGACGGACTTAACGTAAAATCAATCTTAAACATTATAGTAATAATCCTCCTAAGATAAGCATGGCGATCCCGAAGTATAAGAATAAACTTAAAACATCAATAATGGTCGTTATAAAAGGACCTGAGGCAGCGGCGGGATCAAATTTTAATTTTTTCAAGGTAATTGGGACAATAAAGCCAATTAAAGGACTTAAAGCCACGGTAATCCATAATGATAAACCAACTGTTAAAGCCAATAATAATGGATACTGAGCACTAATAATATGAGCATAAATAATCACGGCGACTGCTGCCACTAAGCCCATTAAAAGACCTGAAAATAGACCTGATAAAAACTCTCTTGTTCCATTAAGTAATTGGTTAGTTCCTTTATTATCTAAACCAATTAAAGTTACAGCTAATGTTTGGGTAGAAACTGAACCACCTGAATCTAAAATCAAGGTAGTAAAGAAGGCTAAAATAACGACTTCTTCTAAGATATCTTCAAAAACTGCCACAACTACGGCAATGACTAACATTAATAATAGTAATCCTGCTAACCACGGTAAGCGTGAAATTGAACGCTTAAAAATTGAATCTTCTTCTTCCGTATCTGGTAAAGCTGATAGTTTTTGGATACTATCAATATTTTCTTCTTCTTGAATATCTAAAATATCATCAAGAGCAATAAACCCTAATAATACTCCATCAGCATCAGTAATTGGTGTTTCATAAGCACCATAATGTCTTAAATGACTTAATAAGTTATCAATTGAATCAGTATCATTAAAGGTTGGCTCTTTGGCTAAGATATCATCTACTAAAAGTGGAACTTTGGCTTTAATTAATTTTTTAAGCGTAATTTGACCAGCATATTTATTATCTTGATCAACCACAAAAATAGTATCAATTGATTCTAGATTGTCTGCTTCTTTAATTACTTTTTTAGTAGCATCTTTAACTGATAACCCTAACTGCACCACAGCAAACAAATTAGTCATATGGGCCCCAGCAGTTTTAGGTAAATATTCTAATAACTCTAAAATATCTTCTTTTTCCTCAGCATCTAAAACATCTAATAAAGCATCCTTATCATCTTTTTCTAATTCTTGAATGATATCGGCTGCATCATCAGGTTCTAAATGTTCAACAATATCTTTTTGATCAGCAATATCAAAAGTGGCTAAAATATCAGCCGCATCATCAGAATCAAAATATGATAAAACATCAGCCTGAACCTCAATAGCTAATAATTCTAAGATTTCTTTTTGTTCTTCTTCACTAAGTGCCATCATTTCTTTCGCGATATCGTGAGCATGTAAAGTGTTAATATAATCAATTAATACTTCTTTACTTATAATTTTATTAATATAGTCTTTAAACATAAAGCACCAACTTCCTAATAAATATTTTAACATTTTTATAGATAATTAGTCCCTATATTTTATATTTTATAATATAAAAAGAAAATGACATATTATTAATTCTAGACACTAATGTTTTTGAAAGTGCCTCTAATAAGTGAAATTGATGTTTTTCTATAAACTTGCTTATTACGTATTTCAAGCCTTATTTGACTGATATTTCCTATAAATAAAAATAACCTTCTAATTTTTTTCTATTCTAATTCCCCAAAAAATGATTCTTTTTGCTTATCATAATCTACCCAATCATCAATTTTAGTTAACGTACCTTTTAGATAAATGGCACAATATATTTGGCAAATATTAAAAAACAATTCATACACTTTAATCAATTTACAATCAATTAACTCATTTTCTTTCAGCACATCAACATCAACGTGAGCAAACACACGCCTCCGCCAGTCATAAATGCCACTTTCTTCATATATTTTCTTTGTGTTATTTATTTAGTTCATTAAGCAGTCTTGAATCTTTTTTAGTTTCTTTCATAAACGATATTTGGTTCTTGTTAGGTCTACCAATAATTACATCAAAATCAATAAATATACTTTTCAAAAGGGCTCTGTTAATCGCGTAATCATCCATACTTTTTTCGTCAAGATCCATGAGCGGCGATGAATAAAATGGTTGCTCTGTTTCAATAATTTTAGTAATACAGCCACCCACTCGTCTACCTAACAATTCAATTGTTTTTAGCAGCTCCCCAATCTTTAACTGTCTATGATATCCTATTTCATGATTCCTATCTTTATATTTTTGATTTTTCATTTGTGCCTGAATTTGATTAAAATGCATTATTCTACCCTTACCGTTAAGTGACACTATTCTTTTCATGATTTTTACTCCTTACGTTCATTTTAATATTCAGCCCTCTTAATCCGCATAACTTTTTGTTTTACTTACTATTTTCGGTCATTAACTTGATTTTACCACGTTAATAACCTATTTAAGTTATTTTTTAACAACTGATTGCACTACTTGTCATTGGCAAAACTAAACGATCACTAAAAAAGAGACTGAATAAGTCTCTAATTTTAATAATGTATAGTATTGAAAAATCTTAACTAAAAACGATATCTTCAACTAGAAAGTGCCATGGCCTGCATCTACAAAAATCATTCCAACAAGTACATGGCCGAGGATTTATGTGACAATTACAATGACATGATGAATGATAGACACGGAATGTTACGGTTATTGTAATTCCTCTATATGTAGCACTTACGGTAAATGTAGTTGGTGCACTGGGTGTTATTACTATTAGTGTATTAGTAATTTGCGAAAATTCATTTGGCGATAGTCCACTAATATTCCAAACAACTGTACCGACAATAGGATCATTTGAATTCGTACTTACTACTCGTAATTCGTATGCTTGTCCGACAAAAATAGTATTTGAAAGTATCCCAGGGAAATTAATTCCGTTTTCTTCTAAGTTAAAGCCTGTCCAACCTGCGTTTCTAAAAGCCTGATACTGTCCATATCTAATACGTATGGTTATATTTGATCTATCTAAATTAGCAAATGTAGAACTATTGATGCGTTGGGGAACGTTTGCATTATTTGTAATTATGCGAAGATTTGTCATATTAGCAAAAGCATTATCACCAATCTCGTTTACTGAGACAGGAATAGTCAGACTACTTATGCGACCATTATTAGCAAAGGCATTACTTTCTATTCTTGTTATTGTTCTACCTGCAATTTCTCGCGGAACCGCAAATGATGTAGCATTTCCTAAATACATTTGAAATATATTATTTCTAAAAATAAAATTTTCCGACCAAATTACGCTAGTATTAGGATGGAATGCATTATTGCCAATGTTCGTAACCGTTCTCGGAACGATTACTTCGGTCAATTCATTATGACCAGCAAATGCCGAGAATCCTATTTGAGTTAATCTTCTTGTAGTTGTTCCCACAACAAAACTATCAGGTAAAGTAACACTGCCTACGAAGTGCCTATGTGTCCCCGTTATAGCAACACTTGAACTTCCGATGTTGGTTGTTATGAAATCACTTGCTTGAGGTGGTATTGATGCTGTATGAAGGCTCATATTACCAACTACCAATCTTCCACGATTTTCAATTCCTTGTGGGTTATCAACCCTTACTGATAATCTAAATCCGCGTACATTATATCTAAAGTTAAACGCGAAGGTTGCCACATGGGCACGCATAGGTAGTCCCAATTGCTTAAGATTAGTATGTCTTTGCCAAACACCCGCACTATTCAAATACCAAAGATATATTTCAATGCCACGACTGCCACTAAATTCAATACCGCTCCACAAACCTAGTTCTATTTCTAATCTGTTAAAAGATTGACTAGGTGTTCTAAATTCAAAAAATGCTCCATAGGTTGGACAAGCCCTTTCTCTATTAGCTGATAAAACCATTAAGTTTTCATTTGGATTAAATGCCGTTCTTTGTCTTCTAATATTAGCATTTAGACCGTTTAGATTATGGATGGTTGTTCTTGGATTAGTAAAATATTGATTCTCAAAACCAAATTCTTGCGGTGCAAAACTAAATGATTCTCTATTGTTTGTCCATGATAATTCAGTGTGAGGTAAAAAAGCATTATTACCGATACGAGTAATTGAGTTTGGTAAAGAAACGTGATTTAGCAAATTGTTGCTTAAAAAGCCACTTGGAACAATTTCTGTTACTGTGTACTCGCGACCATTTAAGAGCACTATTTCGGGTATTATAATTCTATCAACAATTCTTGGATGATTTGCTCTATGTCTTGTAGTTACAGTTCTGTTACCTAAATGCGAGAATAACAACATCTCAACACCTATTGTTTCAATTCTTGCTCCTCTTGCTGTTCCAACTATTTTGCCCGTTTCATAACTTCTTACATCAAAACCAAACACCACTGCTTTACGAGAAATCCACCAATCACTACTAACGATGTCTCGTGCTTGTGATATATCAAATACGCCTCGAGCAAAAGTTTCTACATCTCCTGTAAAGATAGAGCGGTATTTGCTAATGGAGCTATTGAAGCATCCTTAATGAGTTGTTCATATTGTTGCAATTGTTGATCTCTTGCCATAAAAAATCTTTGTTCAAACCTTGTTGCGGGAACATTAAAATGATATTCTGGAGGCAAAACTCGTGACGAAGGTGTCAAGCCACTTACAAAATCAAAGACATCCCACGCTGTAAGAGCAATACCTAATGGCCATGCTTGAGGAACCAGTGATAATACACCACCAAATGTCCTAAAAGAATCCCAAAAATCAAGTTCTGCACACCTAAGTCTTGGAGTAACTAAATCAGTCGCATCAACTCCAGAAAAATATAGATTAGTTGCCGTGTAGAAATGTCCAAAATCATTATCATGATCGAATCCAATGTCACCAGGATTTAATTCATGTTCATTTACCATTATTCCTGTAAACGCAAAATTCACAATATGATTTCTTCTTGACATCGGAAATGAATGCCTTAACTGAATATTAGGTATAATGCCGCCCATTGTTTCATCCGAAAGCGCGAATACAGGAAACGCATATACTCCCGAAGGACCTGTTCTGCTAAAATTAAGACCATGCGCCTGGTGAAAAACACCACTATCTTGATCAATCAAAATTAACTGTACTTCAAATAAGGGTCTTATCTCCAATGAGTAGTGTTGATGTTCTTCTAATGCAATATTATTAGTTCCTATTATATCAATAACTTGAACAAAAAATGTTCTAAGACTAAAAGACATCGACACTTCAATAATTACACCCCATTCGTGTCCCATAAATGTGTAAACTCCAGTATTAGTTAATTCTCTGAATACAGCTTCGGGTATGAACGATGTAATCGGGTCAATTTCTCTAAAAACAACAGGTTCAAGATCACCACCAAAAATAGGCAATCTTCCATTGTGAGCCGTGATTCTTAGATTACCAGAAGTTCTTCCGCGATTGGCAAATAAATTATTAAAATATTGGTCTATGTGAAAACTTCTTCCCTCATGGGTAAATGTATCGCGAGACATCCTTTGTTGAAGTTCTGCATATGTGCCTGCAGTAAGTCCGTTTTCTAAAATTTGATGTGCATATACATTCGCAAGACTCGAAAGTATAGCGGTAAAGCACACTGCACTTATTAACAGCAATGTTACAACTTTTGATAATATATTATTTTTACTTTTCTTTTTATTTTTCATTTTTTATACTCCTTAATCAAAATTTACTGGACCATTCGAAAATACATTATGCCCAATTTTGGTTCCCACTGAACGACCAAAAAGATTACCTGTGAACGTTGCAGATCCAATAGAGTGCCTATTCCTTGTATGCCCCACGATTCCGCCAACATCCGCCCATTCTCCACCACATAAATCAGCATAAGCATGAACATTTATGATATTTGGTCTAAAGCGACTTCTAGAATCACGAATGAAATAATTAGCACCAATTATACCACCGATTGATACTCTATGTGAAGTAGCATTGCTTATTATAGAAATTTTCCCCTCAAATCTTGCACCAATTATAAATGAGTTTTCAATAGAACCAGCTATTCCCCCTGTTCGTTGACCTCCTCCAATAATTGTACCGCTTACCAAAGTGTTCATAATTATGGTATAGCCCGCAGAAAATCCAACAAGTCCTCCAACATCAGGGGCCATGAACCAGATTCCGATAAAGTCGGAAGCGTTTATATCTACACTATTTAATATTACACCATAAATAAATGCGCCCCATGTAAACCCAAATAAACCAATATCATTAGTAAAACCAGTTGTTATGGTCAAATTACTGATAACGTAGCCCTGTGGGTTTACAAACATACCAGTAAAAGCATATGCTAAACTAGACTGATTTGGCTCTCTTTGGCTATAAGAAAGTAATCTGCCAATAGGTGTCCACTCAATACCACTTAAATCAATGTCATTCATCAATATGAAGTGTCCATCTAAGTTATCATTGATGGCTTGAAGTTCTTCTGCTGTTGTAATATGTATCATCGTATCTTCGTTAATAACATAAATTTCGGCTAAAAAGATATGTCTCTTTCTTACTACATTACCTTCTCTTGGTTGTGTAAGTGTGGCAGCAAGTATCACTCTGCCACTATCACCAGCAGTAATAGTGTTATTGTTAACAATCATGACAGACGAGTGTCCCTCAATTCTAATTCCGTTTTCACTATGAACCCAAACTTCAAAATCTTCAAACTCAAAAGTAACGTGTTCAAAGTGCGCTCTGGTTATGGTTATACTTTCTCCTGCGTTCATAACTGTTGGTAAATTGTCATATTCTGAACTATTTTCATACCATGCATAAACTATCTCTAAAGAACCACATCCTATCAAGGGTATAGTCGCAATTACAACGGACACAAGTGTCACAAATATAACTAATATTTTTCTTATTTTTTTCATATTTTCCCTTTCACTAAAAACCTAACCTACTTTTTAACTCTAATATAAGCAATCGTTCCATCTTTTCTTACTTCAAAATCCTTAATCTCAGTAAAAAAGTTTAAGACCGTTGATTGTTTTCCGTAATTACGGGGATGAAAGGCAGGAAACTTCTTTTTAAGAAGATCAGCAATTCTTGACCAGTAAGCCCAGTTGTCATCATCTTTATTTTCATTAATCATTTGCTTCACATTAGCAACAATCGTTTTTAAGGAAGTAATAGTTGGTTTGGCTGTTTTAGAAGGTTTTAATTCTTTTTTAGGAGGATTTAATTCATTATAAATAGTATCTAAATAAACAAACTCTGCATATGAATTAACTAAAACTTCTGGGGTTTTAGTTTCACCCATGCCAAATAAGAATAAACCATCTTCTTTTAATCTAATCACTAACTTAGTAAAATCAGAATCACTAGATACTATACAAAAAGCATCTACTTTCCCTGAATATAATAAATCCATAGCATCAATAATCATCGTAAAATCGCTAACATTTGATTTGTTAGAAATATTAGAATATTGTTGAACATATGTTAAAGAGTGCTTATTAGCGCACTCTTTCCAAGGTGATAGGCGGTTTTCTGACCAATCACCGTAAGCTTTAATAATGGTAATACGTCCTACTTGATTAGCCTGATCAATAATAATATCTAAATACTTAGCACTAATATTATCAACATCAATTAAAATAGCGATCTTTTTTTCTTTATTCATTTGGTTTGTCCGTTAAGTAAAGCAAACCTAAAATTCCTTGACCAGTATGTGAACCAATAACTGGTCCTACTGGATTAATAATTAATTTTTTAACTTCAAATTTCGCTCTTACTTGTTTTTCTAACTCTAAGGCATCTTCTAAACAATTGCCGTGAGCAATCGCTACTACTTCTTGAATACCAGGTTTTGCTTCTTTAACCATTTGGGCTACTAAGGCACTAATAGCACGACCACGGCCTCTTTCTTTATGACGTGAGGCTAACTTTCCATCAGTATCTACTGATAGGATCGGTTTGAATTTAAGCATTGTGCCAACGGTGGCTGCAAACGCAGAAATACGTCCACCACGCTTTAAGTGGTGTAAATCATTAACGGTAAACCATTGACCTAAATGTGGTACTAAACTTTTAGTATATTCCATCACTTCTGTTAGTGAAGCACCTGATTGTTTTTTCAAGGCAGCTAAATAAACTAAGATCCCTTGACCAAGTGAGGCGGCTTTTGAATCAATGATTTCAATTTGACGCTCAGGGAAAGTTTCTCTTAATTCATCAGCAGCTAAACGGGCTGAATTAAATGTGCCTGATAAACCTGATGAAAAAACAATGTTTAACACATCATTACCAGCAGCTAAAATGGGAGTTAATGCTGCTACATAATCCTCAGGATTTTGTTGAGTAGTCGTGGCTGTTACGCCTTCATCCATCATTTTATAAAAATCTTTAACTGATAACTGACGGTAATCTAAATAGTTTTCATAAGTCTTTCCGTTAATAATCACTTTCATAGGGGTAGTTACTAATTGCAGTTGATCTGCTAATTCTACTGGTAAATCACAATTAGTATCTGTAAATATTACATATTTTGACATTTCCTTATTCTCCTTTAATTGTCTTAAATAAATGAATTACTTCATCAATATCTTTTTTAATCATGGCTAATGAATCTAACCAAAACTCTTTTTTAGTTATATCAATATTCATTGAAGCCGCTACTTCTTCGGCGGTTGCCTTAGTGGTTAAAGAAAGTAATTGATCATACTTTTTAATAAAGGTTGTTTTATCCTTTAAGTACTGAGCATATAAACCTTTGGCAAATAATAACCCAAAAGCGTAAGGGAAATTATAAAAGTTTAAGCCTGCTGAATAATAATGACCTTTAACTAACCACATATATGGGTGTAAATAATTATGATCAAGTCCATCACCGTAAGCTTTAATTTGGGCATCAATCATCATTTGATTCATTTGTTCTTTGGCAATTGGACCACTAGCTTTTTCAAAGACTGATTGTTCAAAGAAAAACCTTGATAATATATCAATAATAACCTGTGTATCGCCTTGTAAGCCGTTTTCTAGGATTGACAATCTTTCTTCTGGATTAGTAAATTCTTTTAATAGATTATCTGTAACAATGGCTTCACAAAAGATTGATGCTGTTTCGGCTAACGGCATTGAATACTGCCAGTGTAGCGCTAAATTACTACTAATAATCTCTCCGTGATAACCATGGCCTAATTCATGGGCTAAGGTCATAATATCAGAAAGTGAGCCTTCAAAATTAAGCAAGATTCTTGATTGTTTAAGTTGTGGTAAGTTGGCACAAAACGCCCCACCACGCTTACCTTTTTTCGGTTCAACATCAATCCAGTGATTATCAAAAGCCTTTTTAGTATAATCTACTAATCCTTGTGAGTAACCAGCAAATGCTTTAAGCGTTAAATCTTGGGCTTCTTTATAAGTATAAGTTTTATTTAATTTGCCTACTGGGGCAAATAAATCATAAAATGGTAGTGAGCCTTGATGACCTAAAAACTTCGCCTTTTGTTTTAGATACTCACGAAAAGCTGGGGCATAATCCATCATCGCTGAAATCATCGCATCCAAACTTTCTTGTTTCATATCTGATTGAATTAAAGTCTTTTGTAAAACTGACTGATAACCGCGTAGATCAGCCATTAACTGAACTTCACGTTTAATGTTTGATAATGCTAGTGCGGTAAAATCATCAATCGCACGGTAACTTGACAATTCAAGTTCATAAGCCTTTTTACGTACATCAGCACTAACATCATAAGCTAAGTTTCTTAAATCAGAAAAAGTTATTTCTTGATCATTAAACTTAACATTAAGTGTGGCAGTAGTTAAGTTTTGGAGTTGGCTCCATCCGCGTGAAGAAACTTGTGAAAGTTTGTTGTATAAAACCTCTTCTTTTTCACTTAATAAGTATTTAGCATTTTTTTGAATATCTTCTAATGTTGTTAAATGTTCTTGGATTAATTTAGAATCTTTTGCCAAAGTCTTTAATTCAACATCAGCAATCAAGCGACTAAATAAAACATTTTCTGCCGTAATATTTGACATTATTTGACTAATTTTGGCCATATAAGATAAAGCTTGGGCATTAGTCACATCAGTGGCTGATGTGAGTGAAGCAAAACTTGATAAAGTCATTACTAATGGCACTATTTTAGATAGTGTTTTAATGTGGCCTTCTATAATTTCTTTTACTTCTTTTTGTGGATGTTGATTAATTAATTTTTTATAATCTTGGGTTAAATTTTCTAAACCCTTTAAGTCATTTTCATATTTTTGGTCAAAACCTGAATACAAGTCTTTTAGATTCCAGTTGTTCATTTAAGATATTTCTCCTTTTTTACTTTCTTTTTATTATAACATAAATTATTCATAGGTTCAAAGTTATTTTAACTTTGTGCCTTTAATTCAAAAATTATATCTCTTAGTTCCATCGCCTTTTCAAAATCTAAGTCTTTGGCTGCCTTTTTCATTAAACTTTCTAACTTACTAATTTCTTTTTTACGCTCTTCTAAGGTTAATGGTTTATTTAATTTCTTTTCAGAAAACGCTTCTTGTAAGGTGATAGCGTCACTAATATCTTTCACTACTTGGGTTGGTACTGTATGATTTTTTATATTAAAATCCGTTTGGATTTTACGGCGACGCTCAGTTTCAGTAATGGCATAGTTCATTGCCTCACTGTAAGTATCAGCATACATTATAACCTTACCTGATAAATTACGAGCTGCTCGACCAATCGTTTGAATTAGTGATGTTTTTGAACGTAAAAAGCCTTGCTTATTAGCATCCAAAATCGCCACTAACGATACTTCTGGTAAATCAAGTCCTTCTCTTAAAAGGTTAATACCAATTAAACAATCATATTTACCTAGTCTTAGATCTCTAAGGATAGCTACTCGTTCTAAGGCTTTAATTTCTGAGTGTAAATAAGCCACTTTTAAGCCTTTTTCTTGAAAATGCTTAGTTAAGTCTTCACTCATACGAATGGTTAAAGTGGTAATTAAAACTCTTTCGTTTTTAGCAATACGACCCTTTATTTCAAAATATAAATCATCAATTTGATTTAAGGTCGGTCTCACTTCTATTTCAGGATCAATTAAATAAGTTGGCCGAATAATTTGTTCAATTAGCGGTAAACCTTTTTCTAATTCATATTTACCAGGGGTCGCTGATAAATATATAACTTTGTCTAATCTTGTTTCAAACTCACTAAACTTTAAGGGGCGGTTATCTAAGGCCGATGGTAAACGGAAACCAAAATTAACTAAGGTCTCTTTACGAGAACGATCACTGGCATACATCCCACCAACTTGGGGAATTGATACGTGCGATTCATCAACAATTAATAAAAAATCATCACCAAAAAAGTCAATTAAAGTAGCAGGCGGTTCGCCTGCTTCTTTTAAGACCATATGGCGTGAATAATTTTCCACCCCACTACAATAACCTAATTCTTCTAACATCTCAATATCATAACGCGTGCGTTGTTCAATTCTTTGGGCTTCTAAAAGTTTATTTTCACTTTGAAAGTGATGGATTGTTTCGGCTAATTCATTTTTAATGCGGCGAATTGATTCTTGTAGTTTTTCTTTATTAGTCATAAATAAAGTAGAAGGAAAGATCGTAATAAACTTAGTTTTACTAATTACTTTCCCTGTTAAAACATCAAAATTAATTAACTCTTCAATTTCATTGCCAAAAAATGATATTCTAATGCCTTCTGATTTAGTTGAGGCAGGAATAATTTCAACAATATCACCTCTAACTCTAAAAGTGGCACGTTCAAAATCATAATCATTACGTGTATATTGAATACTAATCAATTTACGTAATAATTCATCACGTCCCATTAAATCACCCACTCTTAAAAAGATGGTGGCATATTTATAATCATTAGGATCACCAATCCCGTATATACAAGAAACTGATGCTACCACGATTACATCGTCGGCTGATAATAAACTTTCAACCGCAGAATGGCGCATCTCATCAATTTCATCATTGACCGATGAATCTTTTTCTATAAAGGTATCTGATTTAACAACGTAAGCTTCGGGTTGGAAATAATCATAATATGAAATAAAATATTCAACTCTCGCGTCAGGAAAATAACTTTTAAGCTCACCGTATAATTGACCAGCCAAGGTTTTATTGTGAGCTAAAACTAATGTTTTTTTACCGACTGCCTTAATGACATTAGCAATCGTAAAAGTCTTACCCGTCCCTGTGGCTCCTAGTAAGATTTGTTGTTTATGGTTATGATCAAAATTGGCACTTAAAGTTTTAATTGCCGTAATTTGATCACCCTTAGGTTCATATTTTGAAATTAATTTGAAAGTTGCCATTTAATACCTTCCTTATTAATCTAGTTCAAAAGAAAAATCTTGTTTTTGCCATTTATTAATCCAAATACTATCACTATCTTTAAGATTAGTTGGTAAGTTATTACGTTCAAAAAAGACTAACTTTTCTGATTCAGGGCATATACTTAACTTAGTAGTATCTGTTACCTTTGTGTAAAAAACAAAAATTACATATTGTACTTCATCTAAATTAGGATAAATCGTTAAACACTTATCCCCTGAGTAAATACCAAATAACTTAGTATTTTTAGAATCTAATTGGAGGTTAGTTTCTTCTTTAACTTCTCTGATCAAAGCTTGCAAGATTGTTTCTGACAATTCCATATTACCACCAGGTACACCCCAGTCTTTGGTATCAGATCTTAATTGTAAAAGGATTTGTTGTTGGTCATTTTCAATAATCGCTGCACACGCAACTGATAGTATTTTTTGGTGACCAACTAACTTTCTAATGTCTTTAATATATGTCACTAATTTTATCCTTTCAACAAAGCTATATGCTAAGTATTATCAATTTCTTTTTTCTTAATCTTAATTTCAACTACCATCTTATCATTAGCATTTAATACTGTAACAACATAATCATCAAACTCAAAAATATCGCCTACATTGGCCATTCTTCCGAGTTTTTCAACTACCCATCCACTAATGGTTGAATGTTCTAGTTCTTCATTAGCGTCCAAGTTAATGCCAATACGTTCATAAACTTCTTCTAATTCAGCTGAACCTTTAATATTATATTCATCTTCATTGATTGTGATAATTCGTTCAATAATTTCATCATGTTCATCCCAAATATCACCCACTAATTCTTCTAAGGTGTCTTCCATTGTTACTAACCCTAATGTTCCATTATATTCATCTTTAACAATAGCCATATGGGCTTTTTTACTTTGTAGTAAAGTTAATAAGTCCGAAAGTGGCATATACTCCGTAACAATCACGGCTGGTTTAATATAATTTTTTAAGGCTTTTTTACCTAGTAAAACATTATTATAAAAATCTTTATGGTTTAAGATCCCAATAATATTATCAATTGTATTTTCATAAATTGGTATTCTTGAAAAACCACTTTTCTTAAACTTATCTAAAATAGAATCAACCGTTTCATTACTACTAGCAGCGACCATATGGACTCTTGGTGTGAAAACATCTACGACTTTCAAGTCCCCAAAATCTAAGACATTACGAATTAACTCACCTTCTGAATGATCTAAATCACCATCTTCTAAGGCTTCATCTACAATATCAAGTAATTCTTCTTCGGGTGTTTGTTCTTCGGTTTTATCCTTAAATAATTTACCGATTAAAAAGTTGATTACATAACTAATTACCACGAGCGGATATAAAATAACCATAAATAAATTATTAAACCACTGACCTCTAAGATAGATCTTTTCAGCATGACGTTTAACAATTTTATATGCTGTAATATTAAGGGCTTCTATCACCACAAAAGATACTAATAAACTTAAAGCACTACTCATTAACCAATTACAAGTCAAACATAACTCATTAAAAAACAAAGTCATCACTGCCACTGGCAGTAAAGTAAACACTAACTTAGTCGTATATAAAGACATTTCCTTAAAAAGTGAAAGTTCTTTTACATTACTTAGTTCTTTGTCTTGTTCTAGCATTGATTTAACTTTTGTACGACTAAAATTATCGTGAGCATCACGCAGTAATGTAGCAATAAATAAAATAATGATAAATATAACAAATAAACTAATATAAATAATACTATACATCTTGGTTTTCCTCTTTCACTGGTAAGGTTACCTTAACCTTACCGATAATATCACCATCAAAAGAAATTACTTCAAAACTATAATCATTGAAACTAAAATTAATTAAATCCTCTTCTTTTGGATAATAACCTAATTCTCCTAAAATAAAACCTGATAAAGTGGTGTAGTTTTCAGTTGGTAGTCCCGCATTTAGGGTTTCTTCAACATCTTTAATGTTCATTAAGCCATCAATAATATAAGTATGTTCATCAACTTTATACATCGTTTCTTCATCATCTTCTAAATCATGTTCATCAAAAATATTACCCACAATTTCTTCTAATAAATCCTCAATAGTAATCATTCCTGCTGTGCCCCCATATTCATCTAAGACAATGGCGATATGCACCTTTAACTGTTTCATTTGGGCAAACGTATCGTTAATTAATTGTGTATCAGGCACGAAAAATGGCTTTTTAATTAATGACTTTAAGTTAAATTGTGCCTTAGGATCAGCAATTATCTTAAATAAATCTTTAAGATGCAAGATTCCTACGACTTGATCAATACTATTAGCATATACTGGGATTCTTGAATACTGTTCCTCCACAGCAAACCTTATTACTTCTTCCTTTGTCGCATTAATACTAATAGCTGACATATCCATACGATGAATCATAATATCTTCCACACAAGTATCAGAAAAATCTAAAACGTTAGTAATCATTTCTGATTCATCTTGTTCAATGACACCGCGGTTACCCCCAGCTTTCACTAACATTCTAATTTCTTCTTCTGTCATCTGCTTATCGTGATCACCATCTTTAATGCCCAATAGTCTTGTAAAACCATTAGCAGTTTTGGTAAATAACCAAACAAAAGGACGGGTGAAGTTATAAAGTAAATTAACCCCATTAATTGTCATATATAAAAATCTTTTTGGATATTTAATCGCTATTTTTTTCGGAACTAATTCGCCAAATACTACTTGAAAGAAAGTTAAAACTAACGTAATTAAGATCTGAATAATTATATACCAACCAGACCAAGTGTAATCACCACTAGTAATTAAATTAATTAATGGTTCAGTTAAAGCGTCTGCGGCAATCATACCATTAATAAACGCCATAAACGTCATCCCAATTTGCGTCGTAGAAAAAAAGCGTGTTGGTGTTTGAATAAACTTTTGAATACGTTTAGCCTTTTTATCACCTTTAAGTACTAATTCATCAATCATTAAATCATTTACAGCAATAATGGCTGATTCTGCCCCTGATAAAACGGCATTAAGCATTATGAGTAAAAACATTAAAAATATACTTAATCCTAAATGCATATTAATACCTTAAAAGAAAAAGAGCATAAAAAAACACTCTTAATTTCCATATTATTTATTTTGGTCGTGGACCTATAAGTTTCTTCCATAATTTTTACTATTTCTCCTTTAAGGAAATATACAATATTCTATCATTTTTTAAGGTTTGTGTCAATGTTTGGGCTGGATTTGTGCTAATTTTGCCAGCATTTTTAACTAATTTAAGCAAATCAAGCCCAATTCTAAACAATTTTTAATCAATAACCGGGATTGGATCATTTTGGCTTTTAACTTGGGTTTGCCAATAAAATAACGCACAAGCCACCCATTGAATACTACCATAACCAACGACAAATAAAACATAAGTTATCGGGTCATCACCCCAACCACGCCACATATCGGATAAAAATACCACAGGTGGTTGTCTAAATGGTGATAAAAATAAAGCAGGTGGACTATTGTTAGTATATGCACTTAATGGATCAATAGTATATTGTAAAAAGATAATACCGTATGCGATAGCCACTATTAAAACATAAACAATTAAAGAATCAAATAAAACTTTACTTAAAGCTGGTTTATTATTCTTTAATTGACGACGATAAAGGATTGTCATTAAACCAACCACTAACATTGTCATATGTAAAACTAATACTTGCACGATAGTCCAAACATAGACAATATCTTCAATGAAAAAGATTGTAGTAAATCCCCCAGTAAAACCAAATAAAGCAACAAAATTCATCATAAACAAACGCACTTTTGTTCGTTTAACAATCCCTAATAATAAGATCATGGTGGTTGTTACTAAGGAGATACCAAAAGGAATCGCCCACCACTGAAACTGTTGATAAATCTGGCGTAAAAATACATGATGTAAAATCATATCAATTATAAATAAAACTAACCAAGTTAAGCCTAAACTCAAACAAATTATTTTATATATTTTTTCATTAATGCCTTTAATTTTCCAAATTAAAACTACCATTATACAAAGCAATAATGTAATGCCTAAAATAATTAAGTGTAACCAAAAAAAGTTATGCGGCACATTTTCAAAAGCTAGCGTAAAAAACTCTTTCATAAAATCACCTGATTATTGGCTGATTTTAAGATCCTGTTCATTAAGGCACTATTATTATCTTCACTAACCCTTACAATAATAATTAACCCATATTGTTTTTCAGCTTCTCTTAATACTTGGTAGTAACGCTTTTGCGCCTCAATAATATTGGAGCCTAAACTAATAAACTCATAATTATCAACATTTTCGCCTAAGGCCACTATCACTGGCTTTTTGTGAATATTTTGTTGATAGTAATTAAGGGCTTTGGTTAAATCATTGGCTAATATTGCTTCACATAAAGGCGCATAATGCTGATACATCATCCCTGGGGCTTCTGCCACTAATATAACATCATCTTTAATTTTAACCTTACTTAAAACTGATAATAAGTCCTTTGCGGTAATACTACCTGGCCTTAAAATAGTGGGTACTGGTTTCGTTAAATCCAAGATTGTTGATTCAATTCCGACTAAACAATCACCACCATCAACAATATAGTTTATTTTACCCACTAAATCATCATAAACATATTGACTACGCGTAGCTGATACTCTGGTTGAAATATTAGCCGAAGGGGCAGCCAGTGGTAAACCACTTTCTTTAATCAACCTTAACGCCACTAAATGACTAGGAATCCTAATGCCTACTGTTGAAAGTTTGCTGACACCACTGGCTAATTTATCACTTTTTTTTAAGATTAAAGTCAACGGTCCTGGGCTAAACTTTGCCAATAATTCATACGCAATAGCTGGGATATCTTTGGCAACACTTTCTAACATGGTAGTATCACTAATATGCACAATTAAAGGATTATCATTTGGTCTTCCTTTAATTTGATAAATCTTTTTAACCGCCTTTTCATCAAAAGCGTTTGCCGCTAAACCATAAACTGTTTCAGTGGGAAATGCGATTACATCGCCATTTTTCAAGGCATCAACTGCCAAGTATAATTCATCTTCTTTAATAATTTTAGTTATCATATTTCCACAGAAACAATTACTGGAATAATAATTGGCTTACGCTTAGTGGCTTGGAAAATATATTTACCAATATCATCACGTACTGCCGTTTTTAATTCATTCCAATTAATATACTTATTTTCAAAATGACTATTAATGGTGGTTAAAAAGTGTTTATTAATCTCTTCTAAAATATCGGCTGATTCTCTAACATAAACAAAGCCTTTGGTAATTACTTCTAAATGACCAATGATCTTTTTTTGTTTAGCCGAAATATTGGCAATCAACAACACCACACCATCGGCTGATAATACTTCACGATCACGCATCACAAACTCATTAACATCCCCAAAAGCAGTCCCATCAATTAAGATCTCGCCTGTTTTGATTTCGTTTTTAGCAATATATGACTGATTAGTTTGATAATAAAACGCATCACCATTTTCTAGTAAAATTACATCTTCACTATTATAGCCTAAACTTTCAGCTAATAGTCTTACACCATATTGGTGACGATATTCACCGATAGTTGGGACAACAAACTTAGGTCTTAAAAGATTAATCATCATTTTAATCTCTTCGGCTGAGGCATGACTTGATGATAATAACGATTTAGAAATCACTTCTACATTCGCATCACTGCGATATAAAACATCTAAGGTATTAGCTGCCATTTTCTCAGTTCCTGGTACAGGTGCAGTTAATAAAATAATTGTATCATAATGATTGATATGAATTAAGCGATCAGTCATATTACACATTCTACGTAGTTGATAAAATGGTTCGTGACGATCTCCTGTCACAAAGCACACTAAGTCTTCATCTTCATTTTTATTCTTCTCATCAATAAACTTCAAATTAACTAATGATTGAGCAGGAATGTTTAAGTAACCTTGTTTGATTGCTAAATCAACAATCCTTTGGGCTTTACGACCGATAATTGCGATTCTTTTTTTATGTAATATCGCAATATCAATTACTCTTTGAATCTTTTGTAAATCTGATGAAAAAAGCGATACAATAATCCTACCTCTTGCATCAGCAAAGATAGAATTGATTTTATGATTTAAGGTAGCAAACACTGATGTATCTTGATTAGTTGATGAACCTAAACTTTCAGTTAATAACATCAATACTCCACGATCAGCCAGTTCATTAATTTTACGGAAATTTGTTTGATAATTACGATCTTTACCTTGCACAAAAGTAAAGTCACTCGTATAAACAATAATACCTGATAAAGTGTGTAAAGCAATCCCCACACTTTCAGGAATTGAATGAGCCGTATTAAAAAATGATACTTTAACATTACCAAACTTAATAATAGAATCTTCATTAATCACATTTAATTTATAATCATCTAAATTAAGGTCGTGATCTTTTAAGTTTTCTTTAACAACACTTAAAGTAAAATTAGTCGCATATACTGGCACATTAATTTCTTTAAGAATATGCGGTAAAGCCGATATATGATCTTCGTGAGCATGGGATAAAAAGATCCCTTTAACACGGTCTTTAATTTTCAGTAACATACGATAATCTGGAATAATCTCATCTACTCCGTATAATTCTGATGTTGGGTATTTAATACCCGCATCAAGGATAAAATATTGGTGATCAACATCAACCACATACATATTCTTCCCGTTTTCTCCTAGTCCGCCTAAAGCAAAAAAGCGTATTTCGTTCATTGGTTTATCTCCTTAAACTATTAAAGTAATAATATACCTAATTATACCATAATATTAACTTTTCATTTATAAGTTTAATAAGTTTCGTGTAAAATAATGATAGGAGGCGATACGATGAACTATCCAAACAAAAAATCAACTTTTCAAAAAGTGAAAAATCTTGCTAATCTGGGGATGCATTTAGAAGGTGATATTGATCAAACTAATCAGTATTACTTAAATAATGATATCGCTATTATTCATAAAAAACCCACACCTGTGCAAGTGGTCACTGTATCATATCCTGCACGTAATAAAGCCAAGATTACCGAAGCTTATTATAAAACTCCTTCTACCACTGATTATAATGGTATTTATAAAGGACGTTATATTGATTTTGATGCCAAAGAAACTAATTCTAAAACATCAATTCCTTTTGCTAATATGCATAAACATCAAATAGATCATTTAGCATCAGTTGCTAAACATGGTGGAATTGGCTTTTTAATTATTAACTTTAAGCAATTTGGTGAATATTTTTTATTATTTATTGAAGATATTTTACCGATTTGGGATGCCCAATTTCAACCTAATGGTAAAAAATCAATGACCTATGATTACATTAAAGAAAAAGGACACGCTATTTCTTTTGGCTATTCACCACGTCTTGATTACTTAAAAGTATTAGATTTAGTTAAAGGTTTATAATTACTTTCAGTTTTTATCAACTACAATATCTTCTTTTTCAGCATGACCTAAAATATAAGTATCAGTTAATTCATTAATTCTTTTGCGGATTAATACCGCAATAATTAAAATTAAGATAAGTGTTGATAATGAATATAAACCATTATAGATGGCTGAGTATAAAAGGGCAGATTGACCAACATTATTGTATAAGTTTTGCGTCCAAGGATGATATGAGGCATATGTGGCCCAAAGGATTGCTCCAACGATTGTTGATGAAATAAAGCGTAGTGTTAAGGCTAAACTAATTGCTAGAATTAAAACTAGTGGTTTTTTTAAGCCTTTTTTGAAAAAACCAGTAATACCTAAGGCCCCAAAGGCGATAATATAATCTAAGAAAAAGACTAATAAAGCATCTGTTAAAGTATCAGCAAAGAAGGCTAAACCATAACCATCGTTAAAAAAACCTAGTATGCCATATAAAATACCAGCACCAATTCCGTAAGTTGGTCCTAAAATAAAACCAATTAATAATAAAGGTAATAAGGCTAAACCAAAGAAACGCCCACCTAACGGCATTGAAAGATTAAGACCAGGAATCATAGAAGTCATTAAGTCTAAGGTAATGGCCATTGCCAGTAAAATAGCACAAGTTGTTAATTTAATTAATTTTTTATTCATGTTAATACCCCTTAAAACAAAAAATCTTTTGGCATGCCAAAAGAAAAAATTCAATTTTCCTCCGCTGGCATTATCCAGATCAGGTAACAGGTCGATTATGAATTAAATCCTCTCAGCCAATCTATTGGCTCCCTGAATTGATACATTAATATTATAACAAATTATTTTGATATTGTAACTTATTACTAATTATTAATAAAAAATATCACCCTTGAAGATGGGGTGATATTTTTTGTTTAGTTTTTTATAAGCCGATAATAATAGTTTCTGGTGGGAATGCATTATATCCAACGCTTGTTCCTGATGATAGTGTTACTTCATCTAAACTTGTTCCCCCGAAAGCCCAAGCACCTATACTTGTTACTGTTGAGGGGATTACTATGTTAGTTAATCTTGTGGCTCCTCCAAAAGCAAAATCACCAATCATCTGTAAGCCTTCATTTAATGTTACACTGGTTAATGTTGTTATCCATTCAAAAGCACCACTGCCTATACTTGTTACTGTTGATGGGATTGTTATTTCTGTTATGCTTGTTCCTGAAAAAGCACTAGTACCTATTGTTTGTAAACCTTCATTTAATGTTACATTGGCTAGGTTTGTTGTTCCCCAAAAGGCACCCATTCCTATACTTGTTACTGTTGATGGAATGGTTATTTCAGTGATACCTGTCCAAGCGAAAGCGGCATTACCTATTGTTTGTAAACCTTCATTTAATGTTACACTGGTTAAGGTTCTTATTCCATCAAAGGCTTCAAAGCCAATACTGATTACGCTGCTAGGCATATAAATCTCTGTTAGACTTGTTCCCCAAAAAACCTGATTCCCTATTATTTCTAAGCCTTCATTTAATGTTACACTTGTTAAAATTGTTATATTTGCAAAGGCCTGATTATCTATACTTATTACTGTCGATGGTATTGTTATTTCCGTTATGCTTGTCCCTGCGAAAGTAGCCCAACCTATTGTTTGTAAACCATAGTTTAGCGTGACATTCGTTAAAGTCGTTACTCCACTAAAAGCACTAGTGCCTATTCTTGTTACTGTTGATGGGATCGTTATTTCAGTTATGCTTGTATTTTGAAATGCT
>Ga0209755_10002182_pt1 | contig 27448 bp, 16 predicted proteins | sample TergutCo191P1_FD_187301 | JGI IMG/M metagenome (GOLD analysis project Ga0209755, IMG submission 187301) | Cornitermes sp. P1 segment gut microbial communities from Petit-Saut dam, French Guiana - Co191P1 (SPAdes) (version 2) | ecosystem: Host-associated > Arthropoda: Insects > Digestive system...
CTGTTGGCAGTAAGCTATTAACGTGGTTCCATGGTGTTCCGTATGCTACTTCTACGTATTCTGCTGCTCCCGGTACCAGTGTTACTTCTGTGATGTAGTATTCCGGTGCTTCTACCTCCACCTCAAACCCCAAACTCCGAACCACCACATCAATCTCCGGAGCCCAACCCATAGTCGTAACACTACCTAACTCACTAGCCAACGCATCAAAATCCCATTCCCAACTCGCAGTAAACACACTAATACCAACCGTCGGCAATCCAGGAACTCCGTTATTCCACGCAAAACCTACAAAAGCATTACTACTTTTTCCATTGATTTCTTCCACTAACGTCCTCACCAGAGCTCCTCCGGTAGTACGTTCCTCTATTGTCACTACGACTGTATTTGGTAAGATACCCCTATCTACCAAATCATCACGAGTCATTCCATAAAACGCCGCACCACTAGTTTGCGCAAACTCTACCGCAGTTACAAAATACTCAACCTCAACCTCCCCAACCAAAACAACAACCGCCGGCAAATCGCCTTTGTCAAAATCATCAAATCTCAACTCCGCGCCATCAACCAACCCGGACCCAACCTGCACCCCATCCCAATCCACATCGGCGCGCAGCACATAAACACCTTCAAGGTAATCCTCACCTGAAAGCTCGTCACCCTCTATATTCCAATCAACAGCTCCGCCATGCCTGGAGCCTTCACCAATCGTAAATCTTGTAAACCACGACGAATCATCATCGCCCGGAAGCTCAAGTTCTGCTCTCACCGCCAAGAAGTTCGGCAAGCTTTCAAGCAGTTCATCAAACCTAGTCCCTACGGGTATGCGGATGACTCCGTCAGCTCCGGCAAGAAGGCTGACATCTAAAATGTTATAAACCGGACGCAGCACTTCTACTTGTATGGTCGGCATCTGTATGCCGGCGCTCAACTCGATAGAATCAGCCAAACCTTCAAACTCCGCTGTGAATGTGAAGTTTTCGACTGCTATTCCGCTTGTTTCAGCTGACCAATTTACATTTCCGTACGAGTTTCTTCCTATTATAATGTAATCATAAACAACTTCTTCGGAGCCACCGTATACTCGTACGTTTGCTCTGATGGTTTCAGGCAGTTCCAGCGAATCTATTCTTGTTCCGAATTCAATTTCTAAATCTTCTAGTTCCTCGAAACTTGTTATGACATATTGCGGTTCGAATACCGTTACACTTATTTCTATATCCATGCCGTACGCGAGGTCAAGTTCATACATCGCAATGTCATAGTTTAGCATACCAATAACAGTATGCACCCCTATAGACAGTTCTACATCCGCAACATCTATATCCCATTCTATTCCGAATATTACTTCTTCATATTCATATCCCACACGCACTATTGCGGTTATATTATCAGGAAGTACAATATTCCGTTCATGACCGTACGCGACTTCTTGTTCAAGTATATATTCATGAATCAAGACTTCAACTATAGGTATGCGGCTAACTATAACTTCGAAAATAGGCATACCTATTTCGCTAACAAGCTCATAGCACAGCCCTGGTATCAACGGTGCAACAGCGTTGAATGTATATACGCCGGGTATATTCACATCAAATGACGGAATAGATTCCATACTCCACTCTATAGGAATATTTACAAATCCATCTTCACCAAAGTGAACCAAATGCGCCTCAACATATTGCGGGAATACGATATCATCAAATACATAACCAAACGGCAAGTTAAATGTATTTATTTCAACAATTTGCTCAACTTGAATCGGTAAAACATTTACAGTTGCAAACGTCGTAAATATAATTCCGCTACCAAATATCGTCCAATTATCAGGAAGGTTATATCTCGAAATTACCGGAACAAAGTTGTATGAACCCGACATATAACCATTATACGCAGATACACTCCAATCAATAAACTCCGCAATATTGTCACGCGATAATCTCACAACATCCTCTAACAAAACTACTTGGTTAGAATATGGCGACAACACATGCAACACCACATATACATCTTGCTCATATATTACATTAATAATTTCATTCACAGCATACTGTTCAGGAGTTCCAAACAATACATCAATCGAAACCGTTTCCAACAACATATCATTCGATGCCGTCACAAAACCCACAACCGTATACACTGGTTCATCTACAACTAACCATTGCACAGGTACAGATATATTTTCATGTATTACTACACCGTCTAATTCCAATACAGGTACGAAACCATATACGCCAGGCTCCCTACCATCAAATCCTACTCCAACGCTTTCCCATCTAATTATATTAACACCAGAGTTAGCTACCCCTATAACTGTATTTCTACGTGTACCATCTACTATCTCTCCGTTAACATATATCGATGCGATTACTTCCAAATATATTGGAAACTGTATTTGTTCAACATCACTCGTGCCATATGCCACATGCATATCATTTAATCTACCGAAACTTTCAACAATCAACGTATAGTCTCTCGGCGCTACATAATCTTTCACCATAACATACGCGCGTATACTTTCAACTATTATCGTGCCATCTTCAAGCTCATATATTTCTACAGCGCTTCCCGAACTAATCTCAAACGGAAGCGGCAACACAAGTATCGGATTGAACACCAAGCCTTCGCTTGTTTCATCCGATTCTAACCACTGTAACGAGTTTCTTCCTATTATAATGTGTTCTGTTGTGTCTTCGATTCTTAATCCATCTTGACCGTACCTATTTACTGTTGCTAGCAGGTCGTACGGGAACTCGATTTCTTCCCTCGCTGTGTTGAAATAAACTTCCTGCTCACGTACTGTTCCTCCGCCGGCAAATTCTATCGCTTCTATTTTGTAAGTAAGCTCTGCCGCGTCTAGCACCCTTACTGTAATCCGTGGGTTCGCCATTCCTTCGCCAAGCACTTTGTCTTCCAGTGCCAGTGCCAAAAACGCTTCGAATATGTACGTCCCCGCTGTACGGTCACAGAACTCTACATCCGTTACAAGATTCCAGCTTGTTACTGCCACGGTGGCTTCGGTGTCGTTGCTTATTATGTAATCGTCTGCCATCAGGCTTACTGTCACGGGTAGGTAGCTCGGCAACCGCAAGTCGTCCGCTGCTCTGCCCCATCTTACTTGCTGCTCTGTTTCGTGGTGGAACTCTGTTACTACGTTTCTAACTTCGCTTGGCTCCGATATCGTTACCCATACTTGCGGAGGTGCTGCGGAACCTTGCTCATTTTCCAAAACTGCTGTGAAGATGTGAACCCTGCTGTAATCTCTGTTGTCAAAATCTTCAGCTGCTGTCCATTCCAGTCCCGTTACCAGGATTTCTTCTAGTCCCAGGAAGTTTCCGGCGGAATCATACGCTCTTGCCAATGCCCGCCATTCTGTCGGAAGCCCCAGGTTCTCGGCTCCAAACCTTACTGTCCTTGTTTCGGTTTCCGGCAGGAAGCCCACTATTTCGAAACGCGGGTCGCCTACTCTTATTGTGACGGATGCCGCTGTCGCGATGTTTCTGCGCCCAGCGCTCAGCTCGGACAAAACTGCGTAGAATCTGTACTCGCCTTCTCTGTTGCCGTCAAACGGGTTTGTCAAATCTTCCAACCAAGTTACTCTGCCGTAGAACTGACCGACGGTGGTTTCCTGCTCGCGCAGAATTTCGCCGTAATGTCCCATAACTGCCATTGTCGCTTCCAAGTACTCAGGCAAGATTTCGGCTAACTCGCTTATATCTGTGCCCGGCGCAACTTGCTGTACTTCTTCAAAACCTTCCGGCAGCGCCAGCTTCACGATTGTGTCGTACATCGGCCCTTTTACCGAAACGCTGATGGACGGCACTTCCGCATTCCGCCGGATAATCACATCGGTCGCAAACAGCGGAGTAAACTCGAAACGGGTACCGGCCGCGCGGGCTTCGAAATCGCCTTGCCATTCGATTACCGTCAGCAGCATTTCGCCCTCGCCCACAACCTCGGCTCTTATTTCCGTCGGCAAATCCAAAGCGTGCAGCGGTGTGCCGTAGCGTACCGCCTGCTCCGTGACTTCCGGCGCCAAGGCTTCGAAGCGGATAACCTCACGGATTGGGCCAAGCACTGTCACGCTAATCGTCGGAAGCTGAACACCCGTCGCTAAATATGCGGTGCCCAGGTCAATGCTCGGTACAAACTTGTATGTTCCGGCTTCGTTCTCATCGAAATCTGCGGAAAGCCAAGCCGTGACATCAAACTCCATCTCGCTGACTTCGCCGTAGATGTCTACTGTCGCGGTCAGGCGTCTTGGCATTCCGCGCACATCCGCAGAAACGCCGAAAGGAACCTCCTGAATACGAACGTCTTCGGGAAGCTCCGCAAAATTTAACACCGCAATATCAACCGCCTCAGCAACAGAAACTATCTGCGCAGGAAGCGATACAGCGTTCGGATTAACTATGTTGTACTGCTCCGGCCAAACGATGAACGGCAAGAACGTATGTTCGCCGTTAACACGGCTATTAAAGGTGTCAGAAAACCAGTCGATAACGCGGGCTTCGATTTCAAGCTCGGTTACGACAAAACCGGGCATAGGTGCCGCGGGCGCAAACGGGTCAAACAGATAACTTAACGGGTCAGCGGTATAGTAGCTGACAACCGCACGTACAACCGGCGGGAGATTAATGCTCTCGCGCGGGGTATTGAACGGTACATAGATTGTGTCGAGTTCCAAGAAACGTACCAGTGTCTTTTGGATTCGGTGAATTTCCTGAGCTTCGGCCGGAGGAGGGAGGATGACTGCCGGTGGGGCAGGTATTGTAACTTCGGCTTCCTCTGTTTCAAGCTCGTCTTCTGCTTCGTCATCTTCGTAGGCTTCGTCGTCGTCTTCGTCTGTTTCGTCTGTTTCTATGTCTTGGTCTTGCTCGTCGTCTTGGTCGTCGTCTTGGTCTTGGTTGTCTTGGTCTTGCTCGTCTGTTCCGTCTTGCGTGTCGTCGTCTTCGTCTTCTATGTAATTTCCATCATCTTGACCGGGTTCGTCGCCTGGCTCATCTATAACATCATCGTCAGGTTCCGTCGGAGTATAGTCACTCGGAATATACGGCTCATATACATCATCATCGTCATCAAAAACTTCTTCAACAGAAACAAAAGGAGACCCGTCTGCAATCGGCTGCCCGTCAAAAGCGAACACCGGCACAGGGGTCGAGAAGGACGATAAAAACACGATAAGCGCCAGAAAAAGAGCGAACCTGCGATGCGTCTCTTTTCCAGGGCCCAACGAGTGAGTACCCATCTTCTAACTCTCCTTATAAAAACTGAACAATTAGTCCAGATTTCAAGCTACATTTTCCGACAATACTGTTTGCAGTTTCCAACCGCTTCGAATGGTTATTTCTGCATATTTTGCCTTGTTTCTATGCATTTATTTCATTCGACTTGTCGGTGAATAGTTTTGTCGATTATAACACGTTAAGGGTGAAAATGAAACCGTTTTTATTAGTAAAAATTCGTTATTTATATGTATTAATTTAGCAATGCAAAGGAATTGTAAAAAAGGGCTTGGCTACTTGGAAAATTCCAGTAGTCAAACCCCTTTTTTTGGTTGAATTTTACTAATCAAGTTCTGCTATTAACTCTTGAACAGACTTTATATCGTCTTGTATCATTGAAACCTTCTGACGAAGTATCGCCTCTTTCAAGCCAAGTACCTCACTTTGATTAATTTTTTGAAGCCTTAACAGCTCAAACAGCGCTCTTTTTTCGGAATGACGCGCACTACTGCGCATAGTCTTCCTCCTCCACTTCCTCCGCCAAAGAATCAACCTCAATGCTCCTGTAAGTCTGCATACCCGTGCCTGCCGGGATTAGCTTACCTATAATTACATTCTCCTTCAAGCCAATCAGCGGGTCTACTTTTCCCTTGATTGAGGCTTCGGTCAGGACGCGGGTTGTTTCTTGGAACGATGCCGCTGACAGGAACGAGTCTGTGGCGAGCGATGCCTTTGTGATTCCAAGCAGCACGCGTGAGCCTTCGGCGGGCTCCAGTCCCTGTTCTTCCATGGATTTGTTCAGTTCCTCGAACTCCAACCAGTCTACCAGACTGCCCGGCAAGAACTCTGTGTCGCCGTTTTCTTCGATTTTTATGCGCTTTAACATCTGGCGCACTATTACCTCGATGTGCTTGTCGTTGATATCAACGCCTTGCAAACGGTACACGCGCTGCACTTCTTGCAGGAGGTAGTCTTGCACACCCCTTAAACCTTTAATTTTCAAGATATCATGCGGGTAGACACTGCCCTCGGTAAGCTCGTCGCCTGCTTTGATTATATCGCCGTTCGTTACCTTTATGCGCGAGCCGTAGGGGATTAGATATTCCTTTGACTCGTTTGTCTCGTGGTTTACTACCACTACCTCGCGTTTTTTCTTTGTGTCGTTCACTGTTACTTCGCCTGCGAACTCTGCGATTATGGCAAGCCCTTTGGGCTTTCTTGCCTCGAAAAGCTCCTCAACACGCGGCAGACCCTGCGTGATGTCCTCGTTACTTGCGATACCGCCTAAGTGGAAGGTACGCATGGTAAGCTGCGTGCCCGGCTCGCCGATGGACTGTGCCGCGATAATACCTACCGACTCACCAATACGGACTTCGCGCCCGGATGCCATGTTCGCGCCGTAGCACTTCGAGCAAAGCCCAATGCGTGAGCGGCATGACAGGATGGTGCGGATTAACACTTCTTTTATGCCGGATTTTTCTACTGCTACGGCTTGGTCGGGGTCGATTAGTGTGTCGGCTTCCACCAGCAGTTCGTTCGTTTCCGGATGATAGATGCTTTCTATTGACCAACGGCCGCGTATGCGGTCTGTCAGCGATTCGATTACCTCGTCGCCGTCCATGAAGGCGGAAACCCACATGCCCGGCGCCTCGTCGTCTTCTTTTTTGCAGTCCCATTCGCGGATGATGATGTCTTGGGAAACGTCTACCAGGCGGCGCGTAAGGTAGCCCGAGTCGGCTGTACGCAGCGCTGTGTCTGTCAGCCCCTTCCGCGCGCTGTGCCCGGATATGAAATATTCAAGCACAGTCAGACCCTCGCGGTAGTTCGACTTGATTGGGACTTCCAAGACCTTGCCGGACGGGTTAACCGTCAGGCCGCGCATTCCCGCAAGCTGCTTCAGCTGGTCGCGCGAGCCGCGGGCGCCGGAATCCAGCATCATAAAGATATTGTTGTAGCTGCCCAAGTTTTCCATCAGGTCTATTGTTATCTGGCGGTTTGCTTCGCTCCATGCGTCTATTACTTTGTTATGGCGCTCCTCGTCAGTCATCAGCCCGCGGCGGAACAGGCGCTGGATGTTGTCCACCGCGCCTTCGGCCGTGTTCAGTATCTTAGGCTTTGTTCCCGGGATTTCCATATCCGAAACGGACACGGTCAGCGAGCCTTGGGTCGCGTAGCGGAAGCCCAAATCTTTTACACTGTCCAGTACTTGCGATGTATCTGTGGAACCGTATTTGTTGATGCAGCGCTCGACTATACGCCCCAGAACCTTATTGTTGACCAGTTCGTCTACTTCGTAGGCGAACTTGCTCTCAAAGGTGCTGCGGTCAACGAAGCCGATATCCTGCGGGATTGCTTGGTTCAGCAGCGCACGCCCCAGTGTGATTTCAACCAGGCGGCTATGCGATACCCCTTCTTCGTCCACCAGAGTGCGGCGGATTTTTATGATTGCGTGAAGGCTAAGCAGGCCGTTGATATACGCAAGCTCCGCCTCATCTTCGTTTACGTAGACATTGCCTTCGCCCGGTTCGCCCTCTTTTTTCAGCGTCATATAATAGATGCCCAAAACCATGTCCTTCGAAGGCACGGTTATAGGCGCGCCGTCGGACGGTTTCAGCAGGTTGTTCGGTGCAAGCAGCAGGAAGCGGCATTCTGCCTGCGCTTCCACTGACAGCGGAACGTGAACGGCCATCTGGTCGCCATCGAAGTCCGCGTTATATGCGGCGCAGACCAGCGGATGCAGTTTCAGCGCGCGGCCTTCCACCAATACCGGCTCGAAGGCTTGTATGCCCAAGCGGTGCAGGGTAGGGGCGCGGTTCAGCATTACCGGATGCTCCTTGATTACGTCTTCAAGCGCGTCCCATACCTCCGGTTGCAGGCGTTCTACCATGCGTTTTGCGGATTTAATGTTATGCGCGTGCCCGCCTTGCACCAGTTTTTTCATCACGAACGGCTTGAACAGCTCGATTGCCATTTCCCGCGGGAGTCCGCACTGATAGATTTTCAGAGTAGGGCCTACTACGATAACCGAACGTCCGCTGTAGTCTACACGCTTGCCGAGCAGATTCTGACGAAAACGTCCCTGCTTGCCTTTCAGCAGGTCAGAAAGCGATTTAAGCGGACGGTTGCCGGGGCCCGTTACGGGGCGTCCGCGGCGGCCGTTATCGATTAGCGCGTCCACCGCTTCTTGCAGCATACGCTTTTCGTTGCGCACGATAATGTCCGGGGCGCCCAAGTCCAGCAGCCGCTTTAGGCGGTTGTTACGGTTGATTACCCTGCGGTACAGGTCGTTTAGGTCGCTTGTCGCGAAACGTCCGCCGTCCAGCTGCACCATTGGGCGCAGGTCGGGCGGGATTACAGGGATTGTGTCCATTATCATCCATTCCGGGCGGTTGCCCGACAGACGGAAACTTTCTATAACTTCTAGTTTCTTTATGAAACGCACGCGCTTTTGGCCTGTGGCGGTTTTAAGCGCGTTTTTGAGTTCTTCGGACTCGGCTTCTAGGTCGATGTCGAGTAATAACTCCTTAACGGCCTCTGCGCCCATTCCTACGCGGAAAGTCTCGTAGCCGTATTTATCTATCGCCTCTTGGTATTCCTTTTCGGTCATCAGCGTTTTTACCGACATGCCCGTTTCGCCCGCGTCCAGCAATACATAGGACGCAAAGTACAGCACCTTCTCTAGTGCGCGGGGCGACATGGCTAGAATCAGACCCATACGGCTCGGTATGCCGCGGAAGTACCAGATATGCGAGACAGGCGCGGCAAGTTCGATATGCCCCATACGCTCGCGGCGCACTTTGTTCTTTGTGACTTCAACGCCGCAGCGGTCGCAGACAACGCCCTTGTAGCGGATACGCTTATACTTTCCGCAGTGGCATTCCCAGTCCTTGTTAGGCCCGAAAATGCGCTCACAGAAAAGCCCGTCACGCTCCGGTTTCAGCGTACGATAGTTGATAGTCTCGGGTTTCTTGACCTCGCCGCGCGACCATTCGCGGATTTTCTCGGGCGAGGCAAGCCCTATACGGATAGAATCAAAAGCAATAGCTTGCTCGGTATTCAATATATAGCACCCCTTCTAGTCTTCGGTGTACAATACCAGGTCTTCGTCAATATCCAGTGCGTCCTCTTGGAGAGGGGCTACTTGCGCTGCCGCGAGAATTTCCAAATCGGCTATCTCGGGGATTACTTCGCCTTCCTCCAATATTTCCGCTTCTTCCATGAATGTATCTTCTTCTTCAAGGATAGCCGTCAGTTCCATTTCTTCCGGTTCTTCCTCTACGGCGGGCGGTTCTTCTTCCTCGGCTGCACGCCTTACGAAGCTGCGGTTTTTGACCTCGTCGGCTTCCTGACCTTCCAAATTCACGTTCAGGTCTTCGATTTCTTCTACCGATTCACGCATCTCCACTTCGGTTTCGTCCGCCATCAAGACGCGTACATCCAAGGACAGGGCTTGCAGTTCTTTAAGAAGAACCTTGAATGACTCTGGTACGCCCGGTTCGGGGATGTTTTCGCCTTTTACTATGGCCTCGTAGGTCTTTACACGCCCTACTATATCGTCGGACTTTACCGTTAGGATTTCTTGCAGGGTATACGACGCGCCGTAGGCCTCAAGCGCCCACACTTCCATTTCGCCGAAACGCTGACCGCCGAACTGGGCTTTTCCGCCGAGCGGCTGCTGCGTAACAAGCGAGTAAGGGCCTGTGGAACGCGCGTGGATTTTATCGTCTACCAGATGATGCAGTTTTAGGTAATGCATGTAACCTACGGTCACAGGGCTGTCGAAATACTCGCCGCTGCGTCCGTCACGCAGTCTTATTTTCCCGTCGCGGGTGATTGGCACGCCTTGCCATTCCTCGCGGTGGTCGCGGTTGTTTGATAATGCCTCGTAGATATCCGGCTCGAGGATGTCGTGCCATTTCTGCGAAAATTCCGGCCAGTCCATGTTGGCGAAATCGTTCGCTAAATCGAGGGTGTCCATGATATCGATTTCGTTTGCGCCGTCGAATACAGGGGTGGCTACTTTCCAGCCCAATACCTTCGCGGCAAGGCCCAGATGGACTTCCAGTACCTGGCCGATGTTCATACGCGACGGAACACCAAGCGGATTCAAAACGATATCAAGCGGGCGCCCGTTCGGCAAAAACGGCATGTCCTCAACAGGCAGCACGCGGGAGATAACGCCCTTGTTGCCGTGGCGGCCCGCCATCTTGTCGCCTACCGAGATTTTACGCTTCTGCGCGATGTATACGCGCACCAACTGGTTCACGCCCGGGGGCAGCTCGTCGCCGCGCTCGCGCGAGAATACTTTTACGTCTACAATAATGCCGCTTTCGCCGTGCGGAACGCGCAGCGAGGTATCGCGGACTTCGCGTGCTTTTTCGCCGAAGATGGCACGCAGCAGGCGCTCCTCGGCGGTCAACTCTGTCTCGCCCTTAGGCGTTACCTTGCCGACCAAAATATCGTTGGGGTTGACCTCCGCACCTATGCGGATTATGCCCTCGTCGTCCAAATCTTTAAGCGCGTCTTCACCTACGTTCGGGATATCACGCGTGATTTCTTCCGGCCCTAGTTTCGTGTCGCGGCTTTCCGCTTCGTATTCCTCGATATGGACGGATGTGTACACATCGTCCTGCACAAGTGTTTCGCTCAGCAAAATCGCGTCTTCGAAGTTATAGCCCTCCCACGGCATGAAGCCGATTAGCGGGTTCTTGCCCAGTGCAAGCTCGCCGTTTTCTGTAGAGGGGCCGTCTGCGATTACTTCTTTTTCGCGGACGGGCTGCCCTTTTGTTACTACAGGGCGCTGATTTATGCATGTGCCTTGGTTCGAGCGCATGAATTTCGTTAGGGTGTATACGTCCTTTTCGCCGTTCGGGCAGCGCACGGTTATTTGGTCGGCCGATACAGTCTCGACCATGCCGTCGCGCTTTGCCAGAATAACAACGCCGGAATCGTGCGCAGCCTTATACTCCATGCCCGTGCCGACTATCGGCGAATTAGTGGTAAGGAGCGGAACGGCTTGGCGCTGCATGTTCGAACCCATGAGCGCGCGGGTAACGTCGTCGTTTTCCAGAAACGGAATAAGCGCCGTCGCTACCGACACGATTTGCTTTGGGCTAACGTCCATCAGGTCTATGCGTTCCGCGTCTACTATGAGGATGTCCTCACCGTAGCGCCCGGAGACTTTTGGGTTCACGAATGTACCGTCGTCGTTAAGCGGCTCGTTCGCCTGCGCTATCGTATAGTTTTCTTCTTCGTCGCCCGTTACGTAGATGAACTCGTTCGTAACGCGCGGCTTGCCGCCGGACTTGTCCAACAATCGGTAAGGGGCTTCGATAAAGCCGTACTCATTAATCCGCGCGTAGGTCGCAAGCGAGTTAATCAGTCCGATGTTCGGCCCCTCGGGCGTTTCAATCGGACACATACGCCCGTAGTGCGAGCTGTGAACGTCACGTACCTCAACGCCCGCACGGTCGCGGGAGAGTCCCCCGGGGCCCAGCGCCGACAGCTTCCGCTTATGGCTTAGCTCATCAAGAGGGTTAGTCTGACCCATGAACTGCGACAGCTGCGAGCTGCCGAAAAATTCCTTCAAGGCCGCGGTTACGGGACGGATGTTGATAAGCGCCTGCGGGGTCACTATGTCCATGTCCTGCACGGTCATGCGCTCCTTTACAACCCGCTCCATACGCGTCAAACCTATACGGAAATGGTTCTGCAAAAGCTCGCCCACCGCACGGATGCGGCGGTTGCCCAAGTGGTCTATGTCGTCCTTTTGGCCTATGCCATATTCTACCTGCATGGCATAGTTAATTGAAGCCATAATATCTTCGAAGGTAATGCTCTTAGGGACAAGCTTACCCATATTCGCACGGATTGCGCGTTCCAGTTCACGCGCGTCGGGCGCGTTTTCAAGTAGCGAAGCAAGGATGGGATAGTGAACCCGCTCCTTGATACCGAACTGCTCCGCGCTTAGCCCGTAAGCCTCTAGGAATGCGTCGGCCTTCACCATCATATTTGTAAGAACCTTGATGCTGCGGTTCTCGAACTCGATAAAAACGGAAGGACAGCCGGAATCCTGAATCGTATCCGCCAAATCCTTGGTAAGCACCGTACCCGCCTCGGCAAGAACCTCGCCCGTGGAAGGGTCAACCGCAGGCTCGGACAGCGTAAAACCGTCCACACGCCCGCGCAGCGCAAGCTTTTTGTTAAACTTATAACGTCCGACTTTCGCAAGGTCGTACCGCTTTGGGTCGAAGAACATACTGCGGAGCAGCGCGTCAGCCGAATCCACCGTAGGCGGCTCGCCCGGACGGATGCGCTTATACATCTCAAGCAGCCCTTCTTCGTGGGTTTTTGAAATGTCCTTCTCGATAGACGCGGTAATCTTAGGCTCCTCGCCGAACATCTCCAGAATCTCCTCGTCGCTTCCGACACCAAGCGAACGGATAAGCACAGTAATAGGTACTTTCCGCGTACGGTCTACACGCACATAGAAGATATCGTTAGAATCAGTCTCGAACTCAAGCCATGCGCCCCTGTTCGGGATTATGGTGGAAGAAACAAGAATCTTACCGACCTTATCATAGTCGATAGAATAATAAATGCCGGGGCTTCGCATAAGCTGGCTGACGATAACACGCTCGGCACCGTTTATGATGAAGGTACCGTTATCTGTCATGAGCGGGAAATCGCCCATGAAGATTTCTTGCTCCTTGATTTCGTCAACTTCCTTGTTACGAAGGCGGCATTTTACGCGTAGGGGTGCGGCGAACGTTGCATCGCGCTCCTTGCAGGCATCGATGGAGTATTTCGACTCCGATTCAAGGTTGAAATCGATAAATTCCAACACAAGATTACCGCTGTAGTCGGTAATCGGCGAAATGTCATGAAAGACCTCCCTGAGCCCTTCCTTCAGGAACCACTGATAGCTATTCTTCTGAACCTCAATTAGGTTCGGCATGTCAAGCGCTTCCGCAATACGCGAATAGCTGTAGCGAGTGGTGCCGGGTGCGCCTACCACGGGTAGGGCGTCAGCTCCGGTGTTTGGCATAAGCCTAATCCTGCTTTTTTCCAATCCTTAACAACTCCCTTGCGTTTTTGTAATTGGATGTTTATTTTTGGTGTTGATTTATTTGGTGGTTTTTGATACACTGTGGGAAATAAGGTGTTTTCTTGACTTTGAGTTGGTTGCAGGCGGTACATTTTTTTCTGCGTTTTCAGCGCACGGTGGGCGCACTACGCCCTTGGGTGCAGTTTCTGATTGTAGCATGAAGCAACGAATTTTGTCAACTCGTTTTTTTACACTTCAAAATAATTTCTTATCGCTATCGTATTTCCCATTTCTTCACGGTATCTGCCATACGCCCATCCCTTCTTCATCTACGGCAGAAAAGTCGTTTTGAGTTTCCATAGTCCGCTTTACGAATGCTTCGTCGTTCGCCGCCTCTTTCATCAGGTTCTCGTATTCTTGTTTCTTTTGAGCCGCAACGAAGTTCTCGATAGCCAGCCGGATGCCTTGGCTGACGGATGGGACTATTTTTTTGTCTGCCAGGGTTTTGAGTTCGTCTATGCATATTTTGGGTAGGACGGTAGTGTATTTGATTGACGCTTCTTTTGGGGTTGGCATAACTTCACCTCCAATGGTATAGTACTGTATGCCATATGATTTTGCAAGCGGGGTGTGAGATGAGATTATGCGCGGTTGCGATATTGATTGTGCTTACGGCGTGCGCAGGCTATGCTCTCCTTGACGAGGAAGTAATGGTTCCTGATGAGCTCTCCTTTTACGCGGAGGTTTTGGAATTTGACCCGGATTATTTCCTTAGAAACGCGGATGCTATGCTGTTTGTTTATAGCGTTACCTCTGTCGGCGGGCATCCGGTTGGGGGTAGGTATTTTATTCAGAGGAATGATTCTGTGGTTGTCCTTGATGGGTACGGTGCGGTTATAAGTTATGAGGATATTTTGCCGGGGAGTTTGGTTGAGATTGTTTTTAGAGGGGTTGTGATGGAGAGTGACCCGGGGGTTGTTTCCGGGGTTGTGCGGATAACGGTTGAGCCATCTGTTACTTGTCGTTATAATGCCCTCTGCACTGAATTATCTCCGTTTTCCCGTCACTTCCCCAAACAAAACTCACCAAACACCCTATCCAAAACATCATCCCCAACTTCCTCCCCAATAACCTCCCCAAGCCCAACATAAGCCGCCTTCAACCCAACCGAAACAATATCCTCACTCATCCCAATCTCAATATCCCCCAAAACCCCGCGCAAATACCCCACTACCCCCTCAAGCAAATAAACATGCCGAACCTGCGTAATAACATCCCCGTCCGCAGAAACCGCACCATCCAAAAACATCCCCTCTATCATCCGCGCAAGCTCATCCAAGCCCTCACCGGTCTTAGCGGAAACCTCCACACACGGAAAATCCCCGCAAACCAAAGCCTCCATCGCATCCCCGCCCGCAGAAACAGGCAAATCACACTTATTAAACACAATTATCTTCTGCAAACCCCCCGTCATTTCCGCCACCCGTAAATCTTCATCAACAAGCGGAACAGACCTGTCCACCACATGCAAAACAAGCTCCGCGGACTGTGCCCGCTCCACCGACCGTTCCACGCCTATTTTTTCAGCAGCATCCATGCCTTCCCTAATCCCTGCCGTGTCCGTCAGCTGAATCGGCACATTCCGCAGCGTCACCGCCTCTGTCAGCGTATCCCTTGTCGTCCCTGCCATCTCTGTCACTATCGCGCGGTCTTCTTGCAAAATCGCGTTCATCAGCGAGGACTTACCCACGTTCGGTCTGCCCGCTATCACCGTCGGCACGCCGTTCTTTATGCGGCTGCCCTGTTTCGCCGTCGCTAACAGCGACTCTATCTCGCCTACCAGTTCTCCCGCGCCTTCCCGCACCATTTCCAGGTTCATGGCTTCTTCCTCATGCTCCGGGTAGTCGATTGACACCTCTATATGCGCAAGCCATGCCAAAATCCGCTCGCGAGCGTCCTTTATCCTGCGCGAAAGCCCGCCCGACAGCCTCCGCAGCACCGCACGGCGGGCCAAATCGGTCTTCGCCCCGATTAGCTCCATCACCGCCTCCGCTTGGCTCAGGTCTATTCTTCCGTTCAAAAACGCGCGTTTCGTAAACTCGCCCGGCTCGGCAGGGCGGGCACCGTTTCTGCACAATACATTCATAACCGCGGCCACCGTAAGCGTACCGCCGTGACAGTAGATTTCCGCCATATCCTCACGCGTATACGACCGCGGCGCACGCATCATCACCGCCATCGCCTCGTCCGCCACCTCGTCCCCGTCCTTCACACGCCCGTAATACAGCCTGTGCGACTCCGTAAGCGCAGGCTCAAACACCCGCCCCATCACCTTAGCCGTATCCTTCCCGGAAACCCTCACAACAGCAATAGCCCCAACTCCCGGAGCTGAGGCTACTGCTGCTATGGTTTCATATTCGTGACCAATAATCATTTCGGTGCAATAACCACGTTACGGTACGGCTCGTTCCCGTCGCTGTACGTCCTCACGAAGTTATCGCGCTGAAGTACCGTGTGGATAATATGACGCTCGTACCTACTCATAGGTTCAAGCACGACATTCTTCTTCGTACTCTTTACCTTCCTTGCCAAGCTCACCGCCAGCCCTTCCAGAGTCTCGCGGCGGCGCTTGCGGTAGTTTTCGGTGTCCAGTATTACACTAAACTCGGGCACCCCGCAGCGGTTTACTACCAGATTTGTTAAGTATTGTAGAGAATCCAGGGTTTGACCGCGTTTGCCAATAAGGACTCCCATATTTTTCCCAATTAGGTTTACGTACAGATGCTTCTCCTTGCGGTTGATTTCCACTTGTACCGCCATGCCCATCGCCGTCGTTACCTCGTCCAAGAACTTCTCGGCTGTTTCGATTGGGCCCGATTTCTTGCTCACAGAAACGCGCGCGGGCCTTGTTCCTATCAAGCCTAGGAAGCCCTTGTTCCCTTCGTCCACTATTGTAACATCTACTTCATCCCGTGTTGCGTTCAGGCTTTTTAGGGCTTCCGCAATGGCGTCTTCTACCGTTTTTCCGACTTTTACGATTGTCTCACTTTCCATTTTCTCCCCACTTCCAATTCTCGGGTAATGTTCTTATACCCATCCTACTGTTCATCACTACCTGCTGGACAAGTTGGTACACCGAGCTTGTTATCCAGAATATGCCCACGCCGGCAGGTAAGCCGATTGTCATTACACCCATCATCGCCGGCATAATAACCATCATCATGCGCTGCTGCATACGCTGCTGCTCGTTCGTCACAACATTTGCCTTACCCATAACATATGAACTGGCAAGCGCAGAAAGCACCGCAAATATCGGAATAAGGATTCCCGGCCAACCGATACCCGTAGCCTCGGTAAGCGCCATGCCGAAAAAGCTCTCAATCGCCGTCATCTGCTCATACAAATAACGAAGATTAGCGGCATGTTCCGGTGCAACCTGTGCAAAAATAGAATTCCAGTCATTCACATCAAACGCGTTCAGCACTCGATTCATGTCCGGGATTCTACTTATGTCCAACTCTTGGTTATCATACATGCGCTGTGGTACGCGCGGGATAGCAAGCGGTACAATTACATTCGTATAGCCCTGCACCTGATTAATCAAATAACCCGAAATATCCGAATAAAGGTTCCCAAGCCTTGTCACATACAGATAGCTCTGGTGCATTATAAAACTCAAACCAAAAAACATCGGCATCTGTATCAAAAGCGGCAAACACCCGCCAAGCGGATTCACCTTATTATCCGCATAAAGCTTCTGGATTTCCGCACTCATCTGCTGCTGGCTTTTCGAATCCTTCTTACTGCTATACTTCTCACGTATCCTCTGCATCTCCGGATTAAGCGCCTGCATAGCCATCATAGACTTCTGCTGCTTAACCGCAAGCGGCAACATAAGCGTACGCACTATCACCGTCAAAAGTATAATCGAAAAACCCAACGAATGATAAACCGTCATACTATGCACAACATTAAAAATTACATCAATTATATATCCAAACACCGCAGCAATAGGCCCAATAAAAACCCCCGGCTCATTCTGCACCATCCTCTGTCCGCCGCCAAAAAATCCTAGAACATACAAATTATTTTCCTCCTAAAGACCGTGGGGCTCTGCCCCACCACCCCGCAAGGGACTTGTCCCTTGACCCTTTCGTTTGTTATGGTGCTGTTTATGGTACTGGGTCGTGCCCGCCCTCGCATAGAGGGTTGCATCTTAGTATTCGGAATATTCCTAGCGCTAGGCCTTTTATTAGGCCGTGGCGCGTTAAAGCCGTATACATATACTCCGAACATGTTGGGTAAAATCTGCAATGTTGGCCTAATAGCGGTGAAATGAACCGCTTGTAGCCTCTTATTAACCAGAGTAATGTCTCTGTCATATTAAAATCTTCTGCTTAGTTATCAGTTCCATTAGTGCTTGTCCTATTCTGTTATATTCCGCACCGGCGGCCGCTATTCTTACTACTACTACCAAATCGTAGCCTTTTGCTATTTCTTCTTCGCGCTTTCTTATGTTTTCCTTTATTCTGCGCTTCAAACGGTTGCGTTCTACCGCCTTGCCTACTTTTTTACTTACCGAAATCCCCAAGCGGCTTGTTTTGCCGCCGTTTTCTCGGATATACAGCACCAACAGGCGGTTTGCAACAGACCGCCTGTGGTTGTATACTTGTTTGAATTCTCTGCTTTTTTTTATTGATTCCAATTTACGCGGTCAACACCCTACGCCCTTTGCTGCGCCTTCTGTGCAGCACATTGCGTCCGCCTTTTGTTCTCATTCTTTTCCTAAATCCATGCTCTCTGCTCCGCTGACGCTTTTTTGGCTGATATGTCATTTTCATACTTTTCACCTCTTTCTAACCTAGGCATTGTACACAACAACCTTTCTCCAGTCAAGTAAGGGCTTGTTGAAAAATAGCTTTCCTCTCATTTTTTCAACATGTCCCCCAATACTTGTAAATCTCCTCGAATTTTGCTATGATATCAAGAGGAAATTTTTAGTTATACACAACCTGTGTATAACTGTGTGGATAACCGGAGGGAAAAGCTCTGTATGAATGTGGATAAATGTTGGAACGAAGCACTACCGCTTCTGGAGAAAGCCCTGCCGGAAGCCATTTACAACTCTATGATAATGAAACTGACCCCTGTGCATTTCGAAGATAATATCCTCGTCCTTGAAGCGGAAAACTTTTTCTTCCAGACAACAATCAACTCACGCTATCTATTCGAAATAACCCGCTGCGTACATTCAGTAGCGGATATCGAAGACCTGGAAGTAAAAATCACCTGCCCGGAAGACGCGGACGACAGCCTCCAAAAGCCTAGGGAAGACTACTCAAAAACAAACCTGCGGCAAAAATATACCTTCGACACATTCGTAAAGGGAAAAAGTAACGAACTCGCCTTCGCGGCAGCACAAGCCGTAGCGGAAGCACCGGGCGAAAGCAGTTACAATCCTTTATTTCTGTACGGCGGGGTTGGGCTTGGCAAAACACACCTGATTCAGTCTATCGGAAACTATATCTTCGACCATTTCCCGGAAATGAACGTGCTTTACCAAAGTACCGAAAACTTCACAAACGAGCTAATCAAAGCAATCCGCGAACGCACTACGCATGAGTTTAAGCTGAAATACCGCGGCTGCGATATCCTGCTCCTTGACGATATCCAGTTTCTTGAGCGGACGGTAGAAACACAGGAAGAAATGTTCCATACCTTCAATACCTTATATAATGTAAGCAAGCAAATCGTACTGACAAGCGACCTGCCTCCTAAGGACCTTATTAATATAGAAGATAGGCTTACTTCGCGGTTTAGTATGGGTTTGGTCGCGGACGTCAGCCTGCCCGACTATGAGACCCGTACAGCCATTCTTGAAAAAAAGCTGTCACTCGAACGCCTCACGATTCCGCACGAGGTGAAGGAGTTCATTATCCGGAACGTAGACTCAAATATCCGCGATTTGGAGGGTGCGCTTAACAAGGTAACGGCATACGCCCGGCTCACTAATATGGAAATCACCATGGAGCTTACACAGGTAGCCTTGAAAGACCAATTAGAAGAATCAAAAAAACCGGAGCTTACAATAGAATATATCCAAGAAACCGTTGCTAAGCATTTTAACCTGACTACGGGCGATTTGAATAGTAAACGGCGTACTAAGAATATCGTCTTTCCCCGGCAGATTGCTATGTATATCTGCCGTAAGCTGCTCGAGGATGCTTCGCTTCCGCAGCTTGGCGTGGCCTTTGGCGGACGCGACCATACTACCGTCATGCATAGCTGCGAGAAGATTTCCGGTGAGCTTGAATATGATAAGCAGTTGCAGGATATTATTACGGATTTGGAAAAGAAGCTGCAAGGCGAGAGTTATACATGATTAATTAACATGGTTTTCCTTTCGGTAAATAAGCTATGCTGCTGGCTTGGCGGTGTTTTTCCACATTTCCACCGCCCCTACTGCTACTGCTACTAATCAACATATATAACGAGGAGTGAATTTGCATGAAAATCCGCTGTGCGAAAGAGCGGTTAGTTGAAGCTTTACAACTGGTGGGACGGACGGTTTCGACCCGTACGCCTCTGCCGATTTTGGAATGTATACTCTTAACCGCGGATGACAGCGGTTTGCGTTTGACGGCTAATGACCTTGAGATGAGTATAGAGACTGCAAGCCTTGAAGCGGAGATAGACGAGAGCGGCAGCGTTGCCTTGGAGGCGAAGTTGTTTTCTGACATAGTGCGGAGAATGCCTGGTGAGGAAATTTCTATTGAGGCTAAGGAAAATAACGAGACGGTCTGCAAAAGCGGTAAAGCACGGTTTAGCATAATGGGGATGCCCGGCGAGGAGTTCCCTGTTATGCCTGGTATGGAGCGGGAAAACGGTTACACTGTTTCCGCCGGGGAGTTCCGCGAGATGATACGGCAGACAATCTTCTCCGTAGCTACGGAGGATAGCAAGCCTGTACTAACGGGAGAGTTGCTCCAGCACCGCGATAACGCGCTTAATATTGTGGCGGTGGATGGATTTAGAATCTCATACCGCCGTATGGAGATGCCATCGGAAGGTAGTGGGATATCGGTTGTAGTGCCTGCTAAGGCATTGCACGAGCTTAGCCGCGTCTTGCCTACCGAATCCGAAGATACGGTTACTTTTTACTTTACCGATAAGCGGATTGTGTTTGATTTGCCGCAGTTTACATTTGTTTCACGGTTGCTTGAAGGCGAGTTTATCCGTTACGACCAGATTTTTAATGAGGATTTCACTACTAATGTTACTGTGGGGCGGCAGGCGCTGCTTAGCGGGTTGGAACGCGCCACACTTGTCGCGCGCGAGAATAAGAAAAGCCCTGTTAAGCTTGAAATAATGGAGCAGTCGGTCGTTATTACATCGAATACGGAGATGGGCACCGCCTACGACGAAGTCGCTGCCGAAGTAGACGGCAGTACACTTGAAATTGCGTTTAACCCGCGCTATCTAATCGAAGCCTTGCGCGCAATCGACGAGGAACGGATAATCGCGCGGTTTACTACCGGGCTTAGCCCTTGTATTATCCGCGGGGTGGAAAGTGACGATGCTAAGTATTTAATCCTTCCGCTCCGTTTGCGCGGTTGATATGTGGGTAAAGGAAATATCATTAGAAAATTTCCGGAATTTTGAGAGTCTGAATACCCGCCTTGAAAACGGCGTGAATATTGTTTACGGAGATAACGCTAACGGGAAGACTAATTTTATAGAGGCGGTTTACTTTTGCGCTACAGGCAGGTCGCAGAGGGCCGGGCATAACCGTGAATTGATTCGGTTTGGCAGTCATGAGGCACATTTGCAGCTTTTGCTTGAAGATTTGAGAATCGACGCGCATATTTCCGGCGGCGGTAAGAAGAAGGGTATTGCCGTTGACCATGTTCCGATTAAGAAGCTTAGTCAGCTGTTTGGGTTGCTGCTTGTTGTGATTTTTACGCCCGAGGATTTGCGGATTGTTAAGGCGGGCCCGGGCGAACGGCGGGCTTTTATGGATATGGAGCTTTGTCAGCTTGGCGGTGTTTATTATCACGCGCTTAGGCAGTATTACAAGGCGCTGAAACAGCGGAATAATTTATTGAAATCGATTGTTCGGGATAAAAGTCTTGCTGAAACTCTTGATGTTTGGAATGAGCCGCTTTGCCGCTTTGGCTTGCAGATTATGACGCACCGCGCGGCATTTATAGAGGAGATGGACGGAATCGCGGCGGAAATCCACAGCCGCATAACCAGCGGGCGCGAAAGGCTCGCGCTTTCCTACCTTCCGCAAATCGACGGCGATTATGCAGAATATAGCAAAAAACTGTCACGCAGTACGGAACGTGACATAATGCTCGGCAGCACCTCATCGGGAATCCACAAGGACGATATTTCATTTACTATAGACGGCAAGGATGTGCGCAGCTACGGCTCGCAGGGGCAGCAGCGCACCGCAGCCCTTTCGGTAAAACTGGCGGAAATCGAGTTAATCAGAAAGCGTACCCGCCAAAATCCTGTACTGCTGCTCGACGATGTACTTTCAGAACTGGACGAAGGGCGTCAGAATGAACTATTCGGACACATAGGAGATTTGCAGACAATACTGACATGCACCGGGGTCGAAGACGTTCTTAGAAAAATAAACGGTAATGTAATGAGAATGGAAAGAGGTCAAATAAAATGAATAACGAGTATACCGCCGATGATATTCAGATTTTAGAGGGGCTTGAGGCTGTTCGGAAGCGTCCTGGTATGTATATAGGCAGCACCGAGGCCAAGGGGCTGCATCACTTGGTATATGAGATAGTGGATAACGCCGTAGACGAGGCGCTCGCCGGGCGTTGTTCGCAGATTGATGTCTGTATTTACGCGGACGGTACTATTTCCGTGCGGGATGACGGGCACGGTATTCCTGTCGGGATTCAGCAGCAGGCGGGGATTCCTGCCGTGGAGGTTGTTTTTACCGTGCTGCACGCGGGCGGGAAGTTTGGTGCGGGCGGTTATAAGGTTTCGGGCGGTTTGCATGGCGTTGGGGCTTCGGTTGTTAATGCGCTCAGTGAGTGGCTTAATGTTAAGGTTTATAGTGACGGGAAGATTCATGAACTGGCTTTTGCGCGCGGGGAGACTACTCAGGCGCTTACCGTGGTTGGTGATACCGACGAGACGGGGACGTTTGTGCATTTTAAGCCGGATGCGGAGATTTTTGAGACTACTGACTTTGATTTTGATGTTCTGAAAATCCGCTTGCAGGAAACCGCGTTCCTTACTAAGGGTTTGAAGATTAATATAACTGACCAGCGGCGCGAGCCTAACCGCGTCCGTAACTACCACTACGAGGGCGGCATAAGGCAGTTTGCCGAGTTCATCAATAAGAATAAGAACCCTTTAACCGAAAACGTCTTTTACTGCGAGGGTGAGAAAGAGGATGTATTGGTCGAAGTCTCTTTGCAGTACAATGACGGCTTTGTCGAGAGTACTTACACGTTTGTCAATAACATCAACACTATAGACGGCGGTACGCATTTGGTTGGGTTCCGCACTGCGCTTACGCGGACGATTAACGACTATGCGCGGAAGTTTAATATTCTTAAAGAGAATGATAAGAACCTGTCCGGGGACGATGTCCGTGAGGGGCTTACTGCGGTTATCAGTATAAAGATTGCCGAGCCGCAGTTTGAGGGGCAGACCAAGGGTAAGCTTGGAAGCAGCGAGGCAAGGACGGCTGTGGAGAGCGTGTTTCAGGAGTATTTTGCCTATTACCTTGAAGAAAACCCTGCTGATGCTAAAATCATCATCGAAAAGGGGCTTATGGCGGCTCGGGCTCGGGATGCCGCTAAGAAGGCGCGCGAGCTGGTGCGGCGGAAGTCCGTTCTTGAGAGCGGGCGGCTGCCTGGTAAGCTTGCGGACTGTTCCGAGAAAGACCCCGAGCTTTGCGAAATTTATCTGGTGGAAGGTGACTCTGCGGGCGGCAGCGCGAAAAGTGCGCGTTCGCCCAAGAATCAGGCGATTCTCCCGCTGCGCGGTAAGATAATGAATGTCGAGAAGGCTCGGCTTGATAAGATATTGTCCAACAATGAGATTAAGGCTATGATAACGGCGTTTGGTACGGGGATTCATGAGGATTTTGATATCGAGAAGCTGCGTTATCATAAGATTGTGATTATGACTGACGCGGATGTGGACGGCTCGCATATACGTACGCTGCTTCTGACGTTTATGTACCGCTTTATGACGGATTTGATTGCGGGCGGTTTTGTGTATATCGCGCGTCCGCCGTTGTTTAAGGTCGAGAAGGGTAAGCAGGAGCATTATGTGTACTCTGACCGCGAGTTGGAGCGGCTGCTTGATGAAATCGGGCGCGAGGGTATTAAGCCGATTCAGCGCTACAAAGGCTTGGGCGAGATGGATGCCGAGCAGCTTTGGGACACGACCATGGACCCGGAACGGCGTGTGCTGATGAAGGTTAATCTGGATGACGCGTATGCCGCCGATTTAATTTTTACGCAGCTGATGGGCGAAAAGGTGGAGCCGCGCCGCGAGTTTATTCAGGAATACGCAAATACCGTGAAATATCTGGACGTATAGGAGAAGCCGATAATGAGCGACAAAATAATGAACGTTGACATAACAAAGTCAATGACTGAAAGTTATATTGAGTATGCGATGAGTGTTATTGTTGCTAGGGCGCTGCCCGATGCGCGTGACGGGCTGAAGCCTGTGCATAGGCGGATTTTGTATGCGATGGACGAGCTTAACCTGGCTCCGCCTGCGGGTTACAAAAAATCCGCGCGTGTGGTGGGCGATACTATGGGTAAGTATCATCCGCACGGCGAGTCCTCTATCTATGACGCTATGGTGAGAATGGCGCAGGAGTTTTCCATGCGCTATCCTATGGTAGACGGGCACGGGAATTTCGGCTCTATGGACGGAGACGGGGCGGCTGCGCAAAGGTATACCGAGGCGCGTCTTTCGCGTCTTTCGATGGAAATGCTGCAAGGAATCGAGCAGGACACGGTGGATTTTACCGCGAACTATGACGGCGAGTTTAAGGAGCCAACGGTTCTGCCTGCGCGTTTTCCGAATTTGCTTGTAAATGGCTCGAGCGGTATAGCGGTGGGTATGGCTACGAATATCCCTCCGCATAATCTGCGTGACGCAATTTCGGCGATTTTACAGATTATTGAAGATAGGATGGAAGGCAAAGAAACCGAAATCGATACAATCATAGATATCATCCGCGCGCCCGACTTTCCGACAGGCGGTGCGATTCTCGGCACGGCAGGAATCCGGCAAGCCTACCGCACAGGGCGCGGTAAGGGGGTACTGCGTGCAAAGGCCGATATAGTACCAATGCCCGGCGCGGCAGGGCGTGAGATGATTCTGGTTTCCGAAGTCCCGTATCAAGTAAACAAAGCCAAGTTGGTAGAACGCATGGCCGATTTGGTTAAAGATAAAAAAATAGACGGCATAACAGACATCCGCGACGAATCGAACCGCGACGGCGTCCGTATAGTAATAGAGCTAAGACGCGACGCAAACGCAAATGTCGTACTGAATCAGCTGTATAAATTCTCGTCCCTGCAAGAAAATTTCAGCATAATAATGCTTGCGCTTGATAACAACGAGCCTAAGGTAATGAATCTGGCAGAACTGCTGAACCGCTATATCGAGCATCAAAAAGAAGTAATAACCCGCCGCACAACTTTTGAGCTAAACAAGGCGAAGCGGCGCGCGCACCTCCTTGAAGGTTATTTGAAAGCACTTGACCATGTAGACGAAATTCTGGAAATCATACGCTCGTCCCACGACACGCCTACCGCAAGGGACAGGCTAATCGAGCGGTTCGAGTTCTCTATGGAGCAGGCTTCCGCAATCATGGAAATGCGCTTCCGCTCCCTGACAGGCATGGAGAAAGACCGCCTGTTAAACGAGTTCAACGAGCTGCAAAAACTGATGACAGAGCTTGAACTAATCCTAAACGACGAAAGACGCCTCTACGAAGTCTTCCGCGACGAAATCACCGTAATCCAGCAAAAATTCGGCGATGACCGCAAGACAGACATATTGCACGACCCCGGCGAAATCCTGACAGAGGATTTGATAGACGATGAGGAGACGGTTATTACCTTATCGCATTTGAACTACATCAAGCGTATGACCCTGGACACCTACCGCAGCCAAAACCGCGGCGGGCGAGGCGTCATGGGTATGCAGACGCGCGAGGAAGATGTCGTAAAGGATTTGATAATAGCAAGCACGCACGACTATGTGCTGTTCTTTACGAACCTGGGACGGGTATACCGCATCCGCGCTTTCGAAATCCCGGAAGCGGGACGGCAAGCACGCGGCATGGCGCTTGTTAACCTTTTGAACCTTTCACCGAACGAGAGCGTAGCGGCGGTAATCCCCGTAGGCAAACACGACTTAGAAGACGACCATTACCTGACGATGATTACCCGCAAAGGCATAATCAAAAAGACCGAAATAACCCAATACGCAAACATCCGCAGAATGGGTCTAAACGCAATCAACATCCGCGAAGAAGACGCGCTGATAGCGGTACTGCGCTCAAACGGCGCAAAGAGCATAATCCTAGCATCGGCAAGCGGCATGGGCATACGCTTCCCGGAAGGCGACGTAAGACCGACAGGCCGTGCGGCAAGCGGCGTAATCGCCATGCGTTTGAAGGACGGCGATAAGATAGTAGGCGCGGCTATAGTTGAGGATGATTCGCATTTGCTGTTGGTTTCGGCAGGCGGGTACGGAAAATGTACTGAGCCGGACGCGTTTAGGGTACAAGGCCGCGGCGGTAAGGGGCTGCGGGTGTACAGGACAACGGATAAGACAGGGGAGCTTGTGGGCGTTTCTGCTGTTAAGGAGCAGGATGATTTGATGCTGATTAACTCTGAGGGGGTTATTATCAGGATGCCTGTTGCTGATATTTCTGTGCAGGGGCGGGTTACGCTTGGGGTTAAGTTGATTCAGATGGATAGCGGGGTTAGTGTTGTGGGGATGGCTAAGGTTTCGGATGTTGGGGATGCGGAGGATGATGGTGAGTAGTGCGGTATTTGGATATGGATTTCGATACCTTTAATGAGGCAATGACGGTATTTGGTGACGATAACGCCTTATATATGTCTGATGAGAGACATTCACAGTACGAAGAACGCTTTATAGTCATTGGCAAAAGCGAGGAAAGTAATTTGTTGATGGTCTGCCACTGCTATCGAGATGGTGATTTGGTAATACGTATTATATCCGCAAGAAAAGCGACTAGACCTGAAATGAAATTATATGGAGGTGTATGATGCATAAGGATGAAATTGACTTTAGCGATATTCCAGAAATTACAGATTTTTCTAAAGCAATAAAAAACCCGTTTGCTGAAAGGATGAAACAAGGATATTCTGTAACCATTAACTATGAAACACCAGAAGATGTCAGCAGAGATATAGCAAAGGGAACGGTTGACGAGCTGTTGAAGAAGCAAGGGCTTAAATCGATTCGGCTTAATATTAAAGAAGCGGTAGTTATTTAACTTTTTAGGAGAGCAATTGGAATGACGTTGTCGATTAAAAACATAACAAAAAACTATGGTGCTACAACGGCATTGTCGGATTTAAGCCTTGATATTTCGTCTGGCGGTGTCTTTGGTCTTGTTGGGCCGAACGGTGCGGGCAAAAGCACTCTTATGAAGATATTAGCCACTTTGATTAAGCCATCGGAAGGCAAATGCTTTTTAGACGGTCAAGACATACAAAAAAAGCCTAACGTCATCCGCGAAGTATTAGGGTATCTTCCCCAAGATGTTGCTGTATACCCAAATCTAACAGCTACGGAATTTCTTGATTATATAGCTTCATTGAAATCTATTAATTCAAGTGATGCTAAGAAGCAAATCAATACCTTGCTTGAAATTTTCAATTTAACGCCGTATGCAAAACGCCGTCTTTCTGACTATTCCGGCGGTATGCGCCAGCGTGTCGGTATATCGGCGGCACTTTTAGGCGACCCAAAGGTTATAATTGTTGATGAGCCGAGCGTTGGTCTTGACCCTGTTGAGCGTATCAATCTGCGAAATCTGCTTATGGATATGGCAAAAAACCGTATTGTCCTATTGTCCACGCATATTATATCCGACATAGAAACAACGGCTAATCAGCTTGCCCTTATT
>Ga0209755_10002183_pt1 | contig 27436 bp, 14 predicted proteins | sample TergutCo191P1_FD_187301 | JGI IMG/M metagenome (GOLD analysis project Ga0209755, IMG submission 187301) | Cornitermes sp. P1 segment gut microbial communities from Petit-Saut dam, French Guiana - Co191P1 (SPAdes) (version 2) | ecosystem: Host-associated > Arthropoda: Insects > Digestive system...
ATATTGCGCCTTGTATGTCTAGAGTAAGTACAGGAAGTGTGAAGTTTTGGGCTTGCTCTAGGGTCATATCTTGGTGGCTCATACGTGCTGTGCCGAAGTAGTGTTCGCAGATTAGGATTATGCGCACATCGCCTGTCTGTAGGGTTGGTAGGTCTAGTATGCCGTCTTGTATGTTGCACGAGGCTGTGCCACGGGTTACGAAGATTGTGAACTCTGCGTAAATGCTAGGGTCTGTGAGTGATGTTGCGCGTACGATTGCTGCGCCTGCGCCGTAGGGCATCAGGGTTATGAAGCCCGCAAGAGATGTGATTACATCTGCGCCGCCTGCGCCGAAGTTAGACCCGCCAAAGTCAAACCCGCTTATGCGCACAACACTCTCGTTGCTAGACGTCCATACGAAAGCGCCGCTTACGTTGCCGTGTGCGAATGCGCTTAGGCTAAGTGTTAGTTGCTGGCGGCTCTCAAGGCTTTCTAGCGTGTATGTGCCGTCTGCATACTCTAGCGTTATCAGAAGCGCCGCTTGCTCGCGCACAACGCCGTCACCCAAAATCTCTACGCCGTAAAGCATAGACTTATCTACAACAATTGTGAATGAGCCGTAAAAGCCTGTGGCTGGGTGCGTTGCTGTGATGATTGTTATGCCCACGCCGAACGCTCTTATGTAGATAGCCAAGCCCGATGTGCCTATAAGTTCTATAACATCGCCACCACAACTGCTGCTCCAAACAAGGCTTGCTGCTGCCGCTGGAGCTCCGCCTACTGTTGCGACAAGGTTCAACCACGGCAAAAATATCGCTTCAGGGCGCGGGAAGTCTATCATCATCGCATACTCGAACATACCTTCAGGACCCAAAACCCTAACAGAAGTCACGCTCTCTTGTACAATCTCTAGGCTGATTTCGTTAGACTGAGTTCCGCAGTATGCGCCAGTTGCACGTATGCTCACAACCCCCACAAAGCCCGGACGCACCGATATGATAGCATTCTGCCCTTCTAAACGCGCGTTATCGAACATAACTGCGCCAAGCGGGTATACTGACCACACAATTCGGCTAGACATTGCCGCATTTGTTGTGCCGATTACAGCGCGCAAATCTACACCCGCTCGGTTAGCAACTTCTGTGTTGCCGTACGGAATTGTAAGCACTCCGTTGTGGCTTTCTATTACTTTGCTGATAGTTATCTGCGTTACTAATGGCTGTTCTATTGTTAGTATTCTGCTTGCGTATTGCGACGGCGTTAGTACCGAAGTCGCTGTGATTGTTACCGCTTGAGAGAATTGGTTAAGACCCCTATCGCGCGCAACCACTTCTACTACATTTGGGTTGATGTGGTTAAGCACAAGTGTTACGAACTGACCCGCTACGTTTTGTATGCCAACACCTGCAACCGCGCCACAACTTGAAGTCCACACGACACCAGAGTTTGTTCCACCGCCAAAGCCGCTTGTGCTTGCTGTTAGGCTTACACGCGGAAGTGCGGTCTCTATCGGACGCGTCATAGGTATTAACAAAGTAGAGTTTGTAGGCGGGGCAATTGTTACTGCTGTAACTTCAGGGTCAGACACCGCCACAAATATTCTGAATGTGCCTACTTGCCCAATAGCCCCAACCGGTGTCGCCGTAATAATTATTGGACCAGCAGCGGCCGTGCCTGTTACGCGTACGCCGTAAGCCGAATGGCTCAGAGTTAAAAACTCGCTTGGGCTGCCTATACGCGCGCCGCAACTAGACGTCCAAGTAACCAACTGGCTTGCAATATTATGCCCTTCTATTATTGCCCTTAGGTCTACGAAAGGAAGTGCCGCGTCGCCGTGCGGTATTACAAGGCGATGCTCATCTGTTCTATCAGCCGTGCAGAAAATTGTTACGTTTGTTGCAACTGCAGAGCCGTCACGCGCAATTGTTATGTAAAACGCGCTTGGCACAAACGGCTGAACAAGGCTTGTTGCGGTGATTCTCACAACGCCTTCTGCAAGTGCTGTTAGCCTGCCAGTAGTCGCATCTATTGTAGCAATCTCGGTGTCGCTAGAACTCCATACTACACCGCGCATAGCGCTTGGCAAGTTGTAGCCATAAGCACTCGCAAAAAACTGTGTTACGTTTGTAAGCGCGGTTCCACAAGGCGGAAGCTCTATCTCTCTAAGCCCGCCCGCTTCAATCGCCACACCTACAGCCCACGCGTATGGTGGGTCTGAGAAAACAACCTGAATGGTGAACTGCCCAACCACGCTATTATCGAAGTTAGAGCGCGCCGTGATTATTGTGGATAGGTCTGGAAGCATACTATGCTCCCACATATTTGCTTGCCACGTCGCGTGCACAAAACCGCTTACCGCATCAACTGTGGCTACGCTCGTTCTGTTAGAAGACCACGTAACGCCCGTGTCTGTGCCGTATATGCCAGCCACGCTTGCCGATAGTTGTACGCTTGGCATTTGCTCTACGCTAAGCGGACGCGGCCACGCAATACCAAGTGACATTATACCGCCAACTACGCCCGGCGCGCTTATGCTAACGCTGTCAACACGCCCCGCGCGCGTAAAGTTTACGGGCGCAGACTGAGCCGAGTTTACAAAGGCATTCGCGCCAGTATTCACAGCCACAACCCTCATTTGCATATTCGCCCTAGCCGGAATAACCGACCCGCCCGCGTCATTAGCACCAGCCCAAGTCAGTAAGTTAAGGCTGTTAGCAACGCCAGCTTGCCCAGCGCCCGAAGCCCCAGTCGCCGCCACTTGTGTCACAAACACATTGTCGCGATATATTCTATAGTGAGTAGCATTAGCAACCCCGCTCCAATTAAGCGTAGAGCCACCGCTCACACTAACACCGCCCGGCACACCAAGCGCAGTCCAACCAACAGCAGTACTCTGCCCACTATCAGCCCAATACGAAGCCCCAGCATTCCTAGCACGCACCCTAAACGTATCCCCATTTCCAACAGTAGTCAGCCCCGCCAAATTCAACTCAAGCACCGCACCAACAGTCCTAAAATACACCCCATTCCTATATATCCTATACTGATTAGCACTAGCAACCTGATTCCACCTAAGCACACTCCCCTCTAACCGCACATTCCCCGGCACACCCAAAGTCCCACTCCTAGTCCACGACACATTACTACTCGCCGGTGAATTATGTACGCTCGCATTACTGTGCGTCGCCACAACATTTATATTGTTGTTAGTACCTATAGGTATAGCACCAATCCCAGCCAAGTTTGCAGAGCCAACATTACCAACTGTATGCACAACACTCGCACCAACCCTTATCTGATAACCATTAGCGTAAGGGTTAGTATTCCAATGCAACGTATCACCAACCATTCTAACATTACTAACCACTGGCAAAGTACCTCCAGCAGTCCAAGAAACTGTTAGCCCTCCTAACCATACGTGGTTCTGCCCAGCGCCAAAATTCTGCCATACCCTATTCAAGTTGTATGCTCTACCACTACCACTACTTCTTCGCTCTACCAACTCTACCCTAAGCGTATGCGGACCACCAGCAGGAAGCCCTACGTTACTTAAGTTTACTGTACCCGAGCGGTTAGAATCACCACTCCACGTACCACCTGTAACACCCGGCACTAATGTACCTACGTGCGCGTGAGAATTCTCTCTGCCCAGCAAACCTGCTCTGTGCCACGCTCCATTAGTATGTTGTCTTTGTAGCCAAATCTCTCTAATTCCAGTATTAGAACCTGTATTAGAACCCCAACTTAAAATATTACCATCTAAAGTAAGTCTGTGCGTACTGTGTAAATTAGACGTAGCATAGCCATAATAACACATATCATCATCAGTCGATATAAATAACACCGCACTTAAAATACCCCCAACTGATAAAACTAGCCCCGTGGCTAGTAAAATTAATCTAGTAAACCATTTAGACTTACCAGACCCTACATTTAAATTTTTGTTTTCCATAAACTTTCCCCCTTTTAATATGTTGATTTAATATTTTGTTAACTTTTGGCTAGTTTTTAACCCAATATTTATTAACAAACTATTAATGTGTATAGGTATATTTTATCAAAAAAAAAAAAAGTCAAGCATTTGAACAAAGTATTAACAAATATTAACAACAAACTTTTATGTATAAAATTAAACATAAAATTTTTTGTTTAAATTGAATATGTTGCGCAACCAAAAAAGGCTCGTGCTTGGCTCACGCGAGAAGGTGTTAACTGACCCAAAATTTCGCAACTGTCATACTGAGCGTCAGCGTTGTATCTAGGCGTAGCCGAATTCCGCTTCGCTAGACCCTTCGACTTCGCTCAGGGTGACAACGAAAAAAGGCATTGTTTTTTTAACAATGCCCTAAGTGAATGTTGTATGTTGAGCGATATTATGTTGTTACGATTGCCCCCTTACTGCTGAGTACTGTATGCTCATCACTCATCTCTGCTCGCTCATTTCTGTTCGCTCACCGCTGACCGCTCACCCCTGAATGCTTACCGCTTGATTAACACAGCCATTGTTTCTACTTCGCTTGTGTTTGTGAACATATCGTAGGCTTTTATTTTGTTTAGGGTGTAGTGGTGTTTTAGAAGTTTTAGGTCTCTTGCTAGGGTGGCTGGGTTGCACGATATGTAAATTATTTTGGCTGGCGGGTTTTGGGTAATTTTGCTTAGCAGTAAACTGTCTACCCCTGTGCGCGGTGGGTCTAGTATTAGGGTTGTGTTGGCTGTTTGGTATTTTTGTAAAAGTGTTGGTAATTCTTTTAGTGCGTCGCCTAGTATAAACTCTATGTTTTTTGCTTTGTTGGCTTTTGCTATTTGGTTTGCATCTTTGTGCGCTTCGTTTACAATTTCTATACCAATTACTTTGTCTGCCAATTTTTGCTTTGCAATTAAAGAAGTAAGTATTCCGACCCCGCAGTAAGCATCTATTATTATATTTGGTTTGTCTGTGTTGATTTTATCTGATATGCCCGCGTTGTTGTTTTTGTCTGCTTTGCTATTGTTACTTTCCGCTTTGCCCGCTTCACTTTTGCTTATCACATCTAGTACATCTGTATACAGTTTGTCGCGTATGTAACTGTTTACTTGCATAAACGATTTGTCACTAATCCCTTTAGTGTTTAAGCCTAGAATATTTTCTGGAAGTTGTCTGAGTATTATTTTAGCGCCTTGTTTGTGTAGGTTTTTTCTGAGTTTTTTAAGCGTTGCGGTTATGTCTTTTTCGTACATCACGCAATTAGATATTTCTATAATAGTGTTTGTACCCCTTTTATAAAGCCCAAGGTCTGCGCCGTCGTTATGCAAAGTAATTTTGTTTCTAGTGCCTTTTGTTTTATTATTTGGGTAGCAGTCTACACCTGCAACATCTATACCCGCAATTTTTGATAGCGCCCGTAGAACTTTTTGCTGTTTAAACAGCAATTGTTTTTCGTAAGTTAGGTGCATAAGGTTACAGCCGCCGCAAAGACCAAAATAAGCGCACGTAGGGCTGACTCTATCGGCGCTTTGCTTAATTACACGGATAAGCTCTGCCCTTGCAAAACTTTTTTTGATTAGTGTAATTTTAGCCTCTACTATCTCGCCCACCAAAGCGAGCGGTACGAAAACAACAAAGGGGGCAAAGTTAACCTTTGCCACTCCCTCGCCACTACTTGATAGGTCTGTAATTGTAAGATTTATGATATCGTTAAGTTTCATAATGTGAAATGTAAAGTGTAAAGTGTAGAGTGTAAAGTGTTTACACTCTGCTTCGCAGAGAAATATTTGACACGGCTTCGCCTAGATTCTTCCCGCTGGTCAGAATGACAATATAACTGGTCAGAATGACCTTAAATATGTATTTGTTCGAAAGTTGGGTTTAACCATTGTTCATTGTTCAATGTTCAATGTTCACTATTTCAGTACCATTTCTTCGTCGTCGAAAAATTCTAGTAGTTCCCAACGAAGCGCTGTAGAAAAGTCTACTGTGAAGTTTGTTGCGTATGCTTTTTTATCTGCTTCGCTGTATATTGTTACGGGTGAGTTGCCCGGGTATGCTGCTAGTTTGCTTTCTATTTTTGCAAACTCTGGCGGTGGGTCTTTTAATGAGAAAAACGTCTTTAAATAAAGCCTTTGCACCTGCGCATTGTCTGGTTGCTGGTCTTTTACTGCCGTATCTAAAACGCTTATGTTGTTTGCAAAAACCCTTACAACGCCGTCTCGTGTGCTTGTTGTGCCATTTACTGTAACTATACTGTCTTCTATAAGAAGTGGCTGAAGCGCCATATAATTTTTGTTAAACACTATGCATTCTACTTGCCCGTAGATATCCTCTAGCGTGAAGTAAGCCATTTCTTTATTTTGCTTTGTAATAATTTTTCTAACGCCCGTTATTATGCCGATTAAGTTTACGCTTAGATTATCGAAGTCTTGCAATATTTGTGCATCTACTTGACCTTCTTCATCTAACTCGAACACAAACGAAGCCGAGTTATGCGGGCTGGCTTTTATGTAACTCTCGTACGCGTTAAGCGGGTGGTTAGATATATAAACGCCCAAAACTTCTTTTTCGTACTTTAGTTTTAGTGGCTCTGCCCACTCTTTAATTTTTGGATATTCTATTTTTGTGAATGCAATATCATCTATGCTATCGAACATAGAAAACTGACCCTTAGCGGTTGCTGCGCGCTGAGATGATATAAGTTTGAATGGGATATCCCACCCGTTATACATCACGCTTCTTGGCATATTAAAGGTGTCGAACGCGCCTGCAGACACCAGCGCTTCCATTGTGTTTTTTCTGAAAAAGGTTAGGTCTACCCTGCTGAAAAAGTCGTATAAATCTTTAAAGTCGCCACCCTCTGCGCGTGCTTCTACTATTGCTTTTGCTGTTGGTATGCCCACACTTTTTATTGCGGTAAGCCCAAACCTTATAGACTCACCCGACACGTTAAACAAAATGTCTGATTTGTTTACACAAGGTGGTAGAATATCTATGTCTTTATTTTTTAGGTGTGAGATATATTTTTTAATCTCATCAGAGTTTGATATGCGGTTGTTTATTACTGTTGCCATAAAGTAGAGCGGGTAGTATCTTTTTAAGTAGGCAGTCTGGTAAGACAACACCGCGTACGCCGCCGCGTGAGACTTATTAAACGCGTATTCTGCAAAGGCTTCCATATCGTCGAATATTTGTATGGCTGTTTTTTTGTCTACGCCCCGCCTTAGCGCGCCTTCTACCTTAATAACTTCTTTACCATCTACTGTCTCAACTTGTCCGTCTAAGAAAATCTTGCGCATTTTTGCCATCTCTTTTGGGTCTTTCTTGCCCATTGCGCGCCTTACAATATCTGCCATACCAAGTGAGAAGCCGGCAAGGCGCTGAACTATTTCTATAACTTGCTCTTGATATACAATAACGCCGTATGTGTTTTTTAAAATGCTTTCTAGTTTTGGGTGGGTGTATGTGATGTTTTTTGGGTTGCGTCTTGCTGATATGTATTTTGGAATGTATGCCATTGGTCCCGGTCTGAAAAGCGATATGCCCGCAATAACATCTTCTAGATTTTTGGGCTGCATATCTACCATAAGCCTTTTCATACCCGGGCTTTCTAGTTGGAATATGCCCTCTGTCTCGCCCGCGGCAATAAGCGCAAAAACATTCTCGTCGTTATATTTTGTGTCGAAAATAACTCTCTCGCCCGTGTATTTATAGATTAACCCGATTGTCTCTTGTATGTCGGTTAAGGTTCTAAGCCCTAAAAAGTCCATCTTTAATAGCCCTAGGCTTTCTACCTCTTTCATATTGAATTGGGTTGTGATATCTTCGCCGTTTCGCTGAAGCGGTATGTGGTTTGAGATGTCGTCTTTACAGATTACTACGCCCGCTGCGTGAGTGCTTGTGTTGCGCGGCATACCCTCTATCTGCATTGCAACATCTAGTATTTGGCGCGCCGCCGCGTCTTCGTTGTAGGCTGTTATAAGCTCTCTGATTATGGGAATCTCTTTTATGCTCTCGCCGCTTTCGGCTTTGTCTTTGTTTTGTTTGTTTAAGCGCTCTGCATTAACCAAACTATGTATGCTGTGTTTAACAGTTTGTGAGAATGGTATAAGTTTTGCAAGGCGGTCTACTTCGCCGTAGGGGATAGATAACACGCGCCCAACATCCTTTATTGCCGCGCGCGCCGCTAGTGTTCCGAATGTTATTATTTGCGCAACCTTTTCGGCTCCGTATTTTTTTGTAACATAGTCTATAACTTCGCCGCGCCTTGTAAAGCAAAAGTCTATATCGAAGTCTGGCGGGGATACTCTTTCTCTGTTTAAAAAGCGCTCGAAAATAAGCCCGAATTGAAGCGGCTCTACTTTTGTTATACCCAAAGCATAGGCTACCATACTGCCAACGCCACTACCGCGACCCGCCCCAACCGATATGCCTTTTTTCTCTGCGTAGTCTATAAAGTCGTACACGATTAGAAAATATTCTACAAAGCCTAGGTCTCTTATTGTCTCTAGTTCGAAAACTGCGCGCTGTTTAATGTCTTTTGTTACTTTGTCGTAGCGCTTTTTAAGCCCCGCCATTGTAAGTTCGTACAAATATTCGTATGGCTGTTTGTTGTTGGGTGGCTGGAATGTTGGAAGTAAGTCTTGCCCAAATTTTAGTTTTACGTTGCACTTGTCGGCAATCTCAAGCGTGCTTTCTAAAGCGTCTGGGATATCAGAAAACAACTTGTGCATTTGCTGATATGTTTTAAGGTAAAACTCATCGGACGGAAATTTCATACGCTCTATGTCATCTACACGCTTGCCCGTTTGCACGCACATTAGAATGTCTTGAATGTAGGCGTCTTTCTTTTCTATGTAATGCACATCGTTTGTTGCTACTAGTTTTGTGTTTGTCTCGCGCGCAAGGCGAATTAGTGGCTCTCTTATAAGGCGCTGCTCGCCCATATTGTGATCTTGAATTTCTATATAGAAATCGTCGCCAAAAAGTTTTTTATAGCGCGAAACCCACATCTTAGCGCCGTCAAAATCACCCATCAAAAGCGCTTTAGGTATATGACCAGACAAACAGCCAGACAGCGCCACAAGCCCGCTACTATGCGCCGCAAGCAAATCCATATCTATGCGTGGCTTGTAATAAAAGCCCTCTATAAAGGCAATAGAGTTTAACTTAATTAAATTTTTATAGCCCTTTTCGTTTTTTGCTAAAAGCACAAGGTGGGCAAAATCTTCTTTGGGGATTTTTTTGCTTATGCTCTCGCACATATAAAACTCGCACCCTATAATTGGCTTGATGCGAACCCCCGTGTTTTTATAAAACTTTTCTGCTTGCTTGTAAAACTCTACAACGCCGTACATATTGCCGTGGTCTGTAATAGCAATGCTAGACATACCGCGTGCGTGGCAAGCCTCGAAAAGTTTGTTTATTCGTGCAGCGCCATCTAGTAAACTGAATTCTGTATGCACGTGTAGATGTATAAATTCTTTTGACATATTTTTTTCGTGTGGGTGGTTGTGGGTGTTTTTTTAAAGTTCGGCTAGTTTTAATAACTTTCTGAAGCGGTGGTTTACTCCGCTTTTTGTTGGTTTGTCTGATAAAAGCGTAGCAATCTCTTCTATTGAAGCGTCTTTATTCTCTAGCCTTACGCTACATAACTCTATAAGTTTTTCATCTAAAAGCCCAAATTTGCCGTCTGCTTTTAGTTTGTTTATAGCCTCTACTTGCTTTAGGGCGGCTCTTATTTGTTTGTTGATGTTGGCTGTATCGCAGTTTTTTTGTCTGTTAACATCTGCCCTTACTTGCATAGTAACTTTTTGAGTGGTTAGTTCTAGATAGGCTTTGCTAGCGCCCAAAAGCCCTAGCACGTTTGCAATTGTATCCACCCCTTTTATGTAAACCACATATTTTTTGCCGCGCCTAACCATTTTGGCTTTTATATCTACGCTTGCTAAAACGGATAAAATCTCGTATGCTTGCTTGTCGGTTACTACAACAAACTCTAGGTGATTGTTTCCGCTTGTGCTGGCTGTGGCGTCGCTATAAGCCCTTTTGGTTACTGTGCCAAATTTCAAAAACATATCCCGCAAAAAAGCCCTGTTGCAACACTCTTTTGCGCCTACGTTTTTGTCACTTTTGCAACAAGCATAAACAAGTGGAATATTCTCTCTCAATTCATCTTTAACACGCTTACTGAACATATTATAAAATTACAAATTACAATCTACAAATTACAAATGTTAAACTCATAATTAGCAAAAACTTTGAACAGTCTGCAATGTGTCTTAACAAAAATTTGTATAAAACAGCAAATTGCAACTGTTCAACTGATTAGGTTATAAGCAAATAAAACATTTGTAATTTGTACATTGTACATTGTGATTTGCTACTTCTCGCTTCTAAACTTTGGGCGCTCATTTATATTAACTATGCTGCCCGCTGGTATTTCTTTGCCTTTTAAAAAGTCTAAGCCTAGTTTGAAGTCTCCTATTCGGCAGGCAGAATGCGCATCTGAAGTTATTATAAACTTAGCCCCAACTTCTGCCATTTGTAAGAATTGCTCGTACGTAAAACTTATGCGCTTGCCGTTAATTTCTATAAGCGTGCCGTTTTCTGCACAAGCCTTAGCAATTTCTACAAGGTTCACTTTCCACGAGTGGTTAAGGTGCGTTAGAATATCTATTGGGTAGCGCTCTAGCGCCTTTAAAACAATTTGCGTGTTTTTTTGTTTGCGCCTTTTGCTAGCCCCAAAAATAAGACCCAAATGATTTGGCAGAAAAAAACCGAAGCCATCGCGCAAAAATCGCCTAGGCCACGTTAGGTGGTGATAGCCTGCAATTATAATGTCGTGCTGTTTTAAGTCTGGCTCGCGCAAATCTAAAAAGCCGCCGCTACCCGTAAAGTTAGCCTCGGTAGAAAATAGTATGCTAACGCCCGTCTCAGCCTTTGCGCTTTCTATCTCTGTAAGTATTTTGCTCACGCGCCTACGCGTTACATTGTATATCATATGCGAAAAGCCGTGGTCTGTAATGGCAATCTCGCGTATGCCCATATCTCTCGCCGCTTTTGCGTTGTCTAAAATAGAGCCTGTCCCGTGAGAATAGGTCGTATGCGTATGATAGTCGCCATAAAACCTTGTGTTCTGGTCAATAAAAATCACATTGCTATCACTTTTGTATGTGTCGCTTTTTTCTGCATCTTTAATTGTTGTATCTTTATTTTCTAACATTTGTACCTTTAAACTTTTTGTCGCTAGCAAATCTACGTAAATTTCTTTGTCTTTGCTATTTTTTTAACCTTTTTTGTCGCTCAAAACTATAACTTCTTTTTTAAGTTCTATGCCCGTTTTTTTGTAAACTTCGGCTTTTATATGCTCTATCAGTTTTACAACATCGCTTGCACTTGCCCCACCCTTATTAACAATAAAGTTTGCGTGCCTCTCAGATACGCTTGCCCCGCCAATTGTATAACCTTTAAGCCCGGCATCATCTATAAGTTTCGCCGCATAAATATCGCCCCCGCTATCACACTTCAAGTTTTTAAAAATACTGCCAGAGTTAGCGTACTCTAGCGGTTGAGTAAGTCGCCTTTTATCCAGCATAAACTTTAAGTGTGCTTGCTGCCCTTCTACAGAATTTGCAAAAGTCAAACCGAATCTCACTTCTACAATAGGCAAATGCTCTCTCAAAAAAATACTAGTCCTATACCCGAATATGTTTGTATTCTGTTTGCAACCTAGGGCATTAGCCCCGCTCTCAGTCGGGCTAAATAAAGCATTGTTGCTATGCGCGTTAGTTTGGCTAAATATAGCATTGTCACGCGCGTTACTCTCAACTTTTATTATGCGTCTTTTTTGGTTATGTATTACAACTACGCTAACAACACTTGCGCATACAGTCTGCCCAAAAGCCCCCGCATTTTGCGCAACCGCACCGCCAACGCTAGCGGGCAAGCCCACAAAAAACTCAAGCCCCGTAAGCCCCCTGTTAACAAGTTGCCTACCCAAAACACTTGTAGAAACCCCAGCCCCAACACTTACCAAAAAACTCTCACTCTCACCACATTGTTGCCCGGCTAAAGTGTCTTGGGTCACGGGGACGTGTTCACTGACCCAGCCACCACCACGACCATTAGGTCTTGCTCCTGCCGTAAAATCTAGCCCGCCACTCTCATAAGTTATATAATCTAGATGCTGTAAACTTATAAGCACACCGCTAAAGCCACAATCTAGCGCTATAACATTACTGCCCCGCCCCAAAAAGAAATACGGAATCCCCTCAATACTACAAAACTTCAAAACATCAATCAAGTGCGCATCAGTTAATGGCTTAACCAAAACCCTACCAAGCCCCCCAACTCGCATTGTAGTCAACTCGCAAAGTTTTACATTCTCAAATAAATTCTGACGCCCAACAACCTGCCCGAGCATACTAACAAAACCACTTCTCAAAAAACCACCCTTAAAGGACAACGCGAAAACAAACGGGCGCAAACAAACTCAAAGCCCAAAGCATAAAGTCACAACACCCCGCATTTTTCGCCATACCCTATATTGTACACCCCGCAATTTTTCGCCATACCCTATATTGTACACTAAAATTAAAAAGAACGCAAGTAATTTAATACTCACGTTCTTATTTTATGTTTTATATTGCAAATATAATGCTAATATAACATTTTTAGAAGTCTTAACTTGATACTAACAAAACAAGTGTTAGAACAAATCTGAATGTGAACCGGTTCTGTAAAATTCTATTTCATTACCACTTATCTTGTAAATAAGTAGCCAATCTGGCTCTATATGTAAATCTCTATAACCCTTGTAATTACCTATTAGTGGGTGGTCGCTATACTTTCTATCTAGAGGTTTGCCTTCTTCTAACAACTCTGCAACTATTTGTAATTTCGACAAATCTTTACCTCTTTTTTTCATCAACTTGTAATCTCTTTTAAATTTAGAAGAGTACGAAATTGTACGCATTTTAGACTTCCTCCTCGTCTTCTTCATCTAACCACTTAATCATATCCTTTGCTTTTATAGTTTGCAAAGGTATTTTGCCTTGTTTCATATCTTCTATTTCTTGAAATGCTACTAAAGTTTCTGCATTTGGTATTTTATGCCCGTGATTTAGGGTTGCTTGCCAATTAGCAAATTCTTCTTCTGTAACTAAGATGCCAATAGCATCTGCAACTTTTACTTTTGCTGGCTTTTTACCTACTAATGCATTTCTTATTTTAGGAATATCTCTTTCAGATTCTAATACTATTGTATTCATTTCAATCACCTCACTGCTTACCTTAAATTTTATCTTGATTTTAAATATACCCGAACACTACGTAGTATATACCAATTTCGGTAAAATGTCAACCTTTTTTAAAAATCTTTGAAGGGGCGTCTTAGTCTGATGGCTCTGGCTATTCTGACTACTATGATTAAGCCAAGACCTACGCCGCCGCCTGCTGATATTGCTATTATCATTTGGGTTGTCTCATCTAGGTCTGTTATGCGGTTGTTTTGTTGTATTGTGCCGCCGCCTATGTTTGTGTCTGGTGGTGGACCTATTATGCCGCCGCCGTTGTCGCCACCATTGTCGCAACAGTTATAGTTGCAATATTCGCAGAAATAGCAATTGTCGTCGCAGTAGTAGCAGTCATCTCCGCAGTAGTAGCACTCGCAAAGACATACATCTGGGTCTATGCCCGGCATACCAATGCCCGGCAGGTATACATAACCGTCGTAGCAACAGCCGAAATAGCAATAGTAGTATTCATCTGGTGGGTCTTCTTGCGTTATGTAAATTGCGAATGTGGCTGTGAAGTTTTGGTTAAGAGTAAGCGTTACAACCGCTTCCCCCGCGCCTACTGCTGTTAGCAAGCCGTTTTGGTTAATAGAAGCAACTTGGCTGTTCGATACGCTCCACACTTTTTGTATGTTACCTTGCTCTAGCCCCGTTATGTGCGCTGATAGTTGTAGAGTTGGCATAACTATTGGTGGCTGGTCTACTTGCTGGTATGGTATTAAAAGGTGGTTGTCTTCTGCTGTTATTGTAACTGTTGGGTCTGGCAGTACTACTGGTGGTGCGGCTTTTTGAAGCGCAATTGTAAACGAACCGCCACTTGATACTGCGCTGAACCTAGTACCCGACATTATAGGCGTTGGCGTGCGCCTGTTAGATTGTGTGCCGTCCCCTAATTGCCCAAAAGAGTTATCGCCAAAAGCCCAAAGGTTATAATTAACGCAAAGCGCCATACTATGATTTATACCCGCAGTTACTTGTTGAAAGCGCAAAGCGTTTGTTATTTGTGTTGGCGTGCGCCTATCTGTGTTAGACCAATCTCCCAACTGCCCAGCAAAGTTACTGCCCCAAGCGAAAAGATAGCCATCTATACAAATTGCTAGTTTGTGGCTTCCGCCGTTTGCTATGTATTTAAACTGGGTAGGCGACATAATTCTTGTTGGGCTTCGCCTGTTTGTTGTAGTGCCGTCCCCTAAGAAGCCCCCGCCGCCTAAGTTGCTACTCTCACCATCAAAGCCCCAACTGTCCTCGCCGTTAAAGCCCCAAACGTAAAGCCCGCCGGATGTTGATATTCCCATACTAGTAGACACGCCCGCAGCAATTGCTTTAAATTGTGTTTCTGGTCTGCCACTACCCATACCTAATTGCCCATCTGAATTACTGCCCCACGCGTGTAGGCGGTTGTTTGTGGCATCTATTGCAAGTGCGAAACCATAGCCTGCTGATATTGCGCTGAATGTCGTGTCTACGTTTACTCGCGTTGGTGTAGCAATTGTACTGCCAACTGCTACGCTCGTAAGTTGTAGGCTTAAACTTGCCCCCCAAACCCACAAACGCCCGTCAGTGTCTAGCGCCAAACTATGATTATCGCCCGCCGCTACTGCTTTAAAAGGAGCGTGATATGTAGTAGGCAATAACCTAACTGGTGTATTGCTGTTAGCGCTTATCTGGTCGTACTGACCTGCTACCCGCCTACTAGTGTATACGTTTTCATAAATGTAACGGCGCGTAGGTATTACGTGCCACCACTCTTGCCTGACATATTCGTGACCTACTCTCTGTCGCTCGCTAACTAATCTATACCTTGGAATAGGTCGCGTTGTTCCACAGCCTAGTTGACCAAACTCGTTCATACCCCAGCCCCATAAATTGCCGTTTTCGTCTAGCGCTATTGTATGCGTGCTACCCGCTGAGATTTGCGTAAAGTTTACGCCTACGCCCCCCGGGTTTATCTCTGCTGGCGCTTGCCTTTGGTGTGTACGTGGCGAACGATTACAATTTGGGTTACCGCTACTGCCAACAGAGCCGAAGCAACAACCACAATGTGCTACCCCACTTGCGCCATCGCCCAACTGCCCAAAGCAACCACTACCAAAAGCCCATACCCCACTACCTTGTGTTAAATTAGATGCGCTTGGGTTGATTAGTGCGTTAGATGCAAACAAACTCTGCGCATCTGGAATAGTTGTATAATACTTTATAACTGTGTATGCAGGCACAAAGTTTTGATGTGTGTTTCTTAAACTTATTGCGCCAACTGCAAAAACTAGTGTCATACTAAACACCATTATAAATGTGAATGCGTTTTTTAAAAAACCTTTTATCATTTGTTCTCCCTTTTCTAATGTTAAATTTTAAATGTTTAATGTTTAATGGTTTCACTGCTTCGCAGAAATATTTATTTGCAAATTGCTAACAAGTGCATAATGCAGATTGTTCAAAAGTAAAATTTAAAAATAAATATAACAATTCAACATTTAAAATTTAACATTTAACATTACTACAAGTCTAAGTTGAATGTTATGTATTTGCCTTCTGATAGGTGTTTGTGTGCTGTTTTTAAGCGTACGCCTTTTGCAAATTGCTTTTTAATAGGGTTGCCCTTGCCCGTGCGGTTTTGCTTTTTAATCTCATCTAGTGTTAGCGGTATAATTTTGTTATCAGAGCCTATAAGCGCTATTTGGTGCGGAAAGGCTGTGTAAGAGGCAAATATTAAGTTAAGCCCAAGTGACGCTGTTAGCCCCATAATTTTAAGCCCTTTTCTGTAACGCGGTGTTACATCTATCTCGGCAAGCGGAACTTTTTTAGCAAAGCCGTTGTCTGTTATAACTGCCACTTCATCTTCGTCCGTTACTTGAGTTGCCAAAATTACTTGGTCTGAGTCTGATAGGTTCATACCCCTAACGCCGCCCGCTACGCGCCCTTGCATTGGAATGTCTGATTTTTCTGCGTTAAGCACCATACCTTTTTGTGTCACGAATAATACGCTTGTGTCTGTAGTGTCGTGTTCTACACCTATAAGTTCGTCGCCATCTTTCATTTTTATTGCTTGGAAACTAGACTTTGTTATAGAATAATCTGCCCAACTAGAGCGCTTAACCATACCTTGCCTTGTAAACATAAGCAAATTGCCCATAGGTAAAAACTCGCCTATTGGGAAAATTTCTACTGGAAACTCGCCCGGCAAACTGTCTTTTGCGATAGACTTAAAAAGGTTACCCTTTTCGCGCCAACGCCCTTCTGGAAGCATATCAACATCTATTTTATAGCAATTGCCGTAGTTAGTAAATACGTATAATATATAGTTGTTTTGGGTTTCTACTAAAAGCGGAACAATCTCGTTAAGCCCAGATTTTTCTGTAAGGTTTTTGTCTGATTGATTAAAGTTTTTTTGTGGTACGCGCTTTAGGCTGTCACTCGCGTTGTATGTAATAGCAAAGTCTTCTATTGGTTTTTCGTCGTCTTCTGATTGTATAAATACTTCGTCTGCGCTTTTGTGTACTGCAGACCTTCTTGCATCTTTGTGCGCTCTTTTAATTGCTGTAAGCTCGTCCTTAATTAAGTCCATCTGAAGTTTTTTGCTGTTTAAAATTGCCTTTAGTTTTACGATTAAAATGCGAATTTCTTCTAACTCTTTTTTAAGTTTAACAACCTCTAGGCTTGTAAGGCGAGCAAGGCGCATATCTAATATTGCTTGCGCTTGGCGGTCTGAGAGTGTATAGCGTTGCCTTAGCGTTTGCTTTGCCTCTGAAGGATTTGCAGACGCCTTTATAATTTTAATTATGTTGTCTATGTTTTCTACCGCAATAACAAGCCCTTCTAGTATGTGTTCGCGCTCTTCCGCCGCTTTTAAATCGAACTTTGTGCGGTTTAGCACGATTATGCGCTGATAATTTGCGTAGTAGGCTATAATGTCTAAAAGCCCCATAAGTTGCGGCTTGCCATCTGCAATAGCAACCATATTAAACGCAAAAGTGGTTTGCAAGTCTGTAGACTTAAATAAAATTTCGCAAATAAGTCGTGGGTCTACATCGCGCTTTACGCGTATAACTGCGCGCATTCCGTGGCGGTCAGACTCATCTACAATCTCGGATATGCCAGACAGCACGCCCTTGCGCTCTTCCCTTAGGTCCATAATTTTTTGTAGTAGTGTTGCTTTGTTTACTTGGAATGGAAGTTGAGTTATAACTATATTTCGGCGGTCGTTGTCTGCTAGTTCTATATGTATGCTTGCCCTTATCTGTATTCTGCCTTTGCCCGTTAGGTATGCTTTATAAAGTTCGTCGCCACCTATAATGTTGCCTCCACCCGGGAAGTCTGGTCCTTTAATAACTTTTAGCATATCAGACAAGGATATACGCGGGTTGTTTATGTAGGCAATTACGCCGTCTATAACTTCTGATAGGTTGTGTGGCGGTATGTTTGTTGCTAGACCTATTGCTATGCCGGTTGCGCCATTAACTAAAAGGTTTGGGAAGCGACCCGGCAAAACTTGTGGCTCTTTAAGGCTATCATCAAAGTTTGGTGAAAATGTTACTGTATCTTTTTCTATGTCGCGCAATAATTCTAGGGATAGTGGCGCTAGGCGAACCTCTGTATAACGCATTGCCGCTGGGCTGTCGCCATCTATTGAGCCGAAGTTGCCGTGTCCCGAAACTAGAAGCTCGCGCATATTAAATGGCTGGGCTAAGCGAACCATCGCATCGTATACCGATTTGTCGCCGTGCGGGTGGTATTTACCTAAAGCATCTCCAACAACCCTTGCAGACTTTTTGTAAGGCTTTTCTGGGCTTAGACCCATTTCGTACATCGTGTATAATATGCGGCGCTGAACGGGCTTTAAGCCGTCTTCAACACGAGGCAAGGCGCGCTCTAGAATTACGTGTTCTGAGTATGGCATCATACTCTCGTGCATAACCTCTTCTAGTGTTTTGAAGTATATTGGCTTTCTTTTTTCTGGTTGGTTCGTTGCTTCTATTTCTGTAGGTTGAAGTGTGTTATCCATAAAAATCCTAAATAGTTGAGAGTGTAGAGTTGAGAGTTGAGATTGATTTACAACTTGTTGCTAAAATATTACGATTGCAAATTGTATGCAAATGAATATTTCAACGTTCAAAAGATTAGGTCACTATGCGTTCAATAAATCTCAATTCTACATTCTCAATTCTCAACTCTAGTTTACAATAGTTCTGCTACGTTATCTTGTTTGTTGAAATTTGCGTAGTTTTGTATATAGTTGCGCCTTGCTTCTACGTTGTCTCCCATAAGGGTTGTTACTAGTTTTTCGGCATCGGCTGCATCTTCTATTGTTACTTGTATTAAAGAGCGCTTTTTAGGGTCCATCGTGGTCTCCCAAAGTTGCTCTGGGTTCATCTCGCCAAGTCCTTTATATCGCTGAATTGTATAGCCCCTACCAACTTCTGCGATTGCAGATTGAAGTTCTCTGTCTGTGTATGCATAGCGCACAACATCGCGGCGCGACACCTTATACAGCGGCGGCATTCCTATATATAGATGCCCTTCTGTAATTAGTGGCTTCATATACCTAAAGAAAAACGTCATTAAGATGGCTCTTATGTGCGCGCCGTCTTGGTCTGCATCTGCTAGTATTATAACTTTATGATATTTTAAGCCATCTAGGTTAAAGTCTTCGCCTATGCCTACGCCTAGGGCTGATATTATTACTCTGATTTCTTCGTTATTTAAAACTTGCTCTAGCCTCTTTTTCTCGGCGTTAAGTGGCTTACCCCTAAGTGGCAGTATTGCTTGGTGAACCCTGTCTCGTGCTTGCTTTGCCGTTCCGCCCGCGCTATCGCCCTCTACTATAAAAATTTCGTTAAGTTCTGCTTTTTTAGAAGTGCAACTTGCTAGTTTGCCAACCAAATTTGCGTTTTCTAGACTAGACTTTTTGCGTGCAATTTCTTTTGCTTTTCTTGCCGCTTCGCGTGCTTTAGCAGAAGAGATTGCTTTTTTCATAATGGCTGCTAGAATTGGCTTGTTCTCATCGTTGTCTATAAATTTTATAAGGTTAGAATGCACAACATATTCTACTGCAAGGCGCGCTTCGGAGTTTCCGAGTTTTGTTTTAGTCTGCCCCTCGAACTGTACGTTTTTCATTTTAAGGGTTAGTACGCAAGTAAAGCCCTCGCGGAAGTCTTCCCCTAAAAGTGATTGGTCTTTGTCTTTCAAAAAGCCTGCTTTTCTTGCGTAGTCGTTTAAAACTTTTGTTAAACTGGCTTTAAGCCCCGTCTCGTGCATACCACCTTCCGATGTGGGTATATTGTTTACGAAAGAGCAAATCGTATCTGTATAACTATCGTTATGCTGGAAAGAGAGTTGAACAATTATATCATCTTTTTGCCCTTCAAAATATACCGGCGGGTTGTAAAGCGTTGCCTTTGTTTCGTTTAAGTATGTAACATAATCTATTATGCCACCTTCAAAATGGTATACTTTTGTTTGGGTCTCTTCGTTTTCGTCGCGCAGGTCGGTTAGTGTTATGCGTAGCCCTCTGTTTAAAAAGGCAAGTTCTTTCAAGCGCTTTTTTATTGTTTCTGCGTTAAAAACTATTGTGTCGAAAACGCTTATGTCTGGCATAAATTTTACGTACGTGCCTTGCTTGTCTGTTTTGCCCTCTTGCTTAAGCGGATAAAGCGGAACGCCCGACTTCCATTTGCCACGCTCTTCACGGCTTTCAAATTCCATTTTGTATGTCTTGCCGCCTTTGTAAACTTCTACTAAAAGCCATTTAGATAGTGCGTTTGTAACAGCCGCGCCAACCCCGTGAAGCCCGCCCGAGAATGCGTAGTTGTCGTTATTAAATTTGCCGCCCGCGTGTAAGTGCGTAAAAACAACCTCTACGCCCGACTTGCCAAGTTTTGGGTGCTTATCTACTGGTATGCCCCTGCCGTTGTCATAGCACGAAGCCGAGCCATCTTTATAAAGCGTAACAACAATGTCTGATGCGTGTCCGTTTGCTGCTTCGTCTATTGCGTTGTCTATAATCTCCCATAATATGTGGTGTAAGCCTTTTACGCTTGTTGTACCAATGTACATACCGGGGCGCTTTCTAACAGCCTCTAAGCCCTCTAAAACTTCTAAATCTTTTGCTTTGTAAGTGTTGCTCAAAATAAAATCTCCTATCAATTGTAATCATAGTATATTATATCACATTTAAACAAAAAAGTAAAGTGTTTGAAAGTTAAAAGTTTTTTAATTTTTTTAATATTTTGTTTTTATTATCACGACATACTAATTTGCTTTTAAGTTGTCCACAGATTTCGGATAGATTTTTGAGGGTAAAGTTGACTGATGAGGCTTAAGGCGTACTGGATGTACGCTAACAAGCCGAAGAAGGCAACCTTTACACCAAAAAGATGACGAAAGATGTGACAATCTTAAAACAAATTAGTATGAGAAAAACTCTAGCACTTCGCTCTTTGCTTGCTCTTTAAATTTAGAGTTTAAAAGTTCGTGTCTGCCACCTTTAAATAGTTTTAGTGTTACATCAAGCCCTAGTTTTTTATACTGATTATACAAGCGCTTTAGCAGTTTTGCGTTTTTGCCGGCAACCGCATCGTCGTCACCCGAGAGCAACAGTATTTTTATGTTTTTATCTATCTTTGCTAAATTTTCTTTTTTGTACGCCTTAAGCACGCCCGTAAAAAACGACTTGTAAAAGCCGTACCTAAAAGGTGTTTGCGTGCAAAGTGGGTCTTTATAATATGCAAGTTGAACCGCTTCGTCCTCCGTTAGCCAAGCGGTAGCAAGTGCGTCCTTATTTTTTTGCACATACTTTTTGTTATATCTTTTAAAAGACATATTGTGTAGCAGTTTTGCCGGCGCTTCTTTATCTTTAAAAGCACAGCAAAAAGATACTGCTCGCTTGCCCGCCTTAGCATCTTTTTTTATGTGGGCAGAGCCAGACATCACAACGCGACAAGCGGCAAGCGGGTATTTTTGAATAAGGTGTTGCGTAATAAAACTGCCGTAAGAATGCGCAAAAATATGAACTGGCTTTTGGTATGTCTCTTTTAAATGTTCGCTTATTAAGTAGATATCCTCTAGATTATCTAAGTAGTTTTGCCCTTCGCAAAACCCTATCTTTTCTAGTGGGCTAGCCGTGCCGTGATTTCGTAAATCGAATGCAACAACCAAATAACCATTGCTTTTTAAAAACTCGCAAAAGTCTGTATACCTACCAGAATGCTCTGACATTCCGTGTACCAAAATCACAGATGCCTTAATCTCTAAAGGCACAAACTTTTTTAAGTTAATCTCATAACCATTATAACCATTTAACTTCTCATTTTGCATAATTTAATCTCCTTAATTTTCTTTCTATTTGAAATATTTCCAAAATGGAAACAGTTGCTTTAAGTTTGCCAAAGTGGTTATTTCCATTTTGGAAACAACCACTTGCTCAACTAATATTTCTTTAGGGTTTTTGCAACCATATTTTTGTAGTGTTCGAAACTTTTTTTGGCGCTTTCTATTTTATCTTTTCGCATTACGTATGTGGCTTTGTATTTTGTTAGGTTTTCTATATCGCTTAGGCTTTTAAAAACCCCGCTTGATAGCCCCGAAATATATACCGCCCCCAAAGCCGTTGTGTCTGCTTCTTTAGACACAAGCACAGGGCAATTTAGAATATCTGCTTGCGCCCTAGAAAGCACCACAGAGTTAGAACCGCCACCATCTATTTTAAGTTGCACAATGTTTTGCTTTGTATCGCGTTCCATACACATTATAATCTCTTTAACAGAAAAGGCTATGCTCTCAACTGCCGCGTGCGTTATATGAAAGCGCGTTGTGTTTCTAGATATGCCCACAATCTCAGCCTTAGCCTGCCCTAGCCAATACGGCGCGCCCATACCCGTAAACGACGGAACAAAAACCACCCCACCGCTGTTTTCTACTTGCGAGGCGTGCTTGTCTATATCCTCGGCTTTTGATAGTATACCCACACTACTTAGCCAGTCAAATATGCTGGTCGCGTTAAACACAGCCCCCTCAAGCGCATAAGTCGGCTTGCCACCCAAAACATACGCAATAGTAGTTAGCATTCTTGTCTTAGAGTAAACAATTTTGTCTTCCGTGTTCAGCAGTATAAAACAGCCCGTCCCGTAAGTAGACTTTGCTTGCCCCGCTCTAAAACAAGCGTGTCCAAACAGCGACGCTTGCTGGTCGCCAAGTATACCCGCAATCTTAAGCGGAAAGCCTAGGTCTGTCGTTGTGCCAACAAAACTATTGCTAGACACAAGTGTTGGCAACATATTTTTGTCTACATCAAAAATCTCTAAAAGTTCTGCGTCCCACTCTAGTGTTTTAATATTAAGAAGCATTGTTCTAGACGCGTTAGAATAGTCTGTTACAAAAACTTTACCGCCCGTAAGGCAATATATAAGCCACGTATCCACCGTGCCAACCCGTAGCCTGCCTTGCTCTTTAGCAGCCTTTACGTTTGGCATATTGTCTATTGTCCACTTTATTTTTGTAGCAGAAAAATATGGGTCTACCACAAGCCCCGTCTTTTTTGTGATTGTTTTAGCAAGCCCCTCTGCGTTAAGCCTATCGCACATCTCACTAGTACGCCTGCATTGCCACGATATGCCATTAGCCAAAGGCTTTTTTGTGTAAGCATCAAAAAACACAACGCTCTCGCGCTGGTTAGTCACACCTACAGAAACTACACTTTCTAAATCTAGCCCTAGCGTTACTTCCCTAAGGGCGTCTAAAGTTTTTGCGTAAAGTTCTAGCGCGTCGAAACTGATGTTAGAGCCTTCGTAGATAAGGCTTGTGGGTCTGCTTGCAGACTTCACAATTTTTTGAGTAGCCAAACAATACAACACAACTCTGGTGCTGGTTGTTCCGCAATCTATCGCAATAATATACTTCATATTTTTTACCGCCTTAAACAAATTCCATAAATCAGCAAATTTTCATATTATGTATTATACACATCTATTATAGCGCAAATCATACTAAAATACAAGCATTTGCAAATACTAAAGTCAAATAGATTTTTTAAACAAAAACAGCCGGTCGGCTGGTTCGTGTGGGTTGGCTTTGTCTACCTAAAATTCCTTATACAGAAAAGGCGGCTTCACTTCGCTTCGTTCCGCCGTTTTTGGCGGGGGTTTAATATTATGAGCATACAAAATTTATCCAATTCAGAACTTTCAACAAAAAACCAAAAATCTATAGTGTTTACTGGCGGCGGAACTGCCGGTCACGTTGTTGGCAACCTAGCGCTAATTCCACACCTAATCAACTTTTTTGATAATATATATTACATAGGCTCGGGCGGAATAGAAAAAAAACTGGTCGCAGACTTTAACGCACAGTACACAAAAAACTTACAGCGGTTCGACACATTTATAAAAACGCCCGACATAATTCAGTTTATAGAATATTCGCCAATCAAGTTTGCAAGAAAAGCAACGCTAAAACACTTGGGGTTGCCTTATAAATTTTTAAAGTCGCTAAAGCAAGCAAAAATAATTTTAGAGGCTATCCAGCCCGATATTGTTTTTTCTAAGGGTGGGTTTGTTGCTTTGCCTGTGGCTCGGGCTGCTCAAAAATTAGGCATAAAAACACTAACGCACGAGAGCGATTTGACCCTTGGGCTTGCAAACAAACTTATATATAAAAAGTGCGAAGCGCTACTTTGCGCGTTTGATAGCACCGCAAAAAAGTATCAAAACGGCTTGCATACGGGCAACCCTATAAGGCAGCAAATTTTTACAGGCTGTAAACAAAAGGTGTTCGCAAAGCACCCAGAGTTTAAACTAATGCACAATCAAACTAATTTGTCGAACAACCCACTACCCAACCTACCACCAAAGCAACTACCTAACCTACTTATCACGGGCGGCTCTAGCGGAAGTAAGTCTATAAACCAGTTTGTGCAAAATAATTTAACTGCACTAACAAGCCAATATAACATTATTCACCTAACGGGCAAAGGCAACCTTACACATAGCCAAAACCTATCCACCACGCAAGCAACCCAAAACCAAACTCAAACTCAAACCCAAACCAGCCTACCCACTAACTACCTACAACTAGAATACGTAAACAACATACAAGACTACTTCAATTTCGCAGATATAGTTATATCCAGAGCCGGCTCTAACGCAGCCTCAGAACTTTTAGCGCTAGAAAAACTTACGCTGTTTATCCCGCTTCCGCTAACACAAAGCAGGGGCGACCAACTATCAAACGCAAAAGAATTCGCGCGCCTTGGCGTAGCCGAATATCTACAGCAAGAAAACCTTACTCTGCAAAACCTATTAAGCGCGCTTAGCAAACTACAAAACAACAAAGCGCAAATACTAAAAAACTTACAAAAGCACAAAATTAAAGACGGCACGCGTGAGATTGTAAAACTTATTCTAGAGTTATCCCGAATGCAAAAAAGCCAAAAGCCGTAGCGAATAAAAATTGCCAAAACATTTGTAAGTTGCTGTCTAGTTTTGCAGAATGCATACTAAGCAGTCATTTCTCCGAATAAACTGTTAACAACTAACGTACGCACAACGTACGAGCAACGTACGCACAAGCACGAACAATTTGCCACTATGGCTTGTTACTCATCGGCTTGTTTGCTCATCGGCTTGTTACACATCACAACACAATTACAAAAAACTAAGGAGAAATAAATATGATAATCAGTCTGCACAAGCAAAGAATTTTAAAAGTTGTAGCATTAATGAGCGTTTTCATTATTGCTACGACTGTTTTTTTTATATCAGCAAACACATTTGGTGGCAACAACGACCAAGGCGCATACCAGCCAACCCCGCCCGGCAGTCCCCCACCGCCAACAAACATTTCGCAAATCCCTAGAGACGCCCGCACAAGCGCAAACCCACACATAAGGTGGGAACAAAACATAGGCGGCAACCTAAACGACTACGCAAAGGCAATTTTCGATGTAATGGGCTACTACTTTGTGATAGGGCAAACATCGTCCACAACGCACGACTTTATGGGCTTAAAAAACGATGCCATACCAAATTTGTTTATATCAAAACTAAACAAAAGCGGCAGACTGCTAGAGATTGTTGTTATAAACAGCGGTGTTGCCGAGCATTTCGTACGCGCTTTTCCCTACGGGCAAGGCTTTAAAATAATTGCAAACCGAGATACTTCCGCTATCTTTTACATATTCTGCGTAGCCGAAAAAAGAGTAATCTACCACAGAGCATTCGAGGGTCAAGCAAAAGACGCCTTCTTAGACTCAGACCGCCTTGCTATAATTGTTTTTGAAACAAACCGCATAAGCATAAATTTTATACAGATAGAGAGTTTCTACCGCGAAGATTACACAATTACAATTTTAAAAAACGGCAGAAATCTCTACTACGCGGGGTTCATACCCCACCTTACTGATTTCTATCTAAGTGGCGGACACATAGGCGACGGCTTTCTAAGCGGGCAATATCTGCTTGTGCTAAACCACACAAACCAAAACAGAACCAACACACTTATATACAAGGTCACGGAAGAAAATGCGGTGCTATCCCTTACGCTTAACAATCTTTTCGCCAACCAAATTCTACCCTATAGGGCGGGCGGCTTTTTGCTTGCAGGCACAGAAAGCACGCACAACCCGCGCGGCAGAGTTTTTGCAATAAACAATATGCTAATGCAAACAGCACTCTCTTACACAAGCACAAACATAAATGTTACGCGAATGTCAGTAGTACACTATATGCACGGCTACATAATTATTACAGAATTTGTCGGCTCTAACAATATGGGCTACGCAAATATAAACGTAGTATGTATGAATCTGCGCATAACCCACCCCTACATAAACGATATCCCAAACTTCCCCACCCTATCGTGCTTTATCCCACTAAACAACAACTGGAGCAATCTTATTCTAACATTCAACATACGGGTTCAGGGCTTTAGCGGAATACTAGTAATTCGCTTTTCCGAAAACGCAATAAAGTCAACCCAGCACATCGGCGGCACATCAAACGACACCCTAACCCGAAGCTTACAAGCCCCCGGCAACGCAATAACAATCCTAGCCAGCACAACTTCCACAAGCAAAGACATCGGCACAAACCACGGACTATCAGACCTATGGCTCGCAAGAATAATCTACTTGTAACCAAAAAAGGTTTTTCAGAATTTCCGAAAAACCTTTTTTGGTTAATTATGAATTATGAATTATGAATTATGAATGGTTGCAAACCATTGTATGCCGTTGCGTTTGAACGTTAGAAATTAGTTCTTTTTGTATTGTCATTCTGAGCGAAGCGAAGAATCTAGGCGTAGCCGTGTTTTCGCTTCGCTAGACCCTTCACTTCGTTCAGGGTGACAATACATAAGTACTCACATCAATCTTTCCCCGCGGTAGCGGTGTAACACTTGTTACTTGTTACTTGTTACTTGATACCTGATAATTAGTTGTCTAAGCCCCACTCATCTATGTCTGATTTTCTGCGCGCTCTAATTTTGCTTTGTGCTATGTAACCTGCTGTGCCGGCTGCGCCTACGCCTGCTACTGAAAGTGTTCCGATTATTATGTTGCGGGCTAGGTTAGAGCCGTTGCTCTCAGATGGAATGTAAGGTATATACCATACTGCGAAAAGTAGTAGTGTGTCTGCGCCGTTTTCTAAGTCTAGTAAGTGAAGTGGTAGTAGTAATTGCTCTGTTTCTGGGCAAGTATCTAGAAGTTCGCCGTTACGTGATAAACTCCAGCCAAAGAACACCGCGCCGTAGATGTTTAGTTGTAGGTGTGGTAGGATAAATTCTAGGGCTTGCTCTAGGCTTAGGTCTTGGTGGCTCATACGTGCCTGCCCGAAGTAGTGTTCGCAAACTAGTATTATGCGCACGTAGCCGTACTCTATTGTTGGTAGGTCTAGAATGCCGTCTTGGATTGAGCAAGATGCTGTGCCGCGAGTTACGAATATTGTGAAGGTTGCGTAGAAAGTTGGGTCTATTGTTGATACGGCACGTATTATTGCTGTGCCTACGCCGTATGGTAGTACTGTAACAAAGCCGTTCATATTTGTGATTTTGCTAAAGCCGTTGTCGCCGTTTTCGTATTCGCTCTCGCTAGCCGTACCAAATATTCTCACAACGCTGTTGTCGCTTGAAGTCCAGATGAAGTCTGTTGATACTTCGCCGTGGGTGTTTACTATTAGGCTAAGTTCTAGAGATTGCCTTGCTGTCA
>Ga0209755_10002184_pt1 | contig 27435 bp, 24 predicted proteins | sample TergutCo191P1_FD_187301 | JGI IMG/M metagenome (GOLD analysis project Ga0209755, IMG submission 187301) | Cornitermes sp. P1 segment gut microbial communities from Petit-Saut dam, French Guiana - Co191P1 (SPAdes) (version 2) | ecosystem: Host-associated > Arthropoda: Insects > Digestive system...
AATAGAGGGTTTCTTTTTTGTTGCGCACTCTGAAAAGCGGTGTTTGCAGAATGTGAAGATGCTCCTGCTCCACAAGCTCGGGAAAGAATTGCAAAAAGAAAGAGGTCATCAAAAGCCTTATGTGCATTCCGTCAACATCTGCATCGGTGGCTATTATCACTTTGTTGTAGCGCAAATTTTCAAGGCCGTTTTCAATGTCCAGAGCGTGTTGCAAAAGGTTAAGCTCCTTGTTCTCGTAAACCACTTTGCGGCTTTCGCCATAAGTGTTCATGGGCTTGCCCCTGAGGCTAAAGACCGCCTGAGTTTGAACATCGCGAGCCACCGTTATTGAACCGCTTGCGCTATCGCCTTCGGTTATGAATATCATGGTTTCGTTTTTTCTCGCATTTTTTGAATCAATCAGATGAACTTTGCAGTCTCTTAATTTCGGGTTATGGATTGCGGCTTTTTTCGCTCGTTCGTTTGCGAGTTTGCGAATGCCGGCTATGTCTTTTCTTTCACGCTCATTTTTTTGGATCTGTTCCTGAATAGCTTTTGCTGCATCTGGATTTTTGTGCAGATAGTTGTCAATTTCATGAGCGATGAAGTCAACCATCCAACCACGCAGGGCTGCGCCGTCTGGGGCTACAGTGGTGCTTCCGAGCTTTGTTTTTGTTTGGCTTTCAAAGACCGGTTCCTGAATGCGAATGGCTACCGCTGCATTCATGTAGTTGCGGATATCGGATGCGTCAAAATCTTTTTTGAAAAAATCTCTGACTCCTTTTACAACGCCTTCTTTGAAGGCCGCTTGGTGTGTTCCGCCTTGCGTTGTGTGCTGGCCGTTCACAAAGCTGAAGTAGTGTTCGCCGTAAAATCCGCCGTGTGTGAGGGCAAATTCAATATCTTTGCCTTTGCAGTGGATTATAGGGTAGATTGCGCTGTCTTTTATCTGGTTTGAGAGCAGGTCAAAAAGTCCTTTTTGGCTTTCATATATTTTGCTGTTTAAATTTATGGCAAGGCCGGTGTTTAAAAATACATAGTTCCAAATTCTCTCTTCCATGTATGCCGGCAAAAAGCGGAAATTTTTGAATATGTTTGCATCCGGTTCAAAATAGACTTCGGTTCCGTTTCTTTCATTGCTTGATTTTTCCGGATATTCCTTTATAAGTTTGCCAAGTTTGAATTCGGCTTTTTTGCATTTGCCGTCTCTGTGCGAAGTTACGCAGAAATATGAAGATAATGCATTTACAGCTTTTGTTCCTACGCCGTTCAAGCCTACGGATTTTTGGAAGGCTTCGCTATCATATTTGCCGCCTGTGTTCATTTTACCAACGCATTCAACGACTTTCCCCAGCGGAATGCCGCGACCATAATCTCTGACTCTGGCGGAATTGTCTGTGATTTCAACTTCTATTTTTTTGCCTGCGCCCATGACAAATTCGTCTATGGAGTTGTCTATTATTTCCTTGACAAGGACGTAAATACCGTCATCTGGGCTTTGCCCGTCTCCGAGCTTGCCTATATACATGCCGGGCCTGGTTCTTATATGTTCGTGCCAGTCAAGGCTTTTTATGCTGCTGTCATCATATTTTGGAGGTGCCATTGTGGGGGAATATAGTAAAATTACCTCACGGCTACTTTCAAAGTTTGGTTTCCGGCTTTCACAATGTAAACCCCTGTCTGAACTCCGATTTTCAGGATTTTAGGATTTTCATGATTTGCTGAGTATATGCGCTTGCCTTGCAGGTTGTAGATTTCGATTTTTGCATTGGCAGGCAGGTTTTGCAGGGCTATGGTTTTGCCTATTGTTTGAATCTTGATTTGCTTGATTGAGGGGTTATTGGCTATGTGAATGGGGGTTGTGCCGTTCATTTCGGAGATTGTTATAAATCCTGTGTTTTCTCCGTTTGCGTAAGAGATGCCGGAGTTGCCGTCTTTGTTTGCCCAAACTGCTGTTGCATTTTGCGATACGGTTAAGTTGGTGCTTGTGCCTGGCGCACTGGGAATTATGATGTTGCCTGCAGGTTTGTTCCAGGCTATTATTGCTGTGTTGCCGTTATTAACGTATGTGCCATAAACTACATTGTTGATTGTTGTGCCAATTCCGGCTACCACGCCGCCTTTTATATTGGCTGTACTTTCACCATATATGTAAATTCCTCTGCCTGTGGTGGAAGTAGTGGCTGCGTTACCTATAATTTCGCCGCCTGTCATTGTGAAATCTCCATTATATACAAATATGCCGCCATTATAAGAACCAGCATTATTTCCGCTGACCTTGCCACCGTTCATTGTGAAATTGCTATTATATACAAACACTCCGCCTGCATAAGTGCCGGAATTATTTCCGTTGATTTTACCACCATTCATGGTTAAAGTGCCATTATATACATACACGCCACCACTGTTACCGCCTGCAGTATTTCCGCTTATTTCGCCGCCATTCATGGTTAAAAGGCCTCCATATATATATACACCACCACCATTTCCAGAATTTACATTGTTACGCAATACTGCGCCATTTTCCATAACAAGCTTACCGCTAACGCTTGCAAGTGCTCCGCGACCATTAGCAAAATCTCCTTTTGCATCGCCATCAATAATTATGTCTTTCAAAATAAGCGTTGCTCCGTTTGGCACTGTGAATAAACTGCCGTCTGTGCCACGCAAAAGAGTTGCGGGAACGGAAGGGTCTGTGCTCTTGATGGTAAGTGTTGCCCCTGCCTTTGCCGGCGCAGGAATGATCATACTTGAATCAAGCTTAAAGTTACCATCTACATTAATAACCATATCTTCCGTTGCATTTGCGTAAGTAGATACATAATAGTATAAGTCTTTTTTTACAAATATCGCATTTACTATAGTCTCAGAACGGAAGTGAGTTATCTCAAGTGTCTCAGTTGCATTTCCGAGTACTGCCATACCATTTACAGTCCAGCCTGCTATACGATAAGAGTCATCTGGGGTAGCTCTGAATATTGCTTTCTTACCATGCTCAACCAAATCGCCCGATGCGATATCTTTGCCATCAACCGAAGCCGTAACCATGCCGTTGCCATCTGCTGTAGCAAATTTTACTGTTCCGGTGGCTCCAGGCATAATTACTCCAAAATCTATGCTGTTTGAAACACCGTCACGAACCGCAGATAGCGTAATAAACTCCCAATCACTGGCTGCAGTTTTAACTGCAATCCTTAATTGATATTCCCCCGGTTCTACCGTTACTGGCACAGAACCGTTTATTTCATAAATATATTTCGAGCCTGGTTGCCAATTATTGCCAACAGTTCTCTCCCCAATAACAGTTATAATTTTGCTGTCATTATCTACCAATACTGCCCCTACCTGACCTCCGGAAAAAAAGCCCGAGCTATATAATTCAAATTTAACAGTAAACTGTTCATTTTGAGATACGGCAGCCTTGTCGGTGGTAAAAGTATTTAAAGCTAATTTATTACTACCAGTACTACCTGCATCCGGCTTGATATTGATATATATAAGCTGGTTATTATAAAATTTTTTGGTTCCGTATGTGGATGGGTTTATATTGTTAAGAAAATACCAACCATCATCTACACCTCCCCATCCCATGTTGATGTGAAATCTACCAATATTGTCGTAACCGTCTATTACAAAAGTATGGCCTGGCTCTTCTGGATCATCTCCCCAATAAAGTACAGGAAGACCAGTGTCCAGTTGTTGCTTTATTAATGCTTCCCAATCGGCATCGGCATATTTGCGGTAATGAATTTGAATACTTTTGTCATAGCCGAAATTGGTAATCATTGCCTTCGTGCTAGAATTATTTGCTCCCGTTGCTGCGGCAATATGATACATTAATGTAGCTACAGCGTTCCGCTGCTGTTCAGTACCTGGGTCTGTTGTAGTGTAGGTATTGAGCATATTTTTCCAGTCATAAGCAACATTTAAATCTACGAGTGGTACTGTAATGCTTTTCGGATAACTATTCATTGAAGTACTCTGCCCGCTTCCTCGTGCCGGATAATTGTGAAACTTCATTATTTGTGCAAAAGCAGTAGTGCCACAGCCAGTAACATTGCGGCTATTGTTATCAACAAAGAAACCGTCACTTTCTCTTACTATAGGAAATAAATCATTGTAGGGAGTTCTTTGGCTCCACTGCGTTTGCAACAGCGGCCCAACAACGGCTTCCTGCGCAGAAGTTGGCAGGGCAAGCATGGTGAAAAGAACTATTGCCGCTATTAATCTGATAAGTTTTTTCATATTCCCACTTGCCGCCCATTCAATTTTCATTTTACTTCTTTAATGCACCGCACGGAGTACAGGCTCGCCTTAGTGTATGTATTTATGAGCGCATAGGTTTCGTAGTAATCCAACTTCATGAGTTTGGCTCCATTGGTAGTGCCGCTATCCTCATCGCTACTCCACCAGTAACCGAAATTGTTGATACCGGCGAAACCACTACTAGGTATATAGCCGCCACCCGACAAGCCTGAAAAATTATAGTTATCCGAGCCAACAGCACCAGCAGGGCCGGCAGCCCAGCCGCTTTTCGCTTTTAACTTTTTTCCAGAAATATTGCCGTCTTCAGAGTTCGATACCCAATTAGGATCGGCATATTTTACGAGAACATACCAGTCAGCTTCGTTTGGCAAACGCCAGCCATCGGGGCAAACGGTTTTAGCCGTTTCCCAATCGTAAAGCCTGCCGTACTTGGTGCAGTTGGCAGAGTCATCGCCGTAGCATTTGCTGCCGCTTGCATCAATGTTCAAGTTGTCTGCCATCCATGTTTGCGAGCCGATTGTAACGGTACGGTAAGATGAGCAGGAACATGTGAATGCCAAGGCAAGCAAAGCACATGCCGCTAAAAGAAAATGATTTGTTTTCATGTATATCTCCTATTTTTGCAGAATAGTATAAAAGTATAAAACCTGCGATTGTTTGCCACAAATATAGAATTTTTCTACATTTAAATTCAGTCACAGCGAGGTTTTTTATGAAAAAATCATTGTTTGCGATTTTAGCTGCGAGTTCGTTGCTTTTTGCAGAGTCTTATCAGGTAAATACGCTTAGTGCTAAACAGTGGGGTATGGCGCATACGGGCGCAGGTTTAAAGCTTGGTGCGGAAAGCATGAACTTTAATCCGGGCGCTCTTGGTTTTTTGAATAAAACACTTGACTTTTCTGCCGGTGCTACTTTTATTATGCCGGAAGTACAAGTTGATGTTGGTGGTGTGCTCACTTACAATGAAAACATGGGAACTCCTATGTTTGTTTATGCAGCATCCGGCATAACAGATTGGTTATCTGCCGGTATTAGCTTTACAACTCCTTACGGCAATGCTGCGGACTACGGCAAAAATTGGCCGGGTGCCGGGCTCTTGCAAAGCATAGATTTGAAAGTTTTCGCATTGCAGCCAACCATTGCTTTTAAGTTCCTAGACAAAATAAGCATAGGCGGCGGACCGGCAATTTATTTTGGCAGCAGTTTTGAGCAGAGCAAGGATTTGGTGAACCCGCTTTTAGGTTTGCCTGCCGGTATGGCTTCGGGAACTTTTTCCGGCAATGCGGATGTGGCCGTAGGAGCTAATGTAGGTATTCTATATGATTTGCTCCCGAATAAATTTGCCCTTGGTTTTGCTTATCGTTCAGAGGTGGAAATGAAAGTTTCAGATGGTAAAGCAAAAGTTGAAAGCGCATTTTCGCATCCGCTGTTTTCCATAATTGAAGCATCCAAATTCAAAACGAAGCTTCCTTTGCCAGCAAACTTGAATGCCGGTATTTCTTTTTGCCCAACGGATAAACTTGTTTTAGCTTTTGATTGGCAGATGATATTCTGGGGAACTTATGAAAAACTTTCGTTAGAATTTGATAATCCCATGCTAAGTCAGGAATCTCTGAAAAAATACGACAATGTATTTGCCTATCGTTTGGGTGCTCAATATACCCTCATACCCCAGCTCGACTTGCGTTTGGGAGTGTATTACGATGAATCTCCTATTGCCGATGATTACTTAACCCCGGAATCTCCCAGCACGGATAAATTCGGTACAACGGTTGGTTTTTCTTACCGCCCCATACCAAACTTGTCAATAGACGCTTCATTCGGATATTCCAATGGTTCCGGTCTTTTGGGCAGAGAGGCTACTTCCGGCAGCAATCCTGATAAGGAAGATGGTCTTGATGCCGGTTATGAAGTTCAGGCTTGGGTGCCTGCGGTTGGTGTGAGCTTTAGCTTTTGAAAGGTGACACCCGGATTCGAACCGGGGAATCACGGTTTTGCAGACCGTTCCCTTACCACTTGGGTATGTCACCGAAGTATTCAAATATAGAAAATTTTTTTAAATTTGTCAAGTTCAAATGCTAAAATTGTCCTCACCTTTGCTTTCGCTTTGCGATTTGTCTTCGCTCTGGATTTATGAGAATCTTACCAAGATTTTAAGAGTCGGCGAAGAAGGCGGCAATACTTGCTTTGGACTCACAATGCGCATGCACAAAGAGCTTGTTAAACTGGGCTATACGCCAAAACTTTTGCTGGGGCACAAGAGGCACATAAAAAATGCTCACTGCGCTCTGAGCATAATAGACAACGGCACAGAACTTTTTTTAGATCCGGGTTATCTAATCTTTGACCCATTGCCCATTCCGCCAAATATCCCTCAGTTGAACAAAACTACATTTCCGTTGCAACCGAATTGGGTTCGCCTGGAACGAGAAGGCGACAATCTTTGCCTTTGGACAGGCGTTGCAAATGAGCCTGCAAAATTTCGTTTTTATTTTCCGCTAAACGGATGCACAATGCAGGAATTCAACCTGGCCTGGGAAGAGAGCTATACCGGCGAATCCATGAAATACCTGGTGTTCAACAAGCTTGACAAAAAAACTTCCACGCAATATTATTATCAAAACGGAAAACTTTTGATCAGAACTCCAACCGGTTCAACGCAGCAAAAAATTGAAGCAACAAAGTTATCTGAGATGTTCGGCTTGAACAAAGAATTGTTAATTCACTTTCCTTCACCCTGACATTGTTTTATAACGATTTTTTCATGCGCTGCATAAAAATTTCCGGTCATTTTCACTTTCTCGCCTTTTTTGTAGTTTGAAAGTTTTGGTGTGTCCGTGCGGGGCAACACGCAGATAACTTTTGGCACTTCGCCGTTTTTATCAACCAGAGATACCACAGGTGTAAGGTATATGCTTATGTGCGTATCTTCAACAGTGGCTTCTATATTTATTTTGGTGCCTGTGTGGTTTTCCACGAACTTTTCGGGGTTTGTTTGATACGCTTTCCAAAGTGTGCCCGGAGTGGTTAGCTCGTTTGCGAAAGCGACGGATATTGCGGCGAGGAGGAGAATACGGAGCATAAGGATAAATTTAGAAAAATAAAGATGGTGATTTGTTAAGATTTTCTATATTTGTCAAATGGAATCAAAGCCTACTTTCCTTGATAAGGCAGTGGAAAAAGTTAATAAAATCAAAGAGGATATAACTCCGAAAATAGAAGAATTTTCCGAGTTAGCAAAGGAAAAACTACAGGAAACAAAAGAAAATCTGGCACCAAAAGTCGCAGAGTTTAAGGAAAAAGCTAAAGAAAACATGGAACAGGCAAAGGAAAAGGCTACAAAGGCAAGTGCGGCGGTTCAAAAGAAAATCAAAGAAGACATTGCTCCGAAAATAGAGGGATTTTCCGAGCGGGCAAAAGAAAAAGTCACGCAGGCAAGTACTGCAGTTCAAAAGAAAACCAAAGCTGCAATAGTAATGATATGTGCAGTTCCGTTTTTGCTGATAGGATTATTTTCCGGCGGTAGTAATTTACATGTAATTTCTATCGGAGTACCTGCGTATAAAGACTATTATAATTTTAGGGATATAAGTGCTAGCGAAAATGATGCCGTGAGAATATCGGAATTATTTGGAGTACTAAATAACAAGCTATTTTCTCATGTCAATAACATAACTTTAGCTGAGCATGGAGAAGCTAGAAAAAAAGATATTTTAAACGCGATTCGTACTGTTTACAAAAAAGCCAAAGATAATGATGTGGTTTTGATCTATTTTTCCGGACATGGATATACAGCGGATAATAATTATTTTCTAGTACCTTTTGAGGCAGAAAAAGACAGTATTCAAAAAAAAGGAATATTGCCTAGAGAGTTGCTTGGAAATAACAATGTCAGAACTATTGTGTGGATAGATGCTTGCTATTCTGGAATGGCCGAAAGAGGTTTAAGGAATGGAAATGTTAATCTACTTGTATCTTCAGCACCGGATAGAGCTTCATATAGCTGTAGCCGTGGCAGTATTTTTACAAATAACATTTTAGATGCTTTAAAGAATTGCGAAGCGGATTCCAATGGAGACAATACGGTAAGCTTACAAGAACTCGCACAATATATCGGAGACGATAAAAATCCTATTAAAAAATTTGATTTGCCTTTGATAAAATGTGCGCAAGAAACTAAAGATTTCTAAACAATTTTTCTTTTTTTTCACGTAGAATTTCGCATACATGGGAATAATCATGAATGCTTTGTTTAAAACAGAACCTTAATATCAAGTCGCGCTTTGAGTTTGTAGCCAAGCTCCAGCCTGCAGATGCGAGCAACAGATCCATATCACTAATGCATAATTCAAGAGCCAAAGCGCAACAAACAGCACTATCTTTTGACGGTCTGTCTTTTGCACGTATTTTGGAATAAGTTTGCTTAGATATATTGGCTTTTCTATACAAAGCAACATCATCAAGCTTATCCTTTTGACTCTCGTTGAATTTTTTCAGCATTTCATTAAGAGTTTCTATAAAGCTCTTTCGATTTTCCTTCACATAAATTTCTGCTTCTTCTACAGGCCCTTTTGCGATAAGGGTATTATCTTCTACGTAGTTTTGCGCGACGAACAAATCCAGTTCCTGCAAAAATTTCGGATTTAAAAATGCTTCTGCCATAACATCTCCTGATTTTCACCTTATTTCAGAAATATAGTAAATGCTGAAAAAGTCATGTCCCTTTTCCCGAGTTCCTCTTTCTTATAATTCATCCAGAACTTTTACCAAATAATTATGCACTCTGTAAAACGAAGGCAAATTCATCCTTTCATTTGGAGTGTGAATATCATGAAGAGTCGGGCCTATTGAAATCATGTCAAAATGCGGCAGACGTTCTGCAAATGCCATTGGTTCAACGCCGGCTATGTTATTGTTGATTCGGGCAATTATCGGTGCCTCGCCACCATAGACTTTTTTAAACACTTCAATCATTTTATCTCTTAGCGGAGATTCTTCTTTGTAATTCCAGTCAGGTAAACTTGCAATTTTTGCCAAAGCTTTTGGCAGAATAGGGATGATTATTTCCGGACCGTCATCCAACTTGCTGCCTGCTATAAGTACTTTTTCCTGTATGTTATCCAGATTGATAAGCCGTGTGCCGTTTAATTCGGATACATCAAATGCCAAAGCTCCTACAAGCCCAATCTCTTCTTGCACAGTAAATAAAGCTTCTATGGGAGGGTGAGATATACTTTCAGATGCCAGTATTGCCATGATCATGGCAAGGCCGCTGCCGTTATCGGCACCAAGCGTTGTTCTGCCGCTTGCTCTTACCCAGTTGCCGTCAATTATAACAGGTATAATCGGATCTGTTTCAAAGTCATGCGGAGAGTCATCGTCTTTTGCGCAAACCATATCTATATGTGCCTGCAAAACAATTGGCAGTTCGTTTTCACGCCCTTCCGAACCGTTTTTCCTGACAATCAGATTAAATATATCATCCTGAAAAAATTCGAAACCAAGTGTTCTTGCAAATTCTGCCAGATAATCACTTGCGGCTTTTTCATTGTAAGTGCAGCGGGGGATTTGCGAGATTTCAACGAAATATCCATACGCAATTTTTCCTTCCGCATCTTCCATGTAAGCGCAACAATCGGGCGAATTATTATCATCGCTACAAGAGGAAAATGTAAATAATATTGATAATATGGCCAAAAGAAGGATTATTTCGTGCTTTTTTATAATTGCAGCGTAATTATGCATGGAAATAAATATAGAAAGTTGCCCGAGCCGGGGAGGGTAGCAGGCAAAGTTATATATCATACCTCCAGAATTCCATTTGATCCAATTCCCTGTCTGCGGAAATGTTGCGGTTGTTTTTATATTGCAACTCGGGATTTTTTACGCTCACTCGCGTGTTTTCCGGAACTGATTTTACAATAAAAGCATTGCCGCCTATCACCACGCCTTCGCCGATTACGGTGCTGCCGCCTAAGATTGTTGCGCCGGAATAAACCGTGACATTATCGTTTATAGTCGGATGGCGCTTAGTGCCTTTGATGTCTTGCCCACCCTTTGTGGATAACGCTCCAAGCGTCACTCCCTGATACAGTTTCACGTGGTCACCAATAACGGTGCTCTCGCCAACAACTATGCCGGTGCCGTGATCCATAAAAAAGTACTTCCCTATCGCTGCTCCCGGATGAATGTCAATGCCGGTGGTGCTATGAGCGTGTTCGCTCATCATTCTGGGTATAAGCGGCACAGACAGCAAATAAAGTTCGTGCGCAATCCTGTGAACCATTCCTGCGTAAATGCCCGGATACGACATTATGATTTCCGCCTTGCTGTATGCGGCAGGGTCGCCGTTATACACCGCTTCGACATCTGTTTCCAGTTTTTCCTTGATGGCAGGTATCGTTGAAATGAATTGAAGGGTTATGTCCAAAGCGGCCTTTTCAACTTCGCTTTGAGTGCTGTTTTTATATTGCAAATCACTGCGCAGTGCAAGCTCGGTTTGAATAGCAATGTTTTTGGAGATTTTTTCCAGCGCAGAGCTTATGTTCTCATTTTCGAACACCTCCGGGAACAATATGTGCTGTAATTCTCCAATTACATCCACAATCACAGCTTTAACAGGCTGCTTAGGCAAGGCACTTTGCTTGCTAATAAGTTTGGCTACACGCTCAATTTCCGTTGCAACGATATTTGTCATGGGGTAAAATATAGTAAATTGGTATGTTTAGTATGTTAACACGTCCCTTTTTTCGATTTTTAGCTCAAATTCGGTAATTTACTGAACAAAATTTCAGTAAACGGCGGTACATTAACTCAATTTGCAAATTATTATCTATATTACCACCATGTTTTCAATACACCCATTTCGTGCTCTGCGACCTAAACCGGAATTAGCCGCAGAGATCTCATCCCTGCCCTACGACGTTATGAACCGTGATGAAGCGGCCAAGATGGCAGAAGGCAAACCTTATTCCTATTTAAGGGTAACTCGGTCGGAAATTGAGCTTCCAGCGGCAGATCCCCATAGCAAAGAAGTTTATGAACACGCAAAACTCAATCTCAAAAAAATGGAAAGAGAAGGGGTTATCCTTCAAGAAGAAACTCCCTGCTTCTATATTTACCGTCAAACTATGGACGGAAGGGAGCAGTATGGACTGGTGGCTTGCGTAAAAGCAGACGACTACTTCAAAGGCTCAATAAAAAAACACGAGCTCACCAGAGCAGACAAAGAAGAAGACCGGCTAACTCACATATTAACCACAGGTGCGCAAACCGGGCCTGTATTCCTGACATACAGAGACAAAGGGCAGTTCGCATTGCTAAAACCGGTTCTCCAAAAAACTCCAATTTACGATTTTACAGCCGAAGACGGCATTGGGCACACAGTCTGGATTATCGATGACGAAGCCGCCATTGAAAGGCTCCGCGTATCATTCGCATCGTTGCCTTGCACCTATATCGCAGACGGACACCACAGAAGCGCGGCCGGCGCACGAGCCGCAGAAGCTAAGGCAAACGCAAATCCCGAACACAAAGGGAACGAAGAATACAGCCGCTTTTTGGCAATACTCTTTCCATCAACGCAACTCCGCATACTGGATTACAACAGGCTTGTAAAAGACCTTAAAGACCAAAGCCCCGAAGAATTTTTGGATAAACTCTCGGAGATTTGCAATGTTGAAAAACAGCTTGGGCTCACAGCACCGGAAAAAGCAAAACAATTCTGCCTCTATATAAAAGGGGAATGGTATAAATGCGATTTTCTGGAAAAACAATTTCACAAAAAAGACCCGGTAGAAAATCTGGATGTTTCGCTTTTGCAAAATCTGGTGCTTGGGCCATTGCTTGGCATTGATGATCCCCGCACTTCGCAGCGAATAGACTTTGTAGGCGGAATAAGAGGGCTTGGCGAATTGCAGGCAAGAGTGGATTCCGGCGAATGTGCCGCCGCCTTTGCGCTGTACCCAACATCATTGGAAGAGCTTATGGACATTGCAGATGCAAACGGAATAATGCCGCCAAAGAGCACATGGTTTGAACCAAAATTAAGAGACGGACTTTTGGTGCATCTTTTGGATTAAAGCGGAGAGTGAGAGTTGAAACGGGCAATAATATTTGCATTATTAATTTCAAACGCTTTCGCTTTTATAAATCCCGGCGGGTATTACGGTTATACCTATACTCCAACTCCCTATTCCATAGACCAAGGTGAAATAGGCTATGGAGCTCGCTTTAATTTTAAGCCTGGTTCCTTTGAGGGAATTGACCACTCCGTTATTATGCGCCCGCTTTCTTTTATGGAACTTGGGGTGGGAATCAGCAAAAGCCCAGTGCCTGCAGCTAAACTAATTCTGCCGTTTTATGATGAAAATGAAAATCTCGCTCTGGGATTTTCAGGTAAACGCTGGTATTTTACGGGTTCTGCATATAATTTCACCGTTGCCGGCATTTACGATACCGAACTTCACGCTCCGGTTGGTTCCGTTGCCGCAGAGCTTGATATTGACTATGCCGCTTTTGTATTTGAAAACTTTTGGTATCAAAATCGCTACGGAGCTTCTGCCGTATTCACGCTAAGGCCACTCGCAGCATTTGACATTCCATCTTATATTGAAGCTAGCACGGCAATATCCTGGCGTTCACCGGAATACACAAAAGGAGTCTCCCTACACGCATCCATTCAGGCAAAAGCCCCGCTTTTGCAAACCGAAAAAGAACCTATTGTATATATAGATATAAACCCGGCCTTTGACCACTCCGTTTCATTTGCCAGAGATATTTACCCTATCCGGTTGGCTATGGACATGGAAGCCGTTTTGGTTGTTCCTTATGATTTCTATATGGTAGGCGCAATTTCTCCTTCGCTAAAAACCAAAAATCAAGACCGAATGCCGCAAAGAGAATTCCTGGACCGCTACTATCTGCTATGGGATAAAGAAAACAGCCCCAACTGGGCCGCTTGCGGCATGCTAAACACCGATATTTACGGATGCCAAACCCAATTGGGAAAAACGTTTTACAACAAAGCCAACCCTTTAGCCATCACTTTGGGTTATACAAAGGGCGATCAAGAAGGCATAAACGCAATCGGGCAAATTCCATTGCACCCTCAATTCTACGGTTTTTTCTCACATAGCCTGCTTTTTGCCGAAGGTGGGCTATTTTTGGGCGAAAACCTCGCAGCCCAATTGAATTTCAGGCAGGGAACGAATAGAAAATACCTGCAAATAGGGAGCGGCTATGATTTTGAGCGAAAAAGCATATTCGGCGAACTTAGCTTTCAATACGATTTCTCCATTTCAAAACAGATAAGCGGTGCCGCAATACGCCTTGCCCCCAACTTTCACCACAGAGAAAACTCAGACTTTTACGTATTCGATTATTATGTTCCCATTTATCAGGAAGGAAACAACGCCAAAAGGCTACACAGCTTCCCCTGGCGTAAGTAATGAAAGCGGCGGAAACGGCATTTCCAACTCCAAACTTATAGGGCAATGGTCGCTCAGCATAACTTCCGGATGTACGGATGCATTTGTTATGCAGCTGGTTAGCCCTTCATTTACAAAAGCATAGTCCAAGCGCCAACCCACATTGTTATCCTTTGCTCTGCCCCTGTTACTCCACCATGTATAGGCATCTTTTTGGGTAGGGTGCAAAACTCTGAACGAATCCACAAAGCCGTTTTCAACATATTTGTCCAGCCAGGCACGCTCTATAGGCAAAAATCCGCTTATAGTTTCGTTCTCCTTTGGGCGGGCTATATCTATCTCCTTATGGCAGGTATTGTAATCTCCAACAGTTACCACGTGCTTGCCGTGAGAAACCCACATAAGGCAGTTCTCCAAAAAAGCATCGTAAAAGCGGAGCTTGTAGTCCAGCCTTTCGTCGCTTTGCGCTCCATTTGGAAAATATATGCTGTTCAGAACCCAATCCGGAAAAACGAGCTGCACCACACGGCCCTCTTCATCAAATTCCTTTATTCCAAAACCATGGTTTACGGTTTCGGGTTCAATTTTTGTGTAAATACCAACTCCGCTATAGCCCTTTTTCTTTTGGCACGCCGTCCAATAAGAATGATAACCGGAGAAATTTCGAATTTCATCGGGTATTTGGTCGTCTTCTGCCCTCACCTCTTGCAGGCACAGAATGTCCGGATCCATTTTTGCAAACCACTCGGCAAAGCCTTTTTGGACTGCCGAGCGGATCCCGTTCACATTCCAACTATAAATAATCATAAATGAAAATTTAGTAATTTTAAAGTGAAATGTCCATCAGAACTTTTATTTCAGCACTTTTTCTCAGCGTTTTCGCCGTTTTTGCGCAGGAAAGCACGGTACGGCTAATTTTTGTCGGAGATTTAATGGGGCACACAACCCAGATAAATGCAGCTCAAAGGGAAGCTAAGGGTAAAGGCTACAACTACAAGCCCTTTTACCAGCACCTTAAACCTTACTTTTCAAGCGCAGACCTAGCAGTGATAAATCTGGAGCATGCACTCGCAGGGCCTCCTTATGCGGGTTACCCTCAGTTCTCCTCACCCGATGAATCTATTTTAGACATAAAAGATGCCGGCTTTGACCTAGTGGCTACAGCAAACAATCATTCGCTGGACAGAGGCAAAAAGGGCTTGGAACGCACACTCTCCGTTTTGGAATCCGCAGGTCTGAAACACTTTGGAATATATAGAGATACGGCAGAAAAAACAGCAAATTATCCGTTTGTTGTTGAAAAGAATGACATTAAACTTGTTTTTTTAAACTATACATACGGAACAAACATGCTTGTAGAGGAGGCTCCCAACATAGTTAACCGCATAGACTCTGCTCAGATTCTAACTGATATAAAAAGGGCAAAGCTCAATTTTCCCGATTTTATAATAGCCTTTATGCACTGGGGCAACGAATATGAAAACAAGGAAAATGCAACGCAAAGAGAATTGGCTCAATTTTTGGCCTTGAACGGGGTTAATTTAATAATAGGCAGCCATCCGCATGTGGTGCAGCCATTTGGCAAGATTTATGTTCCGGGCAATAAGGATTCTGTGCCTGTTATATATTCTCTGGGTAATTTTATCTCAAACCAAAGGGAACGATACCGGGATGGCGGAATAGCTTTTGAGGTTACTTTGCTAAAAAACGAAAATAGAACAAAGGTCATAGACTATGGCTACATGCCTTTTTGGGTTTACAGGTTCGACAAAAACAAAGGTAACACGTTTCGCCTGCTGCCGAATTGCAAACCAAACGAAAAACCCTGCAAAGAATATAAAATGAAGCCCGACGACAAGGCTGCAATGAAACTTTTTTTCGAGGATGTCGGCAAAACTTTGTCAAATTTACCGGAAAAAAGCTTTAATTTAGAAAAAAAATGAAAAAAATGAAAAAAAAGCTTGATTTTCCCCCAAAATTTTTCTATATTTGTATACATGTTGATTAGGGGAGCAATATTTAAGCCATTAGAGTTATGGAAAGTCCATCCTGTGTCCTATGTACGTGTGTATTTGTACTTTTAGTTTCCCTTTATTTCCTCAAAGTCTTTCTTTTGCAGGCTGCAAGCCGCTGCTGATTACTAAAATCTGGTAGTGCTGAGTCGGAGGGGAACTGAGGGTTGGGGCCTCAGTGATTCAGCACTACCTCTTTAAATTTGCCTTATTTTTCCAAAACTATAAAGAATTGACCGCCTGACCGCCTTATTTGCAACATAATGGTCTTGGCATCCATTGTGAAAACGGAGTTGAAATCCTTTAAATTGGCTATGCGCTTATTATTTGCCACCAGTATTATATCGCCTCTTTTTATGCCGGCTTTCTCTGCCGGAGACTTGTCTTTTACTGAAGCTACAAGCACCCCGCCGGAAGATTCCGTGAGTCCGGCAGATTTTCTTTGCTCTTTTGTAAGCTCTGCCGCCTGAATACCCCATTCATTTGCGTCTTTTTTGGCATCTTTTGATTCCGGAGCCGTGCCTGCAAGGTTATTTTCATCTCGCAGGGCTATATTCACCTTCAGTTTTAAGGTTTTTCCATCTCTTAAAACCTCAAATTCCGCATTTTCTCCGGGACGAAGCGCTGCAACGGTATTTCTCAAGCTGTTTGCATCGTCTATAGCTTTGCCGTTTATGGAACGAACCACATCACCATCTTTTATTCCGCCTTTTTGCGCAGGGGAACCTTCAAAAACCTCGCTTATCAATGCTCCTTTTGCCGGGCTAAGTTTCAGGGCTTTTGCTATGTTTGCGTCTATATCCTGTATGCTGACTCCCAGCCAGCCTCGGCTCACTTTGCCGTCTTTCAGCAGGTCTGTCATTATGCTTCTGGCCCAGTTAACCGGTATGGCAAAGCCTATGCCTTGAAATCCGCCGCTTCTGGTTAAAATCGCCGTATTTACGCCTATAAGCTCTCCGGCTAAATTGAACAATCCGCCGCCCGAATTACCCATATTTATAGCTGCATCTGTTTGTATAAAGCTTTCATAGCTGGTAATTCCACGCCCGTGCACGCCTTTTGCAGACACTATTCCTTTTGTAACCGTTTGCGAAAGCGCAAAGGGGCTTCCTATAGCTATCACCCATTCGCCTACTCTTAACGCATCTGAATTGCCCAGAGTTGCTGTCGGCAGGTTTTTCACGGCTTCTTCTATTTGAATAACGGCAATATCGGTTAGCGAGTCTGTTCCCACAATTTTCGCTTTGAACTCCCTTTTATCCGAAAGCGTGACTTTTATTTGGTCTGCCCCTTGAATTACGTGGTTATTGGTCAAAATTTGCCCGGAAGAGGAGATTATCACGCCGGAACCTTGCCCCTGCTGTTTATGCTCTCTTTCTCTGGGCTTTTGCGGAGACCTTGGACCAAAGAAGAACTGGTCAAAAAAATCGTCTCCGAAAAATCCGCCGCGATCACTTATTTTAATAGTGGATTCCGTTTGTATAGTGACAACGGTTGGGATCAGCTTTTCTGCCAAATCTGCAATTTCGTAGCGAAAAACCTCTAATTGCGGCGTAGCGGCCTTTGCCGGCTTTACGCTTGATGCAGCAGACGAGCTTGATGGGTTTGTAGTTGTGCTACCGGCTGAGCATGTGAACAGAATTGCACCAAGAACGGCAAAATAAATTGGCGACAAGCGAGACTTTCCGATTTCCATTTCTTCCTCCAGGATTTATTTGGGAGAAATATAGAAAAACTTATGAAAAAAGAACAATCAATACACTGCCATGCTCTTATCCACGTCCCGTGCCCAAGCATTTAATCCGTCTTGCAAATTCAAAAGCCTGCCCTTATACCCAGCCTCACGCAAAGCCCTTATTCCCAAAATGCTGCGTTGCCCAATCTTGCACAGAAACACGGAATCAACGCTCGTATCCAATTCATCCATGCGCCGCACCAACTGGCCAAGTGGCATAATTTTTGCATTTGGAAATTTCACAATAGCACGCTCATGCGGCTCACGAATATCTATGAATTGAATGCTCTCGCCGTTATCCAAACGCTTCTTCAAATCAATGGCAGTAATTGTCTCTATAGGCTCGCTGTCTTGATTCCTCTTCAAGCCGCAAAACTGCTCATAATCAACAAGCTCGCGAATAGACGGATTTTTTCCGCAAACGGGGCAATTCGGGTCTTTATCCAATTTAAGCTCGCGAAACGCCATGCGCCAAGCATCAAAATGAAGCAAGCGTCCAATCAAAGGTTTAGCTCCGCCAACAATAATCTTTATAGTTTCCGCCGCCTGAATGGTTCCGATAATGCCGGGCAAAACGCCCATCACGCCGCCCTCAGCGCAAGAAGGCACAAGCCCCGGAGGTGGGGGAGAAGGATAAATGCATCTGTAACAAGGGCCATCTTTTGCGCCGAAAACGCTTGATTGCCCCTCGAACTGAAAAACCGAGCCGTAAATATTGAGCTTGCCCAAAAATACGCAAGCATCATTCACAAGGTAACGTGTTTGAAAATTATCCGTTCCGTCTGCCACAATATCGTAATCCGCAATTATGTCCATAGCGTTTTGGCTTGTGAGCATAGTGTTGTGCACAACAACATTGATAAGCGGATTTATGCCCTTAATTCTGTCTTTTGCAGAAGCTACCTTTGGCCTGCCTATATCACGAGTGCTGTGTATAATCTGTCTCTGCAAATTAGACGCATCCACATCATCAAAATCAACCAAGCCGATTGTTCCAACGCCTGCCGCCGAAAGATAAAGTGCGAGCGGAGCTCCCAAACCGCCTGTTCCCACAATCAGAACTTTTGCGTTCTTCAGCTTAACCTGCCCTTCCACGCCAATTTCCGGCAGCAACAAATGTCGGCTATACCTAGCAATTTCCTCATGCGTAAGCTCAGAATCCATCGTTTCCCCCTGCGATGGCCGGAATTATCATCACTTCGCCGCCGCTTGCAACCGGAGTGCCAAGACCCTGCAAACTATTGATGTTTTTTCCGTCGATAAACAGATTTATAAAGTCGCGCAATTCACCGCCTTCTGCAAACAGATGCGTTTTTATATCGGGATACGCATTTACGAGGGCATTAACTGCCTCGCCTGCGGTGTTGCCTGCAACTTCTACCTCTGCGTTGCGCTCGGTGAAAGCCCTGAGCGCATAAGGAATGAGAACTTTAATCATTGCTGATTCTCCTGTGTTTCATGAGGAGAATATAGTAATTTGGTATGTTTAGTATGTGTTGTAGCTTGAGGGGGAGGGTGTGGCACTGGTACGAATTTTCTATATTTATCCTTAGTCTTAGACCCTTTGCAATGATCGTTTGCGGGCAAATCGCCAGGGCGAAAGCAGCAACGGACTTGTGAGCTTTTATGTGTAGAGTGTGTCTAAGGCTCTTGACTACAGTACTCCAATCACATTCAACTGAACTTTCTCAACTCCTTGATATACATTGGAACGCACTTCAAAGATCAAACTTATATTGCCTTTCTGAAGCGAATCTGCCAAGTGAGCCTTGTTAAATACAACAGCAGGAATGGAAGTTCTGCCCTGAACCGCATAAAAACGTATATGGCCACCGTTCATAAACTTAAAGCCTCTAGCAGTAACATGCCTAGCCAAAAATGTCGGGTAGGGGTTCTCATTGCCAAAAGGTTCCAAACGCTTTAGCTCATTCAAAAATTTCAGGCTTAACTCCGAAAAAGAAACATCCAAATCATAATGAGCGCATTCATTCATTACCGGAACAAAACCCTGAATTTCAGCCTGCTCTTCCATACGAACCCTAAGCTCCTCTATCTTTTCCGCAGCCATATTAAACCCGGCTGCCTTCACATGGCCGCCCCAACGGATAAAAAGATCCCTGCATGGGAAAAGCGCGCTGTGCCAGTTGAAAGAGCCTGCAGAACGAGCACTCGCAGCCGCAATACCATCGCTTTGAACGGAAATAATTGCCGTTGGGCGCTTGTACTCTTGGGCAACTCGTGCCGCAACAATTCCAATCACGCCAATATTCCAATCCACAGCATCTATTATCAAGGTTTTTGGCAAATTATTCCCGTAAAGAGCGTCAAGCCTTTTAATAACCTGAGAGTGAATATCCTGCTCTATTTTTCTGCGCTCCGTATTGCACTCATGCAGCTTTGCATACAAGCTCTCTATTTCTTCTTTATCTTTGCACAAGAGAAACTCAAGAGCCGCATCCGGGCTCTCCATTCTGCCCGGTGCATTCAATAACGGTGCCATGCGATAGTGAATGTCATTGCTGTTCACAAATTTTTTATCCGTCGCAAATCTTTCGTATAAAATTTGAATCGGAAGAAGATCGCTGTCCAAAAACTTGGCCATTCCCTTTCTAATCAAACAAACATTCTCCGCACTCAAAGGAACTATGTCTGCCAAAGTCCCTAGCGAAACCACAGGCAAATATCTTTCCAAATCACTGTGAGGTTTGCCGGTTTTTTGGTAAAGAGCATGCAGAAATTTATATGCAACACCTGCGGCGCACAAAGATTTATTCGGATACTGGCAATCTTCCAAAAACGGATCTAAAATTACATCCGCAGGCGGCAACCCCTCACCCGAAGGCTTGTGATGGTCCAAAACAAGAACCTGCATTCCAAAATCCTTTGCTGCCTTTATCTCATCTTTTGCAGTTATGCCCGTGTCCACTAAAATCAAACACTCTGCGCCGGCATCTCTCATCCTTTGCAATGTTGCGGTAGAAAGTCCATAGCCTCCGTCAAAACGATTCGGTAACATGCAGCTTGCAGATAGACCCCATTCGCCAAGTGCTCCGGCCAAAATCGCCGCGCCGGAAATTCCATCCAAATCGTAATCACCATAAATCCAAACCTTTCTTTTATTTTCCCGCATAGCACAAACCAAATCTATGGCTTCGTTCATGCTTTTCATCAAAAATGGGTCATGCTCGCAATCCAAATCCCAATTCAGCCATCGGTCCGATTCTTCCGGCGTTTTAGCACCTCGTAAAACCAAAATTCGGGCCAAAAGAACAGAAACCTTATGCCTTTGTGCTATTTCCAGTGCTAATTGTGCGTTTGTCATATTGCCTTTTGCGCCATTCTAAGCGCTATATTTTGAATCGCATGCTCTGCGGTAAACTTTTTCGCGAGCAATGCCTGTAAAAGAAAATTAATGCTATGTATATGAATCGGGCAGTGCAAAGCCAAACCCTCTAAAAAAAATGCAGCCGTATTTGTGTCTTTTTCAATTTCCTGTGCATATAAAATTGCTGCGGAAGCATCACCTTTGAGTGCGTGCTCTGCAAAAGTAGTTATTTTTTTCACAAGCGCGGAATAATTCGAATCCGTTGCAAGCATGGCTTTGCCGGCAGAGCCTGCGGCAAAATTCAGAATATCATCCGTTGGTGTGCTGTAGCCATAAGATTTTAGAATTTCAATTATTTCATTATTTTTTAAAAAAGGAATTGAAAAGCATGTTGAACGTGAGCGTATGGTAGGCAAAAGGGCATGCCTTGAATTTGCCGTTAATATAAAATATGTGTTTGGAGGAACATCTTCAAATGTTTTCAAAAGTTTGTTCGCTGCATTTTCATTCATTGAATCAACATTTGTTATTATAACAACTCTATTTCCGCTTGCTTTTAAATCAAAGTTTTTCAATAAGTGTTCCACCATGCCAACGGATATAAGCGCAGATTCCGTTATATATCCTGTGTGATACGGATTTTGCATAAATTTTTGCGAAAGCTCTGTTATTTTTGAATCTATTTTCGCCGGAGTATCTCTGTCTTCGGCTTTGCCGTCAATGGGGGTTAGCCATATAACAGGTTCGCTGCTATGCGAGCAAAGCATTTTTGCAAGTTCCATCGCAACTAATTTTTTACCTATGCCCGATAATCCGTCCAAAAGCAACATTTGCGGAAAGCGCTCCTGCTCATAAGCTGTTTTTAAAGCACTCAGAACAGGGTACTGCATTACACAACCCCTTTAAGCAGGTCCATCACAGCATTAGCTTTTGCCGGCAAGCGGTGTATTGCATTTGCATATTTGGGAGAAATTCCTTCCAGTGTTTGCTCATGATATGCGGATTTAAATTCCGAGAATTTTAAACCGTGCGCTGTACTTATAACAACAACGTTTTCTTCGTTTGAGATTAAACCTTTTTCTTTTAGTTTGAACAATGCCCCCAATGCAACACCCGTGTGCGGGCAACAGTAAAGCCCTGTTCTATCTGCTCTATGTGCGGCATCCGAAAGCTCCTGCTCCGAAACCCGTTCGACAATTCCGTTGTAATTTTTTATAGCCAGTTCAGCCTTCGGATAGCTAACCGGATTTCCTATTTGAATTGCACTTGCAAGTGTTTTTCGCGCCTGAACAGGCTCTAGTTTATCAAAATTTCTTTTGTATGCCTGATAAAACGGACTGGCGTTTTCTGCCTGAGCTACTATTATGCGAGGCTTTTTGTTTACTAAACCCAAAGCGAGCAAGTCGTCTATGCCTTTTGCAAGCGCGCTCACATTACCCAGATTTCCACCCGGTATTATCAAAGTGTCGGGAAGCTGCCAGCCAAATTCCTGGCAAAGTTCGTAGCTAATTGTTTTTTGCCCTTCAATTCGCAACGAATTCATGGAATTCGCCAGATAAATACTTTTATTTGCTGTAACTTCCTGAACAATTTTCATGCAGCCGTCAAAGTCCGTATCAAGTGCCAGAACAATGCTGCCGTTTGAGATCGGCTGCACAAGCTGCGCTACGGAAATTTTACCGGCAGGCAAAAATACTATGCTCGGAATACCGGCAGTTGCGCAATATGCGGAAAGCGCAGCCGAAGTATCACCGGTGCTTGCGCAGGCAACGGCTTTTATGGGAGCGCCGTTTTTTATCAAATGATTTACCTGGCTAACCAAAACAGTCATGCCTAAATCTTTAAAACTGCCGGTGTGCGAATTACCGCATAATTTTACGTGCAAGCTTTTTAATTTAATTTCTTTTGCCAGTTTTTGCGCATCAAAAAGAGGTGTCCAGCCTTCTTGAAGCGTTACAATGTCTTCTTCGGGAAGCTCCGGCAGAACAAATTCGCGCTTGCTCCATACTCCACTCAAATCAATTGGAAAAAAACTTGAACGCCGTGCTCTGAACAGAGACTTCCATTCATCCGGCGAACGTGATTTCCATGCGGAACGATTATGGTTAACTTCTAAAAGCGAACCGTCTTTACCTCTATAAACAACTTCCGATAACGGGTATGTATCTTCGCCGTCTATGCTTTTAAATTCCGCATGGAACATAACTTAATCCTTTATTATAAGTTCAACTCTGCGATTTTTTGCTCGGCCTTCGTCTGTGTCGTTGGAATCTATGGGTTTGCTAAAGCCATAGCCAACAGATTTCAGCTTGCTTTTGTCAACGCCTCTTTCCACAAGATAGTTCATAACCGAAAGAGCTCTCTGTTCGCTAAGCTTCTGGTTGAGTTCCCCGCTACCGCGATTATCAGTGTGCCCTTCCACTTCAATATTGGACTCGTTCAAAAGGCTTTTGAGAATTGCAGAAATTTCTGCCAGGTTCAATTTCAATTCCTGTTTTAAGTCGGCTTTTCCTGTTTCAAACAGAATATCGCTCATGGAAAGAATTGTTCCTCTGGCATCTTTATAAACGCTGATCGTTTTGCTGCGAAGAGCTTCCAGCTTTTTATCTGCTTCGGCTTTTTGCTTTGCGAGCAAGCTGTCTTTTTCGGCAAGAGCTTTTTCTTTCTGCGCAAGTTCAGCAGCCAGGCGAGCCTGTTCAGCTTCCAGGCGAGCCTGTTCTTCGGCTTTCTCTCTGTTTATCCGTTCCAAACGGCTGCGTTCGGCACTTAAAGCTGTGTTTAAAGACTTTGCGCCTTTGGCATCACTGGTCCACAACTCTATAAGGGTATCTTTCACGGCGAAAATATCCCTTTGTGCGGCAAACATTTTTGCAGTTGCAGACTCCAGATTTTTACGGAGTGTAGCTATGGATTGCTGAACCTTGAATACTTCAACGGATATTTCGCAGTTTTTCATTTCAGCTTCATAATTGGCATCTTTGCGCTTCTCTTTTGGTACATCCTTCAAAGATTTTATTCTTGAGTTTACCATAGCGTAAGTGCGGTTTGTAGCAGCATCTTTCGGATATGCGGCTTTAACTGCGTCAAACGAGGCTTCGCAGGCAATAGGCTCTTCTTGAACCGGTGCTGCTACGGGTGCGCTTGCTTCCTGTGCAAACAGTGTTGCGGCGCATGCTAAAATTGTGAGTACTTGAATTTTCATAAAACCTCCTTAGTGTGTAACCTGTTCTTTGGGTGCATCTTTGCGTTCACGCAAAACATTACGGTAAACGCCCAGATATTCATTTATCGTTGCCAGACTATCTGCAGCATTTTTGTTTTCTGCGGCAAGAGCTTCCTGCTCTTGTTTCAGCATGCTGAGTTGAATTTTTAAAACCGCTTCATCTGCCAAGAGAAATGCCATTTCTGTTTGGCGTTCATCATTGTGTTTTTCGGCAGCCGTAACCAAAGAATCTACTTCTGGCGGAAGCGGCAGGTTGTTAGCTTTTGAGAGCTCAACAAGTGTTTTAGCTTCTATTATTGTAGGGTCAACAATAGCAGCTCTTTTAGATGCGCAAGAAACCAACAAGGCAACGCACATCGTGGTGAATAGCAGTTTTTTCACAAAAACCTCCATAAGTTTATTGTGATAATATAGAAAACTTTAAACCCACCACCCTCGGCATCTATAAAAATGAATTTTCTACATTCCAACAATGAAAAATACATCAAACCACCGAAAGCCTATAAAGCAGGCTTTCCAATATTTACTTGCTAATCAGAGAAATAGCAAAAATATGAGTCAAAATGCATTTTCAAAGAAATGCGGATTCACTAGGCAATACATATCGCTAGTGGAAAGTGGCAAAAGAATGCCTTCATTTGATTTTGCAATAAATATGGCTGAAGTATTTGAAATAGATACCAAAGATTTTTTACTCCTGCTTATAGACAAGATTTCCTATTATGAAAATCTTTAAATGCGTATAACTTTCATCACAAATCCGCACACATGTAATCAAAGTTGCGATATCTGCTTCACAAAACAAGCCCCCCTGGACTGGGAACCGGTGCAGGAAATGGATTTTGCCGTTATTGAAAAAGTTGTAAAAGCATTTTTGCCTTACGGTTTAAAAGAAATTATTCCCAGCACAATAGGTGAACCATTTATGTATTCCCATTTTGAGGTTTTTTTGAAGCTGGCGAAAAAGTACAATCTAAAAGTAAATATAACCACAAACGGAACTTTCCCAAACGGCGGAATCGAAAAATGGCGACCATTGCTTGAGCCGGTTCTGAGCGATATAAAATTCAGCGCAATGCACGGAAAAGTGCCGCAGAGTGCTTGGTTAATTGAGAATATTACAATACAGGCTACGCTTGGTGAAGGCGATAAGTTGGATAAAGTGCCAAAGTGTGTAAAAAGAATAAAAATAAACAAGCCATGGATTTTGAATTCTCAATTCTCAACTCTCAATTCTCAATTCCAAACCTGTCCATTTCTCGGCAAAGAAGCTTGGGTTTGGGTAGATGGGACTTTTCAGATTTGTCCTAATCCTGATGCTCGGTTTGGCATGCGAACTAAGTTTCCTTTTGGTGATTTTGGAAATTTTGCGCTACAAGATCCGTTGGAAATTTGGAATGGAAAAAAGTATAGAAAATTCTGCAAGAATTACAAGGATAACCCTATTTGCCAAAAATGCAGGATGAAACATCCTTCTTAATTTGCTCTTTCAACGCTTCAATGCTTTCAAATTTCACTTCGTCTCTTATTCTCGCAATAAGTTCAACTGTTATTTTTTTGCCGTATAAATCTCCGTCAAAATTCAGCAGATGAGCTTCAAGACCAACGGGTCTGTTCCCCAGCGATGGGCGGCAACCTATGTTTATCACCGCTTTGTGCTTTTGTCCGTCAAAAGACGCAGTGCCGGAATATACGCCATTTTTTGGCAAAAGCTTATACGGCGGAAGTTCCAAATTCGCCGTTGGAAAACCGAGCTGCTTCCCTTGCCCCAATCCATGCACAACAATTCCGCAAACAGAATAATTTCTGCCGAGCATAGCATTTGCCAAATCCGACTTTCCGTTTTTAAGAGCTTCCCTTATGCGAGAAGAGCTAATCGCTTCGCCTTCAAACATTACCGGATCAATTTCGTGAATGGACAAATCCGGAAAATACGATTTCAAAGCCTCTGCGTTGCCTTTCCCGCCTCGTCCGAATCTTTGGTCCAAGCCAAGTACCCAAATTTTTGCCCCGTATTTTTTTACAGCAAATTCTTCCACAAAAGAGCGAAACGGCATTGCGAATAAATCCTTGTCAAACTTTTGCAAAACAAGAGGAACACCAAAATTTTCCATCAATTCTTTTTTCTCTTCAATTGAAGTCAAAAGCTCCGGATGCCCGGGTTCCTGAATCACGTGCCTTGTGTGCGGTTCAAAGGATATGGCTATATGCGGTATTTTATTTTTTTCGGCTTCAAATTTCAAAGCGTCAAACAGAGCTTTGTGGCCCAAATGGCATCCGTCAAAATTACCCAAAACAATGGCTGTCACTTCCTGCTCCTCTAAAGTAATCCGCAGCAGGCATTCTTTTTTTGCCTTCTGCTTGCACCTCTAAAATAGATAAAACTCCGTTCACCGTTCCAGCAAAAACCGTATTCTTATTAACAAATATTTCACCGGGATTCAATTTTTTGTCAAACTCTGAGATTTCCGTTTTTCGTATGAAAATCTTTTGCCCGTTTAAGCTAGTGTATGCACCGGGCCATGGAGTAAATGCGCATAATCTTTTGTGAATTTGCAATGCGCTCGTATTCCAGTCTATCAGAGCATCTTCTTTTTTCAATTTTGGCGCAGGGCTTGCCTGTTCATGGTTTTGCTCAATTGCGGTGGAGTTTCCGCTTTGCAATTTTGCGAGTGCGCTATCCAAGGCTTCGCATCCGGGTGCTATCATTTTTTTTAATAAAATTTCCGTTGTGTCATTTTGCTCAATCGTAATTTCCTTCATTTCCAAGACCGGACCGTGATCCATTTTTTCGTCTAACAAGAATACGGTTAATCCGGTTTTTTGTTCGCAGTTAGCTATGGCCCATTGCACAGGCGCAGCCCCTCTGTATTTTGGCAGCAAGCTTCCGTGAATATTAATTGCACCTAACCTTGAAGCTGCCAGAACTTCTTTTGGCAAAATGGAAAAAGCCACAACTACGAAAATGTCAGCGTTAAATTTTTTCAATTCTTCTGCGAAGGCCGGGTCTTTAACGGAGTTGGGTTGCAAAACCGGAATGCCAGCTTCCAATGCGGCGAGCTTCACCGGCGGGCTATGCAATTCCATGCCGCGTCCCACCGGTTTGTCGGGCTGAGTTGCAACCGCTGCAATCTGATGTTTGCCTTTTATCAAGTGCTTTAAAAATTCTGCGGAAAATTCCGGTGTTCCCATAAATAGTATGCGCATGTGGGTAATGAAAATAGAAATTTCAATGTAACAATCACGAAATGCAAATATATGGGATAAAAATCAGCCACCGAGAAGAACTAGGCGTTTTGGGCGGCATTGAACCCGGGAATTTCGCTGACTATTCCGTAGTTTTTTCCTTTTTTTGACAGAAAGTGCCATTCGTTGCCTGTTGCCAGCACAATATGCAGCGGTTGCACTATTTTCAGATATTTGTTCACCTGAGTTTCCAAGCTTTGCAAATCCGTTTTGCCGGCTTT
>Ga0209755_10002185_pt1 | contig 27429 bp, 22 predicted proteins | sample TergutCo191P1_FD_187301 | JGI IMG/M metagenome (GOLD analysis project Ga0209755, IMG submission 187301) | Cornitermes sp. P1 segment gut microbial communities from Petit-Saut dam, French Guiana - Co191P1 (SPAdes) (version 2) | ecosystem: Host-associated > Arthropoda: Insects > Digestive system...
TGCCCGGCGCGTTCAACGCCGGGAACGTGCTTGCCTCGCTGCTTGTCGTTTCCGGGCTTACGGGCGTTCCCGTAAAGAGAATCGCCCCGCTCTGCTCCCGACTGCAGCCGGTGCGTGGGCGCATGAGTACGATAGACAAAGGCCAGCCCTTCGAGGTGCTGGTGGATTACGCACATACCCCGTCATCGTTTCAGACAATCTTTCCGCCCCTGCGAAAACGCATAGACGAAACTGGCGGCAGGATAATCAGCCTGTTCGGTTCGGCCGGCGAGCGTGACACGGTGAAACGGCAGGAACAGGGAAAGGTCGCCGCCGAGTATTCGGACTTGATCCTGATTACGGACGAGGATCCCCGGGGGGAGGTACCCATGGATATAATCGAGGAGATTGCCCGTGGGGTGTTCGCCCAAATGGAAACCGGCCGAACAAGGGTGCGGTTCAGACGGGACGAAAACCTTTTCCTTATTCCGGATCGCCCGACGGCAATACGCAGAGCCATGTCCCTCGCCTATGCCGGCGACATAGTGCTGCTTCTCGGCAAAGGCCACGAGAACACGATCATCTATGCGAACCACGTAATGCCCTTCGACGAAATAACCGAGGCGGAAAAGGCCCTTGAGGAAAGGGCCGCCGCAAAAGGATGGAAACCATGAGCAGCGTTTTTATGAACACCTACGGCCGCCTCCCGGCTACCTTTGCCCGGGGGGAAGGCTCCTGGCTTTTCGACACGGCGGGGAAAAAATACCTGGACTTTACCTCCGGCATTGCCGTGAACTGCCTTGGGCACAACCACCCCGCCCTGGTTCGAGCCGTCTCGGAACAGGCGGCAAAATGCCTGCACCTGTGCAACTATTACATGAGCGATACTTCCACGGCCTTTGCCGAAAGGCTGGTTTCGGCCTGCGCCGGCGGCGGCATGAAAAACGTGTTCCTTGCGAACTCCGGCGCGGAGGCAAACGAGGGGGCCTGCAAAATCGCCCGTAAATACTCGCTCAAAAAATACGGCCCGGGCAGGCACACCATCGTCACCCTGCGCGGAAGTTTCCACGGCAGAACCATAACCACGCTTTCGGCGACGGGCCAGGACAAATTCCACAAGGACTTCGGCCCCTTTACCGAGGGCTTCGCCTTCGTTCCTGCCAACGACATCGACGTTCTGGACAAGGCGCTGGACGGCAAAACCGTGGCGGGGCTTCTTCTGGAAATTGTGCAGGGGGAAAGCGGCATAAGGCCCCAGACGCCGGAATACATAGAGGCTGCCGTAAGATTTTGCGCCGAACGGGACATACTTTTGATGTTCGACGAAATCCAGTGCGGCGTTGGCAGGACGGGAACTTTCCTTGCATTCGAGCAATACATATTTGACGGCAAACCTGTAAGGGCCGACCTGGTAACGCTCGCCAAGGGACTTGCTGGGGGCGTTCCGATCGGGGCTGTGCTTGCCGGGGAAAAAGCCGCAGGGGTTTTCGAGCCTGGCGATCACGGCAGCACCTTCGGCGGCAACCCCCTTGCGGCGGCGGCAGGGCTTGCCGTGCTGAAGACTGTGGACACCCCCACCTTTCTTGTCGAGATAAACCGCAAAGGTGAAAAAATCATTGACACGATTAAGGCGTGGAACCACCCTGCCGTGCAGGAAGTGCGTGGCAGGGGCCTTATGATCGGCATCGACATCGACCGTGACGCATGGCCGATTCTGGAAGCCGGCATTGCCCGTGCCGGCGACAAAGACCACGGCCTGCTGCTTCTTTCGGGTGGGCAGAAAACCCTGCGCTTTCTGCCGCCTTATGTCATCGACGACGGCGAAATCGAACAGGGGCTGAGGATAGTTCGGGAATTGCTGGGCGGTTAAGTTTAGAGGTAACCAGCTTTTCCAGAATGTTACCTATTCCAATATTGCCGATAAACGGCATTTTTTCAAGCACTTCTATGCCATGAATTCTTGGTGTGCACCAGTCTGGCGTGCGACAGACTATCACGGGATCAGCGGTTGTGGAATGTCACTTCTACTACCTCAATATACCTGACAACCTCCTGTACATTTTGGAACAAAATAGCCCCAGGAGCACGAGTAAGCCTTATTATGCTACCCCGCTCTGTGTGGGCGGATCCAGATGGGCCGCCAACATTAAACTGTCTGAGGGGTGTGTTCGGCCCAGGAGTCTCGGGGGGCCCTCGCCAGTCACCTGCAGGATCATAAATCAGGGTGACCATTATCATATCGTCAGATGGCGCTATCGGTTCACTCCCCGCCCCGAAGGCATTCGCTCTGATTGTAACTCTGGAAAAGACGGTAAAATCTACATACGGAAATTCGGGGAAGAGTATAAAAAAGTCATCCCACCTTTGCGTAAAAGCTACCCCGTTCCTGGAAGACAAACCCAATCCTGCAAAATCAATGGTGAAAATTGCGCGTGTTTCCGTGTGCGTACAACCTGTGCGTTGGCAAGCACTGGTCTCCTCGCCACATGCAGTTGCGGTGGAAGCCCTTGTTTCAGTCCACTCGCCCATGTCGTGTGCATTGGGGTCTATGGCAACGGGACGTGTCTCGACATGCGAAAGATTGACGGCGCAGGTTCTTGTTTCCACGCCGGCCGTTGTGCAGGTTGGTGCTGTGGTTACCGTCCACGGGCCCCAGTCGTGCTGATGACCGATATTGGTATTAGTTGGACAAGCGGTAAGCGCAAGGGTTAGAACTACGGCGAAAAGGCCGCATACGGATGTCTGTTTTGTCTTCATTAGTGAGCTCCTTAATAACGTGCGTTTATCAAAAAAGCCCCCAGCACGCCGCATTTGCCGAAAACTGGCAGACAGACGCATGAGGGGCATTTTTCCACAAAGACGAGAAATTATATGCTTATAGTGAGGTAAAATATATGCTATTAAAGGGTTGACATGCCAGTTTAGCGGAAATTCATAATTCGAAGCCCGAAGCCCGAAGCCCGAAGCCCGAAGCCCGAAGCCCGAAGCCCGAAGCCCGAAGCCCGAAGCCCGAAGCCCGCGTTGCGTTCGTTTGCTCCCCGCGTTGTTTTATCGCCATCGGCTATATCATATCACAGACACGCGCATGCGGCAACAACCCCGCTGGCGCTTTCGGGCGACTAAAGCGCAAACCGGCGGAACGGGCGGGGTTTGCTTTCCAGAGAGGCCCGCCTTGGAAACCGGCATTAGACACGGCGCAATCGGGAAGGTTGCAAAAAACGCGTGTTTTGGGCGAAAAAAAGCAAATTTTTGCTTGACAAGATCGCGAAATGTGTCAATACTGGGGGCAGACTTTATAAACAAAGAGGAACGTATGCTCAAATTCAGCGATTACATTTCGAACATGCCCGACAATCCCCACGGAAACTTTGCCCAGCTACTGGAGCAAATCTCAAGGGAACACGCGGGCAAGGATGCCATTCTGTACCGTTCCGGTGGGCAAAAGGAATTTACCCGCTGGAGCTTTTCCAGGTATGGCGAAGAATGCCGCAGGGTTGCCCGCGGGCTGCTTGCGGCCGGCCTCGTCAAAGGCGACCGCGTCGTCCTGTGGTCCGAAAACCGGCCCGAATGGATGACGGTATGGATGGGAACCGTAATAGCCGGGCTTTCCATCGTTCCGGTGGACTTTCTTGTTACGGAAAAGGAGTGTCTTAACATCATCAAGATAACCAGGGCCAAGGCCTTTTTCCACTCCGGATCGAAACAGGACTTTGCCGATTCGCTGGCCGGAGAGGGCGCGAAAATGGTAGCCTCCGTTTGCATCAGCCCAAGGAAAGGCGGCGACGAATCCGCGTTCCACGGCTTCGGCAGGGACGCTTCCGGTCAAGCCCTGCCGGACCCGGACAGCATAGAGCCTGGCCACCCGGCCTCCATAGTCTTTACCTCCGGAACCACCGGCGTCGCCAAGGGCGTAACGCTTTCCCACAGGAACATTATCGCCAACGCCAGCGCGGCAATCCGCATTCTGGAGCCCAACGAGAAGGACGTGTTTATCGACGTGCTGCCCCTGCACCACACATACCCCACCACCTGCTGTTTCATAGCGCCGTTGAGCTTCGGCATTCCCACGGTAATCGTTGACAGGGTAATCGGAGACGTAATACGCGCGGACGCAAGGGACGCCGGCGTAACGTTCTTTATCGGCGTTCCGCTGCTTTTCGACAAATTCATGGCCGGAGCCGCGAAGAAAATCACCGGCATCAAAAAGCTTGTGCTTAGCGGCCCAAGGAAAAAAACGCTGGCGCTGGCGAAACAGGGGAAACCGGAATTCGGCCAGAACCACAAACTGCTGAAAAAGGTGCGCGGCAAGTTCGACCTTGCCTCCGTGCGGATGATGGTCGCCGGCGGCGGCCCGCTCAACCCCGTCACCGCGGACTTTTTCGACTCTCTGGGCTTCAACATCGTCCAGGGCTACGGTATGAGCGAGAACTCCCCGCTTATTACCGTAAACACTCCCAGGCACAAACGCAACGAGTCCGTCGGCCTTCCGGTAAGCAACACCAAGGTCAAAATCTTCGACCCGAACGAGGAAGGGATCGGCGAAATCGGCTGCACCTCTCCGTCGGTCATGATCGGCTATTTTGAGAACGAGGAAGCGACCGGCGAGGTGATAAAAGTGATTGACGGGGAACGGTGGCTGTTCACCGGAGACCTGGGCAAAATCGACGGCGACGGCTTCGTCCACATCCTGGGCCGCAAGAAAAACCTGATCGTTACCTCCGCCGGCAAGAACATCTACCCGGAGGAAATCGAGGTTCTGTTCAGCTCGCGGGTTATCGCGGAGATTCTGGTGGTGGGCCGCAGGGCGAAGGACGGCTCCGGCGAGTCGATTTTCGCCGTGGTTGTGCCGAACTACGAAAACATCAAGGAAGACTCCCCCGGAAAGGAAAACGACGAGGCGTTCATCCGGGGCGAAGTCAAAAAACTTGTCGAGGACGCGAACCGCAACCTGCCGATTTACAAAAAGATCAGCGACTTCACGATTCGCAGGGAGCCATTCGAGAAAAACGCGCAACAGAAGATAAAGCGCTTCCTGTACAAGGAATACGAGAACGCGTAAAACGCCGCGCGACGTTCGTATAAAGGCACCGGATTGGGGAAAGGGCAACGCCTCCCCCAATCCGGTGCTTTTTTTGGGAACGCCGCCCGCGACCGCGCCGCCGAAACAAACAAACCCCCGCCAAGGCAGGGGCCGTTCCGGAGACGCGGTTAAAAAACGCGGAACACCCGCGAAGACCGTTTTACGGGAAAACCTAAACCGCGCTTTCCGCAACGGGCTCGGTTTCTACCGCAGGGGCCGCCGCAGCCTCGACCGCAACGGCGGTTTCGGTAGCGGGTACCGCAGCGACCACGGCTTCAGCCACGGGCGCGGTCACGGTTTCGGTTCCCTCCACGGGAACAACCGACGCCAGCTTGCGGCCCCGGCGATTAAGGAAAACTACCGTTCCGGTGGCTTTCGCGAAAAGCGTATAGTCCCTGCCGCAACCGACGTTGGTTCCGGGGTGAATCTTTGTTCCCCGCTGGCGGGCAATGATCGTTCCGGCTTTTACAAACGTACCGCCGGACGCTTTAACACCAAGATATTTGGGATTGGAATCCCGTCCGTTTTTTGCGCCGCTTCCGCCGCGTTTCCTTGCCATTTAAGTCCTCCGTATAGATAAATTGCAATGTTCCGGGTATTCCTCCGCGACGGACGCAAGTCCCTCGATTAAAAACACCCCGGCGGCAAAAAGGAAATCCTTCCCCTCCGCCGCGTAATCGGTCTCCAGAAACAGGAAACCTGGTTCCGGCGCGTCGCACCGGACTGTTATGCCGTCCCTTCCGGAAAGGGCGCGAACCGCGGTCCGCATCAAAACCGAAACGGCGGCGCAGACAACGTCGTTCCCCGTCCGCCCGGCCCCGGCATGGCCGGAAGCCCTACAGGACCGCAGAACGCCGTCCCCGTCCAGAACCGCCTCCACTTTTATCACGCCGCGCGACTTCCGCTAAACTAGGCGGTAATTTCCCCGATTTTGATAAGCGAAAACTGCTGGCGGTGCCCCTTTTTGCGGCGATAGTCCTTTTTGGGCTTGTACTTGAAGACGATAATCTTGGGGTCTCTCCCGTGGGACTCCACCGTCGCGCTGACCTTCGCCCCCTGCACGTATGGACTCCCCACCGTTACCGTGTCGTTTGACATCAGCAGCACCGTATTAATATCCAGCGCCGTTCCCGGCTCCGCGTCGATTTTATCGACCTTTAGCACGGAGCCGGCTTCGGCCCTGTACTGTTTTCCCTTAAACTCAATCAAAGCGTACATCACGAGTTCTCCGTTCGTTCAACGCGCCCGCGCGGGACGCAAGTATACCACTTTATACACCAAAACGCGGAAAAGTGTCAACCCGCTCCCGCCGGTTTCGGTTCCCGTTTCCGCGCGCCGCCCCGGTTTTTTCCCCGGAAGAGCCTGTACACCAGGAGCAGGAGGTTGTAGTACGCGTACGGGAAAAAACGCAGCAGTTTTAGCGGGCTTCGCGCGCAATAGCCAATCCATTCAAGCCCAAGAGCGAAAACCTTTCGGTGCGGTCGCCACCTGCGCCCGGCCAGAACGTCGAACAGATCGCTGCACCAGAGTTTAAGGCCGTTTCCCAGCTTTCCGGCGTTCCGGGCAATCCAGAGCTCGCCGCCGCGCACGCCCCTGGAAACCAGAAGCAGCGAGGGCGACGATTTGCGAATGGCGGAAATGACAGCCGCTTCCTCCTGCCGCCTGAACGCCCCCTGGAAACGCCCCACTATGCGAAGGCCCGGAAACGTCGACGCGATGTTTTTCTCGATTTTAAGCAGGACACGCTTTTTGCTGCCCAGCAGGTAACAGGAAAACTCGTGTTCCTCCAGCGCGGAAAGGCACCTGATGACGAAATCGAAAGGCATGTAACGCACCGGGCGTTTTTTCAGCAGAAACCGCGCGCCCCTTACGACGCTTTTCGAAATGGGAATAACCAGAGCCGCCCGGTTTACGTAGTCGCGGTATTCGGCGTTGCGCCTGGCCCGCAGCAAATCCCAGAGCGAAAGCAGCACGACGTGCCCCTCCTCCGGTTTGCCTGCCAGTTGGAACATCAAAAGGCCCAGATGTTTGGGCTCTACTATATCGATTGGAACCTTGAGCAGTTCAATCCGTTCTTTCAGCGGCTGCGTTTCGCCTTCCGCGTTTTGCGCTACGTTGTCTTCCACGAATCCCTCTCCAGTAAAAGTATGCGTACGGCCGCCTGCGCGTACAGGGCCGCCGTTTCGGTACGCAGAATCGTGCCCCCCACGGTGAAAGGCCTGAAACCGGCGCCCAAAAACCGCTCCACTTCGGCGGGAGAAAAACCGCCCTCGGGCCCGACGGCCAGCACGACCGCGCCAGGAGCCCCGGAAAGATACCCGTGCAAACCGGTTTTCCCAAAACCGGCGTTCGCCATGGGCAGATGGTGAAACAGAAGCCCTATCGCGTCAGGCCGCTCCAGCCTGATTTGTTCCCAACGGTCGAAAAGCCCGTCGCGGGTTACCGGCCGGCGGATTGCCGTGGCCGTTCCGGAACCGCTCTGCTGTCTGGCCTCCCTGATTATACGCTCCCAGCGGGAAAACCTGTTCCCGACATTCCCGCCCGTTTTCACGTCGGAGAAGTCGGACTCGAACGGGACGATCTCGGCAAGAGCGCCCTCGGCGGCCTGCCTTACGATCAGGTCCATTTTGTCGCCCTTCGGGACGGCCTGAAAAAGCACTATGGGCGGCAAAACCGGCCCCGATCTCGCTTCCTGCGCAAAACCAGCCCCAGGGTCAGCGAAAACCTCGCCAACCAGAGCGGAACCGTCAACCGAGCAAACGCGAACGCTTACCTTTTCCCCTCCGGGAAGCAGCGCCGGAAAACACTCCCCCGGCGCCAGGCGGCGAACGCGCGCCAGATAGCGGTAGTCGCCGCCCCTTAGCACCACCCGGCCTTTTTCGTCGGGCCCGTCGCCAAGAACGAACTGCCTCATGGATCAAGGATAGCCCGGGAAAGCCGTCCCCGCAACACCAGGGAACCGCCGCAAGCCGGGCCGCGCCCCGGCTTACAGACCGGCGACCTCGTCCCGCCGCCTTAAAAGTTCCTCCTGCAAAGCCTGAATCGTCTTTGCCGACTCCAGCAGATACCGGAAGTCGCCGCCGCGAAGTATGTTCACCGCCTCCACAAGCTGAACGTCGAACTCAAGGTCGTAGACCGGCGCCCTTGCCGTCCGGTTTTGCTCGTTGCGGACAAGCCGCCGCAGAAGAGCCGCGTCAAGGACGTACTCGTTTTCCAGCGACCGGACAAACGCGTCAAGCTGGGCGGCGGTAGGCTCCGGATTGGCGCTTACGAAGTTGGGTATCAGGTTGTCGTTGATAAGCCTGTTAAGCCGGTCCGCGTCCGCCGCCGTGAAATCCGGAAGCCGAACCTCGCGATCCGGCGGTATCCCTATTCCGTCTATCGCCGCCCGGTTCGGCGTAACGTAACGGGCGGTGGTCAGCCTGAAACCGGCGTTGCCGATGGGGTAAACCTGCTGAACCGAGCCCTTCCCAAAGGACGTTTCGCCGACAAGGAACGCCCTGCCCCGGTCCTTCAACGCCCCGGCGACAATCTCCGACGCGGAGGCGGAGCCCCTGTTTATCAGCACGACGACCGGAAGGCTCTGATCGACAATCGCCGGCCTCCTGGTCATAAACACCTGGTTTTCGGTCGGTATCCGGGACATGGTTCTTACCACCACGCCGCCGTCCAGAAACAGACTGGCAACGTCAATGGCGGAGGTCAAAAGCCCGCCGAAGTTGTCCCGCAGATCCAGAATTATCCCCTGGTAGTTGTTCTGCCGGAAATAGTTTATCGCGTCCGCCGCGCGGTTCGCCGTCATGGGCGTAAAAGAAAGCAGCCTGAGGTATCCGATGTCGCCAATCATGGCGTGTCTGGTCGTGGGAACCTCGATAATGGCGCGCGTAAGCGTAACCGGGAACTCCAGCCGTTCCCCCCGCCTGATTATAAGGTCAACGTCCGTTCCGGGCTGGCCCCGCAGACGGCCAAGAACCTCGTCCATGGTAAGGGTGCCGGTGGATTCGCCGTTTATCGACAGAATCAGGTCGCCGGGGTTGATTCCGGCGCGCCAGCCCGGCGTTCCCTCGATTGGCGACGCAACCTCGACGTAGGGCTGCCTGTCGCCGGTTCGCCTGGACTGCGAAATAATCAGCCCGACCCCGCCGAAAGTCCCCTGGGTGGTGTCGTTCAGCCCCCTCATTTCCGATTCCGGAAGGAAGGCCGAGTAGGGATCCCCCAAAGCCTCGAAAATACCGGTCATGGCACCTTCGAAAATTACCCTGGAATCCACTTCCTCCACATAGTTTCGCTGTATGAAATCGAATACCTGCTGCAGAATCGCCGCGTACCTGCGATTTCTTTGGAGGTTTTCGGCCTGAGTGGAAGCGGCGGCCCCACCGTCCCTAACCTGTGCAATCACCCCCGGAACGGAGGCGAAGGCAAACACCGCGCAGAGCAGCGCCAAAGACGCGACCCACACCCAGGAAAGAGGTACCTTCCTTTTCCGGGGCCCATTTTCCTCAGGAAAACCAGTATTGTTCATGATGACTCCTCTGATAATAATAACCCGAAAACGGAGACGTTACCAGTGGGCGTCGCGATTTATTCGACATTTTCGCGCCAAACCGTTGGGACACGCAATGCCGCCGAAAATGCCAATCCCGGCGGGGCGAAAGCCCGTTCCGGCCTACACGTTGAACTTAAAGAACATCACGTCGCCGTCCTTTACCACGTATTCCTTGCCCTCGATCCGGTACTTGCCGGCGGTTTTTATCTTCGCCTCGGTGCCGTAGTGGAAAATGTCCTCGCAGGTGTAAACGTCGGCCTTGATAAAGCCCCTTTCGAAATCCGAGTGGATCGCCCTGGCCGCCTTGGGCGCGGGTGCCCCGGCGTGGATGGTCCAGGCCCGGCACTCGTCCTCGCCGGTGGTGAAGAAGGTTCGCAGACCCAGAAGGTCGTAGGCGGCATGTATAAGGGAAGAAAGCGACGGCTCCTTTAGTCCAAGCTCCTCCAGAAAGGCCCGTTTTTCCTCCGGGTCTTCCAGAAGGCTAAGCTCCGCCTCGAATTTGCCGCAGATAACCACAGTCGGGGAGCCTTCCGCCTCGGCATGTTTTTTCACGGCCTCCACGTAGGCGTTTACGCCGCCGCCGGTGATGGCCTTCATGCCCTTCTCGTCCACGTTGCACACGTAAATCTGGGGCTTGGCGGTAATGAAATGGCAGTCGTAGATCGCGGCCCTTTCCTCGTCGCTCATCTCAACCGAGCGAATCGGCCTGCCGTCTTCCAGGGCCGGGGTTATCCGCTCCAGAACGTCAAGCACCAGTTCCGACGTTTTCTGCTCGGCTTTAATCTTCATCGCCCTTTCCGCCCGGTCTTTGCGCTTGGCCAGGGTGTCAAGGTCGGCCAGGGCAAGCTCTATGTTTATCGTCTCGATGTCGGATGCCGGGTTCAGTTTGTCGCTTACGTGGATCACGTCCGGGTCGTCGAAACAGCGGACTATGTGCGCGATTACGCCGACCTCGCGGATGTGGGACAGAAACTGGTTCCCCAGCCCCTCGCCCTTGGAGGAGCCCTTTTTCAGCCCGGAGATATCGACGAACTCGACCGTCGCGTGGATTGTGCGTTTGGGCTGGAAAATATCGCTTAACCTGGTAAGCCGGGAGTCCGGAACGTCCACGATGCCGATGTTTGGGACAATCGTGCTGAACGGGTAGTTCGCCGCCTCCGCCGGAGCGGAGCACAAAGCCGAAAAGATGGTGGACTTGCCCACGTTGGGGAGTCCCACTATGCCGCAGTTTATAGCCATGCGGTATTATTGCACGGAAAGGCCGGCGGGGGCAATTGTGTCCCGGACGGCCCCCGCCCCGCGCTTGTTAAAGGCCGGAACGTTTTATACAATGGTTTTGCATATGAGGGCCACAAGAGCGATTGTACACCTGGACAGATTCACCGGAAACCTCCGCGCGGTGCAAAACCGGGTGGGAGGGACGCGGCTGGTGTGCGCGACGGTAAAGGCGGACGCGTACGGGCACGGCGCGGCGGAGATTGCCCGCGCCGGTCTGGAGGCCGGAGCGCACTGCCTTGGCGTGGCCACGGTGGACGAGGGCGCGGTTCTGCGAAAGGCGGGAATCTCCGCGCCGATTCTGCTTTTTTCCCAACCGCTGACGGAGGAGATTCCCGGAATTCTCGAAAACCGGCTTTCGCCGTTCGTGTCGGACGGGGAATTCGCCGACGCGTTAAACCGCGCGGCCCTGGCGGCGGGGGGTAAAACGCGGATTGCCGTTCACCTGAAAATCGATACCGGAATGGGACGGCTTGGCTGCGCGCCCGGGGAAGCCGTCGCGCTGGCCAGACGTTTGGCGGGCCACGACGCGCTGGATTACGCCGGAACGGCCACCCACTTCGCGGTTTCCGATTCCGCCGCGCCGGAAGACCTGGCCTACACCGAACGGCAGATTGCCGTTTTCCGGGAAACTCTGGACGGCATACGGGCGGCGGGCCTGAACCCCGGAACCGTCCACGCGGCAAACTCCGGCGCCATTGTTCTTCACCCCAGGGCGTGGTTCGACATGGTTCGCCCCGGAATAGTGCTCTACGGATACAGCGCCGTCGCCGAGAAACCGGCCGGCGAAAAACCGGAACCGGAATCCCCCCCCCCCCTGAAACCGGAACCGGTAATGGAACTGCGGACAAAAGTGGTTCTCGTCAAAAAGCTAAAAAAGGGGGAATCCGTGTCGTACGGCAGAACGTGGATCGCGCCAAGAGATACCGCAATCGCGGTACTGGCGATAGGGTACGCCGACGGGCTTCCCAGGGCGGCGGGCAACAGGTGGGAAACGCTAATCGGCGACAGAGCGTATCCGCTGGTGGGCACCGTCTGCATGGACCAGTGCATGGCCGACCTTGGCCCCGCCCCCCGGGCGCGTCGCTGGGACGACGCGGTAATTTTCGGCGGCCCCGCCCCCGGCGCGGACACCCTGGCGGAACGCGTGGGCACAATCCCCTACGAAATTCTCTGCAACGTCAACAAGCGCGTCCCCCGGATTCGCGGAGGGGAATCCGGAGGCCAGGTAACCGCCGGATAAACGGCGGTTGTTCCCTAGAAGGCAACGCCAAAAAGAAGCCTAAAACGCACGCCGGCCGTTCCAAGGATATAGCCCAGAGGCGGCACAAACGCCCAGTCCGAAACAACCCGCCAACCCACGTCCAGAATGGGCTCCATGACAAAAGCGTGCCTTCGCGTACTGCCGAAAACCGCCTTATAACCCAGCCCCGCAAAAGCGCTAAAGGTGTTTATCAGCGTATCCATCTCCTCGTCGTCCCACGACAACGAACCCGAGGAGGAAAGCCGCTGGAACTGCAGGTTTCCCTTAAGAAACAGACCCTGCACAAAGTTTTCCTGCGGGTACCAGCGCCCCTCCAGATTAAAGCGAAGCTGCGAAGCCCTGGGCCTAAAGCTGTCCTCGGAATCCACGAAATCAAAGTTGAAAGGGTCCAGATTTATAAAGCGAAAATTCACCTTCGCGGAGAGTGAGCGCGTAAAGGCGTATTCAAACCCGACGTCCACGCCGAACCCTCCGGAAAACGCTCCAACAACAAGAGGCGTAATACTGGTTGTTACCGCCATCCTCCGGTCGCCTTCCCACCTTTCCCGAGCTTCCCCGGCGAACGCCGGAACCGCAAACGCGACAATCGTAGTCAGCAAAAACAGTTTCTTCATTCCACAAGTATAACACGCCGGCTCAAAAAGTCAAAGGAAAATTTCCGGGCGCAAACAGCGACAACAACCCCACCCCGGAGGGTAAGGTTGTTGTCGCGCGGAAGCAAAGCCGTCTTCACTTCGAAGACTATTGTTGTTTCAAGGAACAGCGGGAAACCCGCCGCCGGTTAGTTGCCTTCTACTCAAGAGCGGTGCCCGCAAAAACGATGTGGTTTAGGGATGTGTTTCCGCCTGTAGCAGTTAAATTCCCCGTACCGCGCGGTGCAGTGCTTGATATCCATACCCTGACTTGCACAGCGGCTTGGTTGTTCACGGTCGCGGGTAGGGGGACATTGGCAAAAGTCTGACCCAGCACTAACTGAGGGTTGCCAGGGCCATCACCTTGTACGGTAACCGTTCCCTCGCCGCCGAATACCGTCCATGCCCCCGAATCCCCAATCCTGTAAGCCAGCCTGAAATCTCTGGGGCCGTTGTTGCTCGAGGATTGATAGGCGGAAAACATGATGTTTTCATAACCGGTGGTGTCTAAGGTGATAACCCAGCCTGCCGAGTCTTCGATTTCTAAGGGTACGAAGTTGGCTTGTGTCTGGTTACCCGAAACTGAAGACCACCATCCTGCAGCATTGTTCGCAACATTGATCGCCGCCCTATCCTGATCAGCACGCCCGAGATTCGCTCTGGTGGTGCCGTCGGCAAAAAAGAATTCCAGACTTGACCCCGCCGTGCGACCAGAATTAGCAGGCCAAGTAGGCGAAAGCGTAGCGGTTTGAGCAACGGTATAATTCCATGCCGCAATAGCTCCCACGGGAGGGGGCGGCGGAGGCGGAAGAGTCGGCGGCTCAAAGGCCCAGCTCATCGCCGGGAACGTTCGCGCAACCGCGCCATAGGCAAGGTTCCGCGGCCTGAGCGCATTCATCTGGTCGTCGGCAACGGCAAGGGGTTCAGCCGCAGTCGGCGCTCCCCAGCGAAGTCCCGTGAAGTCGTTGAAATTGTTGGAGGGGGCATCAAGGCTCGTGCGGCGAATGCTCGTCTGGTTGGAGATTCGGTATGCCGGAGCGCCCTTTGCGCCGTGCATTACGTCGCGATCGTCGGTCAGGCTGTTGATAACCCCAAGCAGGTCGATAAAACCGGCGGCAGTTTGCGTCCCCACGATTGCGTCGGAAGACCCGGTAGCCGGTATAAGAGTGCGCAGATCGACAGCCCCGTCATGGCTCATGTCGGACGGATTGTGGACGGTCAGCGGCACCGTGCCTTCCATGAGCGCCAGCCTGAAGGCGCGGTTGTTCAACTGGAATTCGGGCCGGAGCAGGTCAGCGTCCGCGTCGGGAATCTGTAGGCGCGCGGCCGCGTCCCCAACGATGCCAAGAATAAGAAACGAGTGGCCGGCGGGGATGTTTCCGCTCAGTGGGATTACGTTCCATGTATTGCCTTGTCCAAGTGCATATTGCAGGGAAAGTCCGTCCAGGCTGATGTCGGCATTGGAACGGTTGTGCAGTTCGACAAAGGTGCGGTGGGCGTTGTTTCCGGTGCCGCCGGCAACCGCGGCGGCGTGAAGTATAATCAGGCTGCCGGCAAGTTCGCTCCAGTCCCCGGGTTCGGTAGGCGGCTCGTCTCCGCGAACGGTAACGGTAACGGTGGCCGTGCTCCCGGCCGCAGTGGTTGCGGTTATTGTCGCCGTGCCGGCGGCGACCGCCGTTACGTAGCCGTCATTGCCGACAGCGGCTGTTGCGTCAGAGCTTGAAGTCCATGTCGCGTTCTGATAGTACGCGGTGCCGGGGATTATACGCGCGCCCAACTGCACGCTACGCGGGGCATCAGCCCCTCCATGCGGGTACACCCACAATTCAAAGCCGGTCTGTGGCTGGCCGTTATGGAAAATGGAAATGTTGTCAGTCTCTACGTTCACCGGGTTGTCGCAACCGGCAAGCGCAAAAACCAGCAAAGCCGCACCGGCCAAAACCGGACCAAGTTTCGTTGTCATTTTTTTTCGCATCATGTATTCTCCAAAAATTTTGCCACCGGGCATCGAGACCCTGCGGATGCTGTCATGGTAAAAAAAACGCCCCGGGGTGTAAACGGGATTTTGCGTTTTTGACGAAATCCTAACAAACAACTAACACCGGGAAAACACGTCACCGCAGAAACCCGTCCATCCAGATTATGCGCCGGTGAAACCAGTCGTTCAGGTATTCCACCTGTCCCCTCCAGGTGGGGATGGCAGCAATGGACGACGGGGTGCGGAACGTCGCGCGTCCCAGTTTTTCATCCCAGCGTTCAAAGTTGCGCTCAAAGCAGTCCCGGTACCTTACCGCCACGCGCTCCAGTTCCCTAAGCATTTCCTGAACCTCGCCGTTTCTTATTTGGTTCCACCGCTGCCGGACTTCGGCCCTAAACCAGTCCTTTCCCATAAGGTACCGCAGCCACAGGTTGTCCGTGGCCGCCCACGCGCCCACCGGCCCGGGGTTCCAGCCCGGCCTGCCGCCGCCGGCGGAGGCACCGGCACTCTGGTCAAAGTCCCACATCGGGCCGGCAAACAGCTTGGGCCTGGTGGCGCCGGTGCTGTGCGTCCAGTCCGGGGTGTTCGGCACCTGCCGAATCTGGAAGCGGACGCTGGACACGGCCACGTCGTGGTTTTTGAAAAACTCGTGCATCAGGTAAAAATCAACGAAAGACGGAACGTCGATTATGCGCCGGACGGCGGCCTCGTCAAAACCGGACGACAGGCCCTCCATCCGTATGGTTTGCTCAACCAGGTTCACGAAGTCCCGGACAAACGCCCAGCCGCTTTGGGGGGTTGTGCCGTCCCGCCATCCGGCGTTGTTCGCGGTGTTCCCCGTCATAAAACCCGAGGTTTCGGGAAAGGCGATTTCAAACGGTATGCCCTGGTTCGTCCAGAAAAACTGCTCGAAGTTGTTGCTGATGTGACCGCCGACGGTGGCGGCACCGGGGGTCGGCAGGGGAATGCGCCAGCCCCCAACCTGGTTTTCCGTTACAAGGGCTTCCCCCCAGAAGCTGGTGGGCACGGTGTCGGCGTGGCGGCACCACTCGATAAGGTACTCCGCCAGGTGGGGGGCTGCGTTCGACCTCTGGTTGCTAAGCCCGATGCGCACATTGTCGATCTGGTCGCTCAAGAGGTAGACGCCCCGGTATTCGCCGGCCATGTACAGATGCACCATGCGGTGCATGGGCACAAAGAACAGCGGAACGTTGCTGTTGCGGACGCGGCTGCTGTCCAGAAGACCGGCCATGTAGTACGCAAGGTACGTCCGCATAAGCGAGTAGTCCATGGCGTTTGCTATAAGCGTCCAGTTGGCCGCCGAGTAGCCGCTGCCGAACACGGGTCTGGCGGCGGCAAACCTGATTCGCAGGGGACGTTTGACAAAATAGCGCCACGTCGAATTGCCGCGGCTGCGCACCTCCGCGTTCGGGACGGAAAAGTCGTATCCGCCCGAGCCTAGCAGGGCTATGCTTGAGTTGGGGCCGGGCGGCCAAACATTAATCGACGTGCCGTCCGGGCGGTAGCGAACCTCGAACCCGCCGTGTTCGTAGGCCGGCACGGAAAGGAACAGCGACGGAAGCGTCCCCCGGGCCGCGGGCCGCGTCCAGCCTATGCCGTCAACGGGAGCCGGCCCCGGCCCGTCGTGGGCCGGAACGTCGCAGGAAAAAACCGCTCCGGCAAAAACCAAAACCAAAACCGTTGCCGGTCTGCAAAATCGCGATACGGACTTCATCTTAATATTCCTCCAAAAACTGCCGCCGATATCAGAACGAATACGCCAGGAACAGCGGGACGGTAAAAACGCCCCTTTCCCTAACGCCGTTGACTTCCGAGGGGAACCTGTACGCAAGGCCGCCCCTTACCCAAATGCCGCCGGGAAGGGTGCGCCGGAGCGAAAGCCCCATGCCGAAGCGCGCGCCCCCCTCCCCTATCACCGTTGTAACGCCTCCGCCTTCGCCGGCGGTTCTTGTTGTTTGACCAACCACTTCAAGGCCAAGGTTCAGGACGACGCCGAACGCCCCAAGGTCAAAGGACGGCCAAAGGTGGACGTTGACTTTCGGCGCAAAGGAAAGGCTTCCCGACGTTTCGCCGCCGGCACCTTCCGCGCTTCGTTTGCCGCCAAACCCGGCGTCCACGCGCCCCAGTATTTCCAGGCCGCCGATCCGGTACTGCGCCCCGAGCGAAACCCGGAACGGCGCCTGCCAGGTTTCCGTAACGCCGCCGGAAAGGGACTCGGTTATGGGAAGCGGTATCTTGCCGCCCAGATCCAGAACCAGACCTTCTACGGCGGTAAAGGCAAAGGCCGCTTCGATGCGCGGGGCGACAATGGCCCCGGGATGCACGTCAAGTTCGTTCGCGTCGATGCCGACATCGGGGGTTTGCGGTATTGCCCCGACGTACTGCACCCTGGCAAGGCCGATGCCGGGAACGGTGTACCCGACCGCCACGCTCGCGTTGCGCCACACGTCGCCGCGGGAAAAGCGGCTTTGCCAGGGTACGAAAGTCAGAGTTGGAAAATAGGGGCGGTGGTGCTGGGGGCGGTACCCCGGTTCGCTTCCCACCGGGCGGTCGTAGTTGTGGCCTTCGCGCGAAAGCGGGTTAAGGCCGTTGAGCAGCGCGGTAACCAGAAAGCCCTCGACCGGCTCAAGGCTAAGCATCAGACCGCCGCGCGCCCTGGTGCGGCTGAAAATCGCGTCGGCACTGTACATAAGCACGGTGAAGGAATGCATGTAGTCGTAGCCTATCCTTCCCCGCAGCCTGTCGTCGTCGAAACGCCCCACGTCGAGCCGCAGCATGTCAAGCGGGCTCCACCACGCCTGCATGAAGTTTTCCACCCCTATGTAGGTGTGGCCCTGGGCCTGAAGCCGCAGCCGCAGTCCGACCCCGAGTTCCTCGCTGACGGCGCGCGCGTCAAGCCTTATTCGGGCCCCACCGTCCAGGCCGTCGATGCGTCCCAGACCGGCGCCCATAAGCGGGCCGTACCGGACGGTGCCGTCCGGGTATTCGACCTCCACGGCCTGGATAAACTGAAACGGAACGGCGATCATGTCGGCGGACACGCCTACGGTTACCTGCGCGTGCAGGGCTGCCGCCGCCGTAAACATCAGCAGTGCAAAAATCGTTTTTGGTTTCATCCGTTTTCCTTATTCCCGCAGGCAAACTTAGCCAAGGCCGGCGTTCGCGGCGGGATAGGGAAACGATATTTCTTTTGTCAGGGACGCGGCAAGCAGTCTTACCGGTTTTTAACAATCCGGGGACTTTTTTAACACCGGGGACGCTTTTCTAACATACCGGGGCGGCGGAAGCGGGCAGTCATCCCGACAGTATCCTCATCAGGCCGTCGTTGATAAAAACCTTTTCCTTCCCTACCTGTTTGTGCGACAAAAAACCGCCGTCCGCAAGCTCCAAAAAATACTTGGACGCGGTTTTCCAGTTTACGCCAAGTTTTTTGACAAAAAAATCTATCTTCGAATACGGGTTTTCGAAAATCGTCTCGACCAGCTCCTTGGAGTATATTTTGGGGCACCGCGCCTTTATTTTCTCCAGCGTGTCGTCCAGCAGGTTTCTAATCGCCTTCACCTTTTCCAGCGTCTCCCTTGACGTTTCCGCGATCCCGTCCAGGATGTACAAAACCCATTCCTCCCACGTCCCGTCTTTTCTGACCTTCTGAAGCATGGCGTAGTACGTGCTTTTGGTTTTTATGATGTACGAGCTCAGGTAAAGAATGGGGGCGTCCAAATATTTTTTCAGCAGCAGGTACAGGATGTTCAGTATCCTGCCGGTGCGCCCGTTGCCGTCGTAGAACGGATGTATGACCTCAAACTGGTAGTGCAGTATCGCCATTTTCCACAGGCTGTCCTCTTCGCTGTTCAGGTAGCGGCAAAGATCGTCCAAAAGCAGGCATATTTCACCGTAATCCTGCGGAGGCATGTAGATTGTTTCCCCGGTGGCGTCGCTGACAAGGGACGTTCCGGGCATTTTCCGAATCCCGGCGTTGTTCCCCACTATCGTTTCCTGTATGCCCACAAGATCGCCGATGCCGATAACCCGTCTTTTCCGCAGCGCCTCGCAGCCCCTGTACACGGCTTCCCTGTAATTCAGCACTTCCTTTGCGGAAGCGTCCGCGCTCGCCGACTGCACGGTCATGCTTTCGTACAGCTCGTCGTGCGTGGTGACAATGTTCTCGATGGCCGAGCTTTCCTTCGATTCCTTCAGGACAATGGCGTTTACCAGGATGTTCTGGTTTGGAATGACGGCGACAAAGCCTTTTAGCTCGGCCAGGGCCTGCCGGGCCCGCGCCTCCCCGCGAAGCACGGCCCTTGTCTCGATTTTTTCCGCGTCGACGGACAGCAGCGGGACGGTATCCCCCGTACTTCTCATGTCCAGATTTTACGGTTTTTTACCCGCGTTTTCCAAACGTGTCCAAATTCCGCCGTTTTTTGCCCCTGACCCCGCTTCCGCCTAAAAAAGCCCGGAAACAGCGCCGCTCGAATCCACGTCTATTTTTTCGGCGGCCGGAACCGCGGACAGCCCCGGCATGGTCATGATGTCCCCGGCAGAAGCGACTATAAAACCGGCGCCGGCGGAAAGCCTGACGTTCCGCACGGTGAGCGTCCAGCCGGAGGGCGCGCCAAGCAGGGCCGGGTCGTCGGAGAAGCTGTACTGGGTTTTCGCCATGCAGACCGGCACCCTGTCCAGGCCCAGCCTTTCAAGCTGCCCGATCTGTTTCTGCGCCGCCGGCAGAATCGAAACGGAATCGGCGCGGTAGATTTTGCGGGCTATGGCCCCGATTTTTTCCGCAACGGAATCGCCGGCATCGTAGGCGAACCGGAAACCGCCGGGCCGCTCACAGGGCCGCTCGCAGAGCGCCGCCACTTCCCGGGCAAGCGCCTCGCCGCCCTCGCCGCCCCGGGCCCACACCTCGGAAAGCGCGACCGGCACTCCGGGGGCAAGCTCCCCGCACTTCGCCGCGATTAGGTCAAGCTCGGCCCCGGTGTCCTTTGGGAAGGCGTTTACGGCGATCACCGCCAGCAGTCCGTACACGCCGACAATGTTGTCGACGTGCCGCAAAAGGTTCGGCAGACCGGCTTCCAGCGCGGCAAGGTTTTCCTTTTCCAGATCGGCCTTTTTCGCGCCGCCGTGGAACTTGAGGGCGCGCGCGGTGGCAACTATGACAACCGCCGAGGGCCTCAGCCCGCCGAACCGGCATTTTATGTCAAGGAATTTTTCGGCCCCAAGGTCCGCGCCGAAACCGGCTTCCGTAACTACGTAGTCCGCGCACTTAAGCGCCATGCGCGTGGCCGCAAGCGAGTTGCAGCCGTGGGCTATGTTCGCGAACGGGCCGCCGTGGACGAAAGCCGGGGTGCCTTCCAGCGTCTGCACCAGGTTCGGTTTCAGCGCGTCCTTTAGCAGAGCGGCCATCGCGCCCTGCGCGTTAAGGTCCGCCGCGGTTACCGGTTTTTCGTCGGAGTGTTTGCCGTAGGTGTAGCCCACTATAACGCGCCCCAGCCGCGCCTTCAGGTCGCCAATATCGGAGGCCAGGCAGAGTATCGCCATGACTTCCGACGCAACGGTAATGTCGTAGCCGTCCTCGCGCGGAACGCCGTTGGCTTTTCCCCCCAGGCCGCTGGTAACGAAACGGAGCTGGCGGTCGTTCATGTCCACGCACCTTCGCCACGCGATTTTGCGGGGGTCGATTCCCAGTCTGTTGCCATGGTAAATATGATTGTCGATCATCGCGGCAAGAAGGTTGTTCGCCGCGCCGACCGCGTGGAAGTCCCCGGTAAAGTGCAGGTTGATGTCTTCCATTGGAACGACCTGAGCCCAGCCGCCGCCGGCCGCGCCGCCCTTTACGCCGAACACCGGACCCAGCGAAGGCTCCCGCAGCGCGAGCATAGCGTTTTTCCCAATCCGGGAAAGCCCGTCGGCCAGGCCCACCGTCGTGGTGGTCTTGCCCTCGCCCGCCGGGGTCGGGCTCATCGCCGTTACCAGAACCAGCTTTCCGTCCGCGGCCTTTCCGCCCCGGCCCTCGGCAAGATACCGGAAGTCGATTTTCGCCTTGTGTTTCCCGTAGCGCTCGACGTATTCGTCCGGAATGCCGGCCTTTCGCGCAATTTCGTCTATGTGCAGCGCGTGTTCCGGGTACACCGCCCGCGCTATTTCCGTGTCCGAACCCGCAAACTTTTTAATTTCCGCCATGATTCCCCCGTTTTGAGTATCACACAGTTTCTGCGAGGGTTCAATACGCCGGCGGCCAATCCGGAAAACGCCCGGCGGCTTGTATTCCGCGCCCAAAAGCCGTATCATGAGGAAGATTTCTTTTGGAGGACACGCGATGCGCTCATCTATAACGGAACGGGCAGCGGCCCGCAGGGCGGCACTGGCGGCGGCCGGAACAGCCGCCAGAATGGACGACGAGGACGACGACGGCGAGGGAGGCAAGGAAAAACCGGAGAAGTGGCAGGACGGCCTTGCCGGAAAAATGCTCAAAACCAGAACGATTCTGCTTTCCGGGGGGATTCGCAAGGGACTGGCCGAAAAAACCATACGCCAGCTCCTGCTGATGGAAGCGATGGGCGACGAGCCGGTGCGTATCTTTATAGACTCGCCGGGCGGAGACGCGGATGCGGGTTACGCCATATTCGACATGATCCGGTTTATAAAACCGCCGGTCTGGACCATAGGCATGGGACTGGTGGCCAGCGCCGCCGCGATTATTCAGCTTGCCGCGCCCCGGGAAAGGCGGGTGGGTTTGCCCAACAGCCACTACCTTATCCACCAGCCCCTTTCCGGAATACGCGGGGTGGCCACGGACATAGAGATTCACGCCAAGGAGCTGGAAAAACTGCGCGAAAAAATCAACCGGCTCATAGCCGACGAAACCGGAATGCCCTTCGACCGGGTGGAAAAGGACACCGACCGCGACTACTGGATGGACGCGCAGGAGGCGGCGGGTTACGGGCTTATCAGCAGGGTGGTGACCGACCGGAACGAGATTTAGCGGATTCCGGCTTTCGTTCGGGTTCCGGCCGGAACCCGGAAAGAGCGGCGGTTGACCGGGGCAACCGCCGCCGCCGGTCGTTCCGCCCCGCGCTAGATGTTCTTGATGGCGTCTATGTTGGCAAGAACCGTCCGGCTGGAGGACATAAGCGCGTCCGACTCCTCCTGGATTTTCGCCGCCGTCTCCCGCAGCCTTTTCAGTTCCCCCATCGCGTACCGGCCCGAGGCGGTCTGAACCTCGACCGTGCTCTTGACGCCTTCGCCGTTTTCGTGCACCTTGCCGACCAAATCCACGATGTGGTCAAACTGAACCACCGCCTCGTTCGACGAGACGTGGGAATCGTCGATAAGCGCCTTGATGTCCTTGAGCCGCTTGGCTATCTCCCTGGCCTGGCGCGACGAGTTGCTCGCAAGCTGGCGAATCTGCCCCGCCACGACCGCGAAGCCCCTGCCTACCTTGTCGCCGGCGTGGGCCGCCTGTATCGCCGCGTTCATTCCCAGAATGTTCGTTTCGTCCGCCACGTTGCTGATAATCTTAGCGATGTCGATAAGCGCGTCAGACTGATCGGAAATGGTGGAAACAAGCGAGTTGATTTGCATCAGCCGCCTTTTCCCCTCGTCCGACGAGGCGTTCAGGTCGTTCAGCGCCGCGGTGCTTTCCTCCAGTTTGGCGTAAATGGAATTCACGCCCTTCACGATTTCGTCGGTGGCGTTGAAGGAATTTACGATCGCCACCGTGCTGTTGTCGATGTGGCCGGACAGGGACGCGATTCCGGTAACGTTTTTGCCAACCTCCTCCGAAGTGGTCTTGTGAACCCTGGTAAGGAGCTCGGCAAGCTCCCTCTTGTGCGTCGCCTCCATCTCGTTCTTCATGGTGTCGGAGTAATGCCTGCAGTGATCGAAGCAGTTGAGGCCGTTGATGCAGGCCACCGCCATCTGGTCGCAACTGTCGTACCCGCAGGCGTGGCAGTTGAGAAAGTCCTCCGATTTGGTCTTGTGCATCTTAAGGTGCAGCTTCTTGATTTCCTCTTTCGGCGGCACCCTGATAAGCCTGCCCACAATCCACGAACGGTCGGTGTACGTGCGATTGTAAAGCCCGTCCACCCAGTAATCGTCAATGGTTTTTTCAAGTTTGCTGGCCGCCTGCATGAACTTCGGTTTCCGCCTGTCGGATTTTCTTCTGCCGTGCTGCCAGGTGCCGTAATGGGCCATCGCGGATTTGTTGCGGGAAAACGTCGGCTTTAACAGTTTGTCGGGGCGGGCGCGCTGGTTCAGCGTTCCGGGCCCGCCGTTGCAGCCCATCCCGCAGGAAAGACAGTCAATCATCGGGTACAGCGGCGTTTCGCCGTTCTTTAAAATCTCCTCCAGGTACTCAAGGTAATGGTACACCTCCGGATGCCCCTCCACTTTTTTCGTGAAGTTGTGCGCGTTGCCGTCGTAGCGCTCTATCGTGCGCATCAGCCCCCCGGGCGAGGGAAAAAGCACGGCCCGCTCGGCAACCGGCCCGTCGTACTTAACTTCCTGGTAGTTCGCGATACGGTCCTTCGTTTTGTCCAAATGCTCCTGCAATGATTTGAAAGTGACGTTGTAGTCGCCAAATCCGGTCGCGTCGAATTCCCTGCGTTTGGCAAGGCACGGCGAGATCACCGCGACCTTGCTTCCGGAATACTGGGGGAAAAACTTTTTAATCATCTTCATCGAGTGAACCAAGGGGCTGTCCACCGGCGCAAGGTGCGGGATGAGGTTGGGATGGTACATCTCGATAAAGGAAACCAGCGTGGGGCAGGGCTGGGCTATGATGAGCTTCGGCCTTTTCTTCTTCCTGTACGAAAGGTAGGACTTTACCGTGAGTTCCGCCCCGAAGCTGGCGTCGAAAACGGCCCTCACGCCGAGCCCCTTGAGGAACCCGTTGACTTTAAGGTAAGCCCCCCCGAAGCTTGTGACGATCGCCGGAGCCACCAGGGCGATTATGTTCGCGCCGGACTTCAGGCCGGACATGAATCCCTCGAAATCGTCCAGGCCGTACCGCGCCTCGGGATCGCACACGGCAAGGCACTCGCCGCAGCCGATGCACAAATCGGCGTGGAAGCGAACGGCGTTTTGCGTGGAGGCGTCGTTGCACATTTTAACCGGGCACTTCATGATGCAGCGAAGGCATCCGGTACATTTCGTTTCGTCAAACCCAATAACAGGGCGCATGTTTGATTCCATCGGCAATTCCTTCCAGTTATGTGGTGTTAATGCAAACGTCCGGAAAGTCGCGCCGGCTTTTGGAGGCGTCGCCCTGAAGAGCTTCCGGGCGGAGACGTTGTCCCCCGTCCCCGTCGCAGGCGACGCACAAGTCTAAAACACCAAAGCCGCCACAAAATGAGCCGGACACTCGTAACCCTAGCATACCCGCGGCGTAATTTCAAGTGCCCGCAGTGCCCGACAAAACCGTTACCGAAACGGACCCGTCGTCGGCAAAGGCCCCGGGGGGGTGCGGTTTTTCGCTTTCCTTGATTATGTCGCAGGGGATTGCCACAAAAAAACTTTTCAGAATACCCGTTGCCGAACCGACGTCGGAAAGCGCGTCAAGAAGCCGCGCGGACAGGGAACCTGAGGCAGCTTCCGGCACCGGCGCGTAATGCTCCGGCAGAGGCACCGCCCCCGGTCGCGCAAACGGCGTTTACCATTCCCTGGGGACGAATCCCTCGGGAATCTCCATCTTCATGGTTTCGCCGCTTTGCTCTATCACGAACAGCCCGGCTTTCAGCGTCGCGTTTCTTATGGGTGTCTCGAATATCGCTCCGGCTATCGCGCCGAGAATTCGTTTGCCTTCCCAGCCTTCCTCCACACCGTGCGCCCTCATTATTTCCAGTCGCGCAAGGTGCCGGCCAAGATACTCCTCCTCTTTATCAGGGCGGCTTTTTACCTCCACCGCGATTACCGTGTCGTCGTTTTCCAGAAGCACGTCTATGTCCGTTTCGGTGTTTCCGTCATCGTCGTACAATTTGTGCCGCCGCTTTTTTATGCCGTCGAAACGGTACCCGTGCTCGCCGAAGCGCTTTATGATGCCGGGGCCCACAAGGTGCTCAACCAGCTTGCCGTAGCTTCTGCCAAGACCGCCCACCCTTTTGTCGTTTTCCCTGATCTTCCGGTCCGTTTCGCCGAAAAGCTTCAGGAGTCTTTCCAATTCCAGCTCGGATTTCCTGTGCCGCTCGGCTTCCTCCTCGCGACGCTTGGCGTCTTCCGCCTGGCGTTTGGCTTCGCGTTCGGCCTCCCGCTCGGCTTCCTCCTTGCGGCGTTTGGCTTCTTCCGCTTCGCGCCGGGCGATTCCCTCTTTCCATCTGCGTTCGTTTTCCTGCTGAAGTTTGGCCGTTTCCTCGTGGTACCGGGCGACTCTGTCCAGGGTTGCCCAGACTTCCTCCGGGGTTGGGACAGGGCGTTCCGCCGTTGCTGTAGCTGCCATTTTTGTTCCTCCTGTGCTGCTTTGGTTCGCTCCTGCGTCAAATATAGCATGGGCGGAGCGGAAAAACAATCGCGGGCTTTGTTGGCGGTTACGTGCCTTCCGTATCCTACCCGGCAAACACCCGATCCAGGGCTATGCCGAAGCCCGGAAAAATGCCGACGGGGGCGGTGTCGGCGGATTCGTAGGTTTCGGTCAAGACACCGTCGTCACGGAAGCGATACACCGTGACCCGGTTGTTTTTGGGATCCGCCACCCAGTACTCGCGCACGCCGGCGTCCCGGTACAGGCAGCGTTTTTCCTCCATTTCGATTGCGGTGTTGGAGGGGGACAAAATCTCGATTACCAAATCCGGCGCACCCCTTATGCCTTCTTCCCCGATCTTGCTTTTGTCGCAGACGACCATGATGTCCGGCTGGACTACCGTGTCGTCGTCCTCACCTAACTCTTCATCGTAGAAGAGCCGGACATCGAAAGGGGCGGAAAACACCCGGCAGGGTTTTCCCTGTAAGTAGCCATACAGTTGGAAAAATATCTCGCCTGAAACAGCCTGGTGCCTGGTGCTCGGGCCGGCCATGGCGAAGGCCTCGCCGCGGATAAGCTCCCAGCGTTCGCCCTCTTTGAGTTCCCAGTTTTTGTAGTCGGCGTAGGTGTACCGGTGGTTCGTTTCAGTCTTTGGCAATGCTCCCATGGTTCGCTCCTTTCCTAAACTTTGGCAAAAACCCGATCCAGCTCAATGCCGAAGCCGGGCAGAATGCCGACGGGAACCGTGTCGGCGGCTTTGTAGGTTTTGTTGGCTGAAATCTCGCCGTCGCGGAAGCAATAGACCGCAACCGTGTTGTTTTTCGGATCCACGACCCAGTATTCACGCACCCCCGCCTCCCAGTACAACTGGCGTTTTTCCTCCATTTCGATTGCGCTGTCGGACGGGGACAGAATCTCTATCGCCAAATCGGGCGCACCCCTTATGCCTTCATCCGCCAGTTTGTGTTTGTCGCAGACAACCAGGATATCCGGCTGCACAACCGTGTCGTCTCTTTCGTCATCCTCGCAGAAAAGCCGCACATCGAAGGGGGCCGCATATACCCGGCATGGCTTCCCCTCCAAATAAACATAGAATTGAGAAGATATCGCCATCGAAACATCCTGGTGCCTGCGGCTCGGCGCGGCCATGGCATGAGCCACCCCATTGATAAGCTCCCAGCGTTCGCCCTCTTTGAGTTCCCAGTTTTTGTAGTCGGCGTAGGTGTATCGGCGGTTCGGTTCTGCTTCTGGCAATGCTCCCACAATTCGCTCCTTTCCTAAACTTCGGCAAAAACCCGATCCAGCGCAATGCCGAAGCCCGGGAAAATGCCGACGGGGGCGGTGTCGGCGGATTCGTAGGTTTCGGTCAAGACACCGTCGTCACGGAAGCGATACACCGTGACCCGGTTGTTTTTGGGATCCGCCACCCAGTACTCGCGCACGCCGGCATCCCGGTACAGGCAGCGTTTTTCCTCCATTTCGATTGCGGTGTTGGAGGGGGACAAAATCTCGATTACCAAATCCGGCGCACCCCTTATGCCCTCGTCCCCGATCTTGCTTTTGTCGCAGACGACCATGATGTCCGGCTGGACTACCGTGTCGTCGTCCTCGCCTAACTCTTCATCGTAAAAGAGCCGGACATCGTAAGGGGCGGAAAACACCCGGCAGGGTTTTCCCCGCAGGTAAACATAAAATTGCCCGGCTATTTCCATTGAAACAGCCTGGTGCCTGGTGTTCGGGCCGGCCATCGCGAAGGCCTCACCGCGGAGAAGCTCGTAGCGTTCGCCCTCTTTAAGTTCCCAGTTTTTGTAGTCGGCATAGGTGAAACGGCGGTTTGCTTCTTCCTTTGGCAGTGCTCCCATGGTTCGCTCCTTTGTTAAGCATAGCACGGGCGGGACGAAAAAACAATTGCGGCCTTGGGCTCCTAGCAATTCAAAGTTTCACTTTTTTAGTCCGGATCCTCGCCCAAGACGTATACGAGGAAGGCCTGCCAATCCTCGTGAAACGCCATCCGCAGGGCCGCGCGAAGGTAGTTGAAAAATTCGTCCAGCCGGTGGACCGACGCGCGGGCCCTTTGGTAATCCCCGTCCAACAGCATCAGTATCCCGTGCCACAGGAACGCAAGCAGGTTAAGAAGGCAGTACATCTCACTGGCATGGTCCTTCCCATGGCCGAAATTGTGCCTGAGGTTGTACCCGTGG
>Ga0209755_10002186_pt1 | contig 27426 bp, 22 predicted proteins | sample TergutCo191P1_FD_187301 | JGI IMG/M metagenome (GOLD analysis project Ga0209755, IMG submission 187301) | Cornitermes sp. P1 segment gut microbial communities from Petit-Saut dam, French Guiana - Co191P1 (SPAdes) (version 2) | ecosystem: Host-associated > Arthropoda: Insects > Digestive system...
TATTTGGGATGTTTGTTTTAACAAAAAGGATCCTTCTAAACTAGGGTTAGAAAAATCCTTATTTTATAATTTATTACTCTTTGTTTAATTCAAGCGTTAGTCTTAATTCACTTTCTGGATCAAAATAATGTGACTTATTCATATCAAAAGCAACTTTAATCACATCCCCAATTTTATGTGGATGTGGTTCAACGTTAGCAGTCACTGGCTGATCATCAATACTAAAGAAAATATTAGTTTCTGAACCTAAAAGTTCAGTTAATTCAGCTGTAATTTCTAATGTAGCATTCGGGTAAGCATCTAATACTTCTTGACGAGTATGAATATCTTCTGGTCTAATGCCTAAGATGATTTCTTTATCAAAGAAATTGTTTTTAGCAATAATCTCTAATTTACCTTTTGGTACTTCAATCTTAGTACTGCCAGCAGTAAATGTACCTTTTTTATCAATGATTCCTTTAATAAAGTTCATTGGTGGTGTTCCCATGAAGCCCGCCACAAACATATTAACTGGCTCTTCATAAATTACTTTCGGGGTATCAACTTGTTGCATATACCCGTGTGACATTACCACAATACGATTAGCCATTGTCATCGCCTCAACTTGATCGTGGGTTACATAGATGGTGGTTGTGTTAAACTGTGAAGCAATTCTTTTATGTAATTTAACTAATTCAGTACGCATTTGCACACGTAATTTAGCATCTAAGTTTGAAAGCGGTTCATCTAGTAAAAATACTTTCGCATTACGTACAATTGCACGTCCTAAGGCAACCCTTTGTCTTTGACCACCTGATAAGGCTTTCGGTTTTCTTTGTAAGTAAGGGGTTAATTCTAAAATCTCAGCAGCATCTTTAACGCGCTTATCAATTTCTGGTTTTGGCATTCTTCTTAACATTAAGCCAAAGGCTAAGTTATCATAAACTGTCATATGTGGATATAAGGCATATGATTGGAAAACCATTGCGATATCCCTTTCTTTTGGTGGTTTATCATTAACAGCAACCCCATCAATATAAAACGTACCTGATGAAATTTCTTCTAAACCAGCAATCATTCTTAATGTTGTTGATTTACCACAACCTGATGGACCAACAAAAACGATAAACTCACCGTCATTCATTTCTAGATTAAAATCAAAAACTGCTTGAACGCCGTTTGGATAAATCTTGTTAATATTTTCTAATTTTAAGTGTGACATATATACTCCTTTTATTTATTATTACTAAATTATATCAAAATATTGGTTAATTTTAAGTGGGCACTTTGCACATTTATTTTAATAAATTATAAATTAAATACGCATCCTTAAACTTCCTGACATTAAAGCCAGTTATTTCCGCGAAACGATCAAGTTTTTGCATAATCGTATTACGGTGATAAAAGGTAAGTTTGGCGGTTAAAGAAATGTTTTGATCACTTTCAATAAAAACTTTTAATAAGTTAAGCATGCCAAAATCTTTTTCATAACTTTTGAAAACTAAACGCTTAATTAATGGCTTATTACTGACATTTAAGACATCTGAAAAAAGTGTTTTACGATCATAAATCACTGTATCACGATGATTTGTTAATGCCAATAAGCTTACTACTTCACTAACTAATGGGGCATAAGCATCACTGATAAAAGCACTAATATCTACTAATTGCTCATTAGCGTAATTAATGATAATATCATTAAGCTCTAACCCTGAAATATTAGCACTAACATACTCAATAATATAATAGTTTTCTTTAACCTCATAATCACCTTGATTAATTTGATCAAGTAAAATATTAATTAAGTCTTTAATATTTTCATGTTTAGGTGTTGATAAAATTATATAATTCATGCGTTTCACCTGCTTTAATTATTTTTTATTTGTAATCTTTGGTATGACTAATATATGCTCCTAAGCCAATAAAGCCAGCAGCTAAGAATAACTGTGTTAAAATAATCCCTACTATTTGACCAGCATTAAGATCATTAATTAATCCGACTGGGGCAATAAACATTAAAATATTAATCACAACCTCACTTTCTGACATTACTAAAACTGCTGTGCTCATTGATAAAGCAAACAAACTCCCCACCACAATTAAAATACTAAATGCAGTATTTTTTAACCAATATACAATAAAGACTGCAAAGGTTAAAGTTACGGCGGATGCTAACAAGTAAATAATGGTCGCCCAGGCTTGACCAACCCAATCAACACCATAAAAGCCAAACATTAAACCAGCATAAATATAAGTTGATATTGCATTAATCGCTAAGGAAACAACAGAGATTGATAAAATCAAAATTAAGGTAGCAAAGAATTGTTTTAACTTCGGGTATCCTGCAATAATTGGATTACGAATAGTATTGTGGTTAAAGTCATCTACTAAAATAACAACCGCAAAGATGACAAAGACCATTCCAAAATCACTTACTAAGGTTAAAGCCATCAAGAATAATGCTACTGCTGAAATAACAAAAGTACCACCACCAAGTTCACCTAATTGATCATTAATAAGATGTTGTAGTAAATATTGTAAACCAGTGGTAAAGATTGGTAAAACCACTAATAAGATGATTGTGGCAATAAAAAGTTTTGAACGAAAATAACGAAAGAAACTCGCTTTTAAGATATTAAACATTTTTTTGTCCTCCGATAGTTTGTAAGTAATATTCTTCTAAGGTTTGATGAATCAACTTAGCACTATTAAATTGATAACCATTATCCACTAACAACTTAATAATATCAAAATTATTAACTACATTATAAACACGTAAAACATTATTTGTTAAAGTATGCTCATAATTTTTTAAGACATCAATGTTTTCAATTGCTTTTTCACTAATTAAATCAATTTCTAAATACTTTGATAATTCTTCGTGTAAATCGGTTGCCGTAATTTCTTTTAGAAGTTTTCCACCTGAAATAAAGCCAAACGTTGTAGCAATCTTATCCAATTCATCTAAAATATGTGATGATACTAAAAAAGTAATGCCTTGCTGATTTAATTTAATAATTAATTCACGCATTTGAATAATACCTAATGGATCTAAGCCATTCATTGGCTCATCTAAGATTAAAAACTTTGGTTCACTAATTAAAGCCATCGCGATACCTAAACGTTGTTTCATCCCTAATGAAAAACTTTTAGCATTCTTCTTAGAATTAATTAAATAATCTAAACCTACTAAAAAAAGATTTCTTTTAATAATTTTATCACTGTCTTTAATACCTAATAAAATACATTGTGATTTTAAGTTATTAACGGCACTTAAATTTAAATGTAAGGCTGGTGTTTCTACTACTGCGGCTAACTTACCGATTGTATCAGTAATTTCTGTTCCTAGCGTATATTCACCGCTACTAACATTGGCTAGTCCTGTGATAACACGAATTAAAGTGGATTTACCTGCTCCGTTTTCACCCACGAACCCGTAAATTTCACCTTTTTTAATTGTCATATTAACATCAATTAACGCTCTGGTTTCTTGATAGTCTTTGCATAAATTATTGGTTTGTAAAATAATCATTTTAACCTGCTTTCTAGCCAGATAATAATATCGGCAATAATTTTATTGGTTTGATTTTCATCAAAAACATTATGTTTAGTATGAGGGTATAATATAAATTGTTTATCTGTACTAGCTATTCTTTTGAAATATACCTGAACATCTAAAAAATTAACTAACTTATCATCTTCACCATGAATAAATAAAGCTGGCATAATAAGTTTTTTGACATTTTTACTATTATAATTAACTCCTTTTACTAGGATTTGTCTTATCATTTTTAATGTGAAGTATTTAAGAGCATAAGGATCTGTTTCAAACATTTTACCCTTATAAGAAAGATTTTCATCATCAAAGTTAGTTAAGATTTTTTTATTAGGCATTAACTTAGTGAAAAAGCCAGTTAAACCTAAAAAGATTGATGGTGTTCGTACAGGACCAGCAGCACTAATAATTCCTGCAACATCTTGATATGTCATCGCATAAGCATTAGTAATCACTGCCCCCATTGAATGACCAATTAAAAAGATTGGTTGGCTATTATCTTTTTGATAGTGATTTACAATTTGGTGTAAATCACTAACAAACTCATGAAAGTCATCAACCACACCACGTTTGGCATTAGTGCGACCATGACCACGCACATCATAAGTCACCACATCAAAATTAGCCTTATTAAAGGTGGTGGCCACTTGATCATAATAACCTAAATGCTGAGCAATCCCGTGAGTAATAATAATTAAGGCTTTCGGTTCATTAACAAAGTGTTCTTTGACATGAAATAAAGTATTACCAATTAGCATTTAATCAACTCCTTTTTAACTTGACCAATAAAATGAATAGAACCAGTCACGATAATATAATCATAGTTTTTAGTTTGTAAGTAATTAAGAGCACTATCAAAGTTAGGATATAATGTTAATTGCTCATAAGCAATTGGCTTATAGCGAACATCATCAAATGCACATATTACTACTTCTTTAACATTTTCTTTTAAGTGTTTAATCATCTTATCAATTTCTTTATCCCCTAAGGAAGAAAAAATAACACCAACTTCACCTTTATAAAAATGTTTAATCGTTTTAACTAACTGCTGTACTGCTGATATATTATGAGCACCATCAATATAAATATTTTGTCTTATATGTTCCATTCTACCAGCGAAATTTGTTTTAGATAAGCCATTTTTAATTGTTTCATCAAAAATGTTTGGATATAAGTATTTAGCCGCGTTTAAGGCAAGCAGTGCATTGTCTTTTTGGAAGGTTCCTTTTAAGGATAATGGGTAATTAATATCATCAATTATTAAATCACCTTCATCATTTAAGGTATAATCATCAGGATTAATCCAAATAAATTTAACCTTTGCTTGCTGGCAATACTTTTGAAAAAAGTCAAACATCTCTTGGTTAACCGTGCTAATTAAAGTGTTATCTGGTTTTAACATTCCTAAAATATTTTCGGCAATACTTTCAAGGCTACTGCCTAGCTGAGGCATATGATCAAAGCCTACTGAGGCAATCAGATTAAGATCATAATTAAGAATTGAGGTTGCGTCTAGCAGACCACCAATCCCAATCTCAATAACCATCACATCTACTTTTTCATCCGCAAAATACTTAAAGGCCATTAAAGTAATGATTTCAAAAAATGATAAACTAACATCATATGTTAAATGATATTGACTTTCAAAATGATAAACCCAGTTTAGCAAACTTAATAATTCATTATCATCAATTGGTAACATATTAATGCGAATTCTTTCATTAAACTTTATTAAATAAGGGGAAGTAAAGGTACCAACTTTTAAGTTATTTTCCATTAAAATTGTTGATAAAAACGCACAAGTTGAGCCCTTACCGTTAGTGCCACCGACTTGAATCTTTTTAATATGATCAAGTTTAATTTTGCTAAATTCAAAGGCTTGTTTAATATAATCCAAAGATGTTTTAGGTCTAAACTTTTGTTTATGTTCTACCCACGATATCGCATCCACTAAATTATTAAACATTATTAATTTTATCTAAAACCGTTTGTAGTTGGTTTTGATACTCCTTATACTTATCTGTTTCAATTTTTAATTTTTCTGGTGGGGCTTTTTGGGTGAAATTAACATTATTAAGCATTGCCTCACTACGTTTAATTTCATTTTCTAAATGTTCTTTTTGTTTGTTTAAGGCTTCTAGTTCTTTTTGTTTATCAATTAATTGTTCTTTTTTAATATAAATATTAACTTTACCAGGAATTAAAAGGTATTGAGCTGATGGGACATCTTGACTAATGATTAACTCACTAGCATGACAAAACTTCATAAAATATACTAAATAATCATTAATAAACTTAGTTTCTTTACTATCCGCCACTAAAACAATATCTAATCCCTTAGTTGGGGCAATCTTATACTCAGCACGAATATTTCTCAGTTTAGTTACTACTTCGGCAAAAGTTTCAAAGATAGCTACTTCTGCAAACTCATATTTAGCCACTGGCCAACCTGATAAAGCAACACTATCACTGCTAAATTGTGAATATATTTCATCTGTAACAAATGGACAAATTGGGTGTAGCATTTTAATAATGGCTTGTAAAACATATAATAAGACTTGATTAGTATTATTTTTTAACTTTTCATTTTGTAAAGAAATTTTGGCAATTTCTAAATACCACGCTGCAAATTCATTCCAGATAAAATCATATAAATATTTTGATCCTTCCATAAATTCATACTTTTCAAAGTTAAGATCTACTTGTTTAATCGTTTTTGATAAACGATCTAAAATCCATTTATCAAATAAATTAAGATCTTTTATTTCAAAATTAGTTTGATAGTCACTAGCATTTAACATCACAAAACGACTAATGTTCCAAAGCTTGTTAATAAAGTTCCAACTAGACTCAACTTTTGTTTCATCAAAACGTAAATCTTGTCCCGGAGCAGAATTAGTCACTAAAAAATATCTTAATGAATCAACGCCATATTGGTTAATCACTTCAATAGGATCAACACCATTACCCAAAGACTTACTCATTTTACGACCATCTTTGGCTCTAATTAAACCATGCAGTAATGTTTGTTTGAAAGGATCTTTGCCTGTAAATTCTAGCGCTTGAAAAATCATTCTAGCTACCCAAAAGAAAATAATATCATAACCAGTCACTAAAACATCATTAGGATAATACTTCATATAATCTGGATGATTAGTATTTGGCCAGCCTAGGGTTGAAAAAGGCCATAAAGCTGATGAAAACCATGTATCTAATACATCTTCATCTTGTACCCAACCTGCACCAGGGGCAGTTTCACTTACTATCATTTGTCCATCTTTATACCAAGCTGGAATTCTGTGACCCCACCAAATTTGGCGTGAGATACACCAATCTTGAATGTTGTTTAGCCAATGATCAAAAGTCTTCTTAAAACGGGCAGGCACAAACTCTACTTGGCTTTTTTGATTAACCTTATCAGCTAAATCTTTCATTTTAACAAACCATTGTAAAGACAAGCGTGGTTCTACCATCACCCCTGTTCTTTCAGAGTAACCGACTGAGTTTTGGTAATCTTCAATTTTTTCTACTAAATTAAGGTTAGTTAATTTTTCTACTAATTGCTTACGACATGCAAAACGATCAAGATCCTTAAATTCAAAGGCTAACCCATTCATTGTCCCGTCTTCATTCATACAAAGAGGCATTAATAAGTTATGACGTTTTGCTACTTCAAAGTCATTTGGATCATGCGCCGGTGTCACTTTCACCACTCCTGTGGCAAACTCCATATCGACATAATCATCACTAATGATAGGAATCTTTACTTTTGTGCCAGGAATATAAACTTGCTGACCAATCATTTTAATAAAGCGTTGATCTTGGGGATGAACCATTATTGCTTGATCAGCAAACATTGTTTCAGGCCTCGTTGTAGCCACCACTAAACACTTTTTACTATTAACTAATGGGTATCTAAAATAGTAAAGTTTAGAGGTTTGTTCTTGATATTCAACCTCAATATTTGAAAGGGCGGTTTTCGTCTCACAATCCCAATTAATAATACGGTTGGCTTTATAAATTAAGCCTTTATTATAAAGATCAATAAATACTTTTGTTACAGCCTTTGATAAATCAGCATCTAAGGTAAACTTTTCTTTGCTATAATCAAGTGATAAACCTAAGGCCTTCCATTGTTCATGAATATAACCAATATATTCATCTTTCCAGTCCATCGCATAACTTAAATATTTTTCTCTTCCTAATTCATAACGTGATTTTCCTTCACTTTTAAGTTTAGCATCAATTCTTGCCTGAGTAGCCAAACCTGCATGATCAGTACCAGGTAAATATAGTGCATCATAACCCATCATGCGTTTACGACGAATAATAATATCTTGTAAAGTGTTATCCCAAGCGTGACCTAAATGAAGTTTTCCTGTAATATTAGGCGGTGGAATCACAATCGTAAAAGGCTTTGCGTTAGTTTTGCCAGCCTTAAAAAGATCTTGCTTTAACCACTTTTCATATTTATTAGCCTCTACACTAAGAAAGTCATATTTTGGATCAAGTATTTTTTTCATTTTTATATTCTCCTTAATAAAAAAGTCCTCAAAAAGAATTACTCTTTTTAAGGACGAAAAATCGCGGTACCACCTTAATTCTAAACAATGTTTAGCACTTCATTAATTTAACGCATTTCTACGAAAACCACTACTATTAGTTCACAGTTTCTACTCCCACGCTACTTTCAAAAGATCACTTTATAGTTTCGCATCAACCAACTACTTTCTGACAAAAGTTAATCCTTTTACTTCTCGTATTCAACGTATTTAATTTATTTTATCATAAAATTGAATAACTTATTTAATAAATAAGAAAAATTAACAAGTGCACTCTTTGATAATTAGTCGCGAATAACTATAGTCGTTGATGAAAAGGCACCCCAACCAATACTTGTTACTGTTGATGGGATTGTTATTTCTGTTATGCTTGTTCCAAAGAAGGCCTGATGTCCTATTGTTTGTAAACCTTCGTTTAATGTTACACTTGTTAGGGTTGTTATATCCCAAAAAGCAAAATGAAATATACTCGTTACTGTTGATGGTATCACTATTTCAGTAATACTTGTTCCCTGGAAAGCACCATTACCTATTGTTTGTAAACCTTCGTTTAATGTTACACTTGTTAGGGTTATTATTCTCTCAAAAGCACCAGAATATATGCTCATTACTGTTGATGGAACCGTTATTTCTGTAATGCTTGTTTCTGCGAAAGCGCAACCTCCTATTGTTTGTAAGCCTTCATTTAATGTTACACTTGTTAGGGTTGTTATACCTCCAAAGGCCCAATCACCAATACTTGTTACTGGATGACCATTAATATGGGTTGGTATAATTAAGTTGCTAACTTCTTGACCAAAGTTGAAGCCTAATATTATTGCTTCTTCATTTATTATTTCAAATCTCAACTGTTCAAGAGTGCCTAACAATATAGCACTAACATTTGAATCAAAAGCATTATGAGCCAAAGATGTTACTGTTGATGGAATCGTTATTTCTGTAATACTTGTTAATGAAAAAGCACTATCACCAATTCTTCGTAATCCCTCATTTAGGGTAACACTTGTTAGAGTTGTTATACTTGCAAAGGCAGCAACACCTATACTTTTTACACTACCAGGAATTATTATTTCATTAACATTTAATCCCATAAATGCCCAAGAACCAATAAATTGTAGCCCCTCATTTAATACAACGCTTGTTAAAGTGGTTACTCCACTAAATGCACTCTGACCTATACTTGTTACTGGATAGCCCTTATAATATCTTGGCAAAACTATTTCACTTACATTTTGCCTTAAACCAGTTACTGCTGCTTCATTATTTATTATTTCAAAATAAAGGGCATCAGTTGTTGGTCGGGGATTTTCTGTTTTATCACACGCTAATACTGAAAACACTAAAACTAGTGTCAACATTAATATTACTATTTTCTTAAAATACTTCATCTAAATCACCCTGCACATTCAAAACATAACATAATGCATTAAATGATAATTTCTTTCTTTTTTTATTCTCGTTCAATTGCTGATAAATTAATTACAGCCTAATAAGTTAGTCTTGTATTATATTAGTTCCTGGTGGAAAAGCATTCCAGCCAATAGTAGTTACACTTAATGGTATTGTTATTTCAGTGATACTTGTATTTGCAAAAGCCCAATCACCTATTATTTGTAAGCCTTCATTTAATACTACACTTGTTAGGGTTGTTATTCCAGAAAATGCACCTTCACCTATACTGGTTACTGTTGATGGAATGGTTATTTCAGTGATACTTGTTCCTGAGAAAATCCAATCACCAATTGTTTGTAAACCATCATTTAGAGTAACATTTGTTAAAGTTATTACATTGGCAAATGCACCAAATTCTATACTTATAACACTTTCAGGAATATAAACTTCCATGATGCTTGAAGCATAAAAAGCATTCCTGCCAATTGTTTGTAAACCATAATTCAAAGCAATGCTTGTTAAAGTTTCTATCCAACCAAAGGCTGAATTACCAATACTTATGACACTGCCAGGTATATAAACTTCTATTAGACTTGTTAATGCGAAAGCACCTTCACCAATACTTGTTATTGTTGAAGGTATTATTATTTGCGTGATACCTGTTCCCCAGAAAGCACTATTACCTACTGTTTGTAAACCTTCATTTAATGTTACACTTGTTAAAGTTGAAATATCTCTAAAAACAGCATTTCCCCAACTTATAACACTACCAGGAATTATTATTTCAGTGATCCTTGTTCCAACGAAAGCAAAATGATCAATTGTTTCTAATCCTTCATTTAAGATGACACTTGTTAAAGTTGTTATTCCAAAAAAGGCTAACTCACTTATACTGGTTACTGTTGACGGAATTACAATTGATACAATTGATGTATTTCGCCAATTAAATGCTTGTGTTTGGCCTTCTGCTAATATGACTGATAAGTTAGGTATATCTCTAAATGCATTATTACCTATACTTGTTACTGTTGATGGAATTATTATTCCATCAATATTTGTTCCTTCAAAAGACCAATCACCTATTGTTTGTAAGCCTTCATTTAAAATAACCTCTATTAAGGTTGGTATATCGTAAAAAGCTCCCATCCCTATGCTTGTTACACTACTAGGAATATTTATTGCTGTGATACTTATTCCATAGAAAGCAAGATTTCCAATAATTTGTAAGCCTTCATTTAATACTACACTGGTCAAAGTTCTTATTCCACCAAAGGCTTCATCATTTATATTTATTACACTTCTAGGAATATAGATCTCAGTTAATCTTGTTCCCACAAAAGCATCAGCACCAATTATTTGTAAGCCTTCATTTAAGGTAACCTTGGTTAATGTTGATATATTGGCAAAGGCCCCTGCTCCAATACTTATTAAGGTAGGTGGCATTATAACTTCTGTTAGTCTTGTGTTGCTAAAAGCATCAGAACCAATTGTTTCTATGCCATTATTTAATATTACACTGGTTAGGAGGGTGTTAGAAAATACTCCACTACTAATACCAGTTACACTGCCAGGTATATAAACATCAGTAATACTTGTTCCTCTGAAAGCCCAATCACCTATTGTTTGTAAGCCTCTGTTTAAGGTTACACTTGTTAAAGTAGTTACACCATAAAAAGCCCAATTGCCTATACTTGTTACTGTTGATGGAATGGTTATTTCAGTTATACTTGTGTAGGTAAAAGCCCATTCACCTATTGTTTGTAAGCCTTCATTTAGAGTTATACTTGTTAAGTTAGTGTGTTGAAATGCATTCCAGCCTATTCTTGTTACCGTTGATGGTATTGTTATTTCGGTGATGCTTGTTCCTGAAAAAGCACCATTACCTATTGTTTGTAAACCTTCATTTAATGTGACACTTATTAAAGTCTCTATATTAGAAAAAGCCCATTCACCAATATTTTCTACACTGCTGGGGATATAAATGTTGGTAATCCTTGTTCCTCTGAAAGCCCAATCATCTATTGTTTGTAAGCCTTCATTTAGGGTGACACTTGTTAAGCGCGTCATCAAAAAAGCACCATTACCTATACTTATTACTGTCGATGGTATTGTTATTTCAGTGATACTTGTTGCCCAAAAGGCACTGTGACCTATTGTTTGTAAACCTTCATTTAAGGTGACACTTGTTAAAGTTTCTATCCAGCCAAAGGCCTGAACACCTATGCTTGTTACTGTTGATGGAATTGTTATTTCAGTGATGCTTGTTCCTTCAAAGGCCCACCAGCCTATTGTTTGTAAGCCTTCATTTAAGGTTATACTTGTTAGAGTTCTTATATTTTCAAAGGCACTATCACCTATATTTATGACACTGCTAGGTATATAAATCTCAGTTAATCTTGTTCCATAGAAAGCACCACTTCCGATGATTTGTAGTCCTTCATTTAAGGTGACACTTCTTAGATTAGATATATTAAAAAAAGCCCAACTATCTATACTTGTTACAGGTAAACCTTCAATATGTGTTGGAATAATCAATTCACTAACATTTTCATTAAGACTCATGATAACTATTTCGTGATTATCATCAACAATAAAATTAAATATTAAATGTAATTGCCACTGGGCTGTTAATGTTATATTGTTAGTGATTGGAGTATTGAAATCAAACACTTCTTCATTTAAGAACCAATTAATAAATGCATAACCATCTTTGGTGGGATTAGTTGGTCTTTGTATTGTTTCGCCACTTTCTACTGTGATAGGTGCTACTGCTGTACCACCTTGACTGTCAAACGTGACAATAACTATTTCACCTACCCATACTCCTTTATCGCATGCTAAAACTGTAAAAACCAAAACTACTGCCACTATTAATACTGCTATTTTCTTAAAATGCTTCATCTAAATCACCCTGCATATTCGATACGTGGTTTATTGTATTGAATAACCCTTTCTTTTTATTTCACATGATCTAAGTACTAAAAATCAATTTCAGTACAACACGCTCAGTTATTAAAATTGATTAGTCACGAATGACTGTGGTTTCTGGTGGAAAAGCATTGCTACCAATAAATGTTACCGTTGATGGTATCGTTATTTCTGTAATACTTGTCCAAGAGAAAGCACTATCACCAATTCTTCGTAATCCCTCATTTAGTGTAACACTTGTTAGGGTTTTTATGCCACCAAAGGCTTCACCACCTATGCTTATAACACTGCCGGGTACATTTATTTCAGTTATACTTGTTAAAACGAAAGCACCCTCACCAATCGCTTCTAAGCCTTCATTTAAGGTAACTCGTGTTAAGGTTCTTATTCCATCAAAGGCTTCAAAGCCAATACTGATTACGCTGCCAGGTATATAAAGTTCAGTGATACTTGTTCCTTGAAAAGCACTTTCTCCTATACTTGTTACTGGGTAACCATTAATATGAGTAGGAATAATAAGTACATCTGCGCTTTGACCGAAATTAAAGCCTAATATTCTTGCTTCTCCATTAATTATTTCAAAGCCTAATTGATTAAGCTTACCCAATAATATAACATTGACATTAGAGTCAAAAGCTCTGCTACCGATACTTGTTACTGTTAATGGAATTGTTACTTCGGTGATACCAGTTCCCCAAAAAGCATCGTTACCTATTGTTTGTAATCCTTTATTTAATGTGACGCTTGTTAATGTTGTTATGCCTCCAAAGGCCCAAGCACCTATATTTATCACGCTTTCAGGTATATTTATTTCTATTATGCCGGCATGAGTAAATGCACCCTCACCAATTGTTTGTAAACCTTCATTTAGGATGACACTTGTGAGGGTAGTTACTCCCTCAAAGGCAGCATCTCCTATGCTTATTACACTGCTAGGGATATAAATATTAGTAATACTTGTTCCTACAAAAGCCACAAAACCTATTGTTTGTAAACCATCATTTAAAGTAACACTCGTTAAGGTCGTTATTCCAGCAAAGGCACGACCACCAATACTTATTAAGCTACTTGGTATTACTACATTTGCTATGCTTGTATTCTCAAATGCACTACTTCCTATTGTTTGTAATCCTTCATTTAAGGTGACACTGGTTAGAGTTGATATATTCCAAAAAGCACCTGATCCTATACTTGTTACTGGTAACTCGTCAATATATGCTGGAATAACAATCTCACTAACATTTTGGTTAATAGGACCTGTAATCGTTACTTCTCCATTTCTTATAGTAAATAAAAGTTGGCGTGGTTGCCACTGAGCATATAATACTTTATCTTGTGTTACTGTTAATGGGAATGTAACACTATTACCATTTAATGTCCAGCCATTAAATGTATAGTTATCTCTTGTTGGGCTATTAGGGGCAGGTATTTCTGTATTGACATCAACAGTAATTGGTAATACTGTTGATCCTCCTTGACTGTCAAATATAACAGTAACCGTTTCATCGCATGCCAAAACCGTAAACGATAAAACTAGTGCTAACATTAATACTACTATTTTCTTGAAATTATTCATATAATATTACCTCTTTTAAATTTATCTTGATCAATATCTAAGTAGCTAATCTTGCGTTAATTATTCTTATATCATAATGAAATGATGACATAGGAATACAATTCATAACTACATCTAACTGCCAAGCAGTAAATACTTGATCACCTTTTGGATGGTTTAAACGAATTAAAACTATCACTAAACCATCATCATAATATATATCACTAACCATAAAGTTAAAACTATCGCTTGTTTCTAACCAACTGACACTTAAATGAGTACCTTCTTCACTAGACAAGATTTGGATAGTAAACTGATTTTGACAAGTCCATATATGATTTTCACGACTATGGATAACATTATCAAATCCAGTTTCAGGGATAAAACTTGAAGTCGTATTAAACTGATAATTAATTATTGATTAATCTATTATATAATGGCCATTTACTGCCATTTTTTGACAAGCAGTCATTGTTAAAACAACACCAATAATCATTAAAAATAAACCTATATTTTTCATAAATTTGATTGACGAAAAATATCAGCCAAAATCTTTCCTGAATCTTGTAATGCTTTTAACTCAGATGCTGATACAGGCAGTTCATAAACATCCAAAATACCATTTCTTCCTACTAAGGCAGTGGTTGATAAATAAGTATCTTTAATACCATACTCACCATTTAATTGACAAGAAACTGTCATTATTGAACGCTCATCACGCAAGATAGCTGTACAAATACGCGAAACTGCAACAGCGATTGCGTAATTAGTATAACCCTTTTTATTAATAATCTCATAGGCAGCATGCTTTGTTTCATTAGTTAAACGCTCTTGAAATTTTTGTTTATTTTCTTTAATTTTTTCTTGACAATAATATTCATCAAATGTCAAGCCTCCAATTAAAAGTCTTGACCAACAAACTACTTCACTATCGCCGTGTTCGCCTAAAACATAAGCATGCACATTGCGAGCATCCACATTAAACTCACGTGCTAGTGATGAACGTAAGCGTGAAGTGTCTAAAACTGTTCCTGAACCAATCACTTTTGATTTAGGTAACCCCGAAACCTCATAAGCAATTTGGGTTAAAATATCAACTGGATTAGATACTACAAGCAGGATTGCTTGTGGGTTATATTTAACAATTTGTGGAATTAATTCTTTGTAAAGTGCCACATTTTTATTCACTAAATCAAGACGAGTTTCTCCTGGTTTTTGACCAATACCAGCCGCAATAATGACAATATCACTACCCTTAGTATCAGCAATCTCACCAGCCACTACTTCTACTGGTGCGACCAAACTAGTGCCATGATAAATATCCATTGCCTCGCCGATTGCTCTTTGCTTATTAACATCAACTAATACAATGTCTGAGGCCACCTTTTGTAGCATTAAAGTGTAGGCGGTAGCAGCTCCTACATTACCTGTACCAATGATAGAAATTTTATTGGTTTTCATAATTATTCCCCTTTATTTAAAATATGACTAATAACTTGATCAATACCATATTTAGTTTCATTACTAACAAAATAAATTACTTGACCAGGATTAAATTGTTTTTTAAGAACTGATTGTTGTTTAAGACGATGTGATGACTTAACTTTATCATACTTAGTGCAAATAACACTAAGTGGTAAATGTGAATTAATTAAAGATTGATAAGTTTGTAGATCATCAGCAGTTGGTCCCACTTTAAAATCTATTAACAAAAAAATCTCTTTTAAGTTAATAGAGGCACTAACAAAGTTTTTAATCATTGTTAAAAAGTCTGCTTGCATGCTAAAAGAACGTCTAGCATAACCATACCCTGGAGCATCTATTAAATATAGACTTTCATTAATTTCATACATATTTAAAGTAATTGTTTTACCAGGAGTATTAGATACTCTAGCTAATGCCTTACGATTAGTAATCGCGTTAATAAATGAAGATTTACCCACATTAGAGCGTCCTAACAACAATATTTGTGGATATTGATTATCAGGTAAATGACTAACATTAGTAATGCTTTTTAAGAAACTAGCAGTTTTAATCATATTTTTTCTTCCTTAATTTTATTATATTTTAACCAACTCTAATAAAAGTATCCGTATAAACGAAAAATTGATCACCAATTACTCGCTGATAAGATAAGACCAACGTAGTTTGATTAACACTAACAACTGTCTTAATTGAAACAAAATCAAACATGGCATAGCCATTAAAGTTAATTTGAATGAGACGTAAAGTATTTCTTCCTTCTACTGACCAATAACCTTGTGAGGTCCAATCATTATTTTCATTAGCAATTGAATAATGACGCCAAAATTCATTTTTTACAAAACTATTTCCATCAAATTCAAGACGATAATTAAAAATCCATTCATCATCTCCTGGTAAAATCACTACATCATTATACTGATGACTAATTAATCGCCACTGACCAACTAAATATTCTGCAATGTTGCTGGTTGAAATTCCCAAATACACCCTTACTTCGTCTCTAAAAATTCTGGCTATTTCTGAACCCTCATATGATGTAAAAACAATATACCCCTCACTAACTCTTGTTGACATATAGCCTGATGCTGCTGTACCATTTTCTCTAACCCATAGGTTACCTGTACTACTATTTCTTTGTTCAAAAAATCCATTCATCACTCGCCACTGACCAGTAATTGGTTCGTCTAACCCAGCATTATCAAAAGTAAAGTTACGACCATCAATATCAATGGTCATTGATGAAAATGCTTGCCACGCATTATGTGATCTTGCTACTGCGTGATCACCAATAGTGATCCGCTGAATTTCATATCGCCCATCTTCTAGTGGATGCTGACTAAAACTTAAACAAGCACTTAAAATAAAAGTTGTTGATAAAATTACGATAAGTATAATAATTTTTTTCATTATTAGTATCCTTTCAATGAAATTGTTAGTACATTAAGATATGTTATATATTTTATATTTTACCACAACCTGCACCAATCGCTAAGATAAAATGCATTTACAATATTTTCTTTATATATTATTTTAAATAAAATAATAAAAATACCACCATTAAAACTAATAGTGATATTTTTGTTTAGTTGTTTATTCTACTTTGTATGTTTCATTAATGACGATAGTTGTTGGTGCTGGGGCACGGGTGATTATTGTTGATAGTGGGAATGAAGCATTAGCAATGTTACTTGTTACTGTTGAAGGAATTATTACTTCAATGATACTTGTTCCTAAGAAGGCTAAATCACCTATTATTTGTAAACCTTCATTTAATGTTACACTTGTTAAGGTTGTTACTTCAAAAAAGGCACTTTCGCTAATACTTATTACACTTCCTGGTATATTTATTTCAGTGATACTCGTTCCTAAGAAGGCATTATTACCAATTGTCTGTAATCCTTCATTTAATGTTACACTTGTTAAAGTTTCTATCCAACCAAAGGCACTTTCATCTATAATTGTTACTGTTGATGGAATTTCTATTTCAGCTATACTTGTTCCTATGAAAGCTAATCTACCAATTGTTTGCAGGCCTTCATTCAAGGTAACGCTCGTTAAAGTGGTTACAAGAGCAAATACATTTGATTCTATACTTGTTACTGTTGAAGGAATTACAATTGATACAATTGATGTATTTCGCCAACTAAATGCTTGTGTTTGTCCTTCTGCTAATATAACCAACAAATCAGGTATATTGCTAAATGCTTCACTACCTATACTTGTTACTGTTGATGGTATTGTTATTTCAGTAATGCTTGTTCCAGCAAAAGCACCAGCACCAATTGTTTGTAGTCCTTCATTTAATGTTACACTAGTTAAGGTTGGTATAGAACCAAAAGCCCAATTACCTATACTTGTTACACTGCCTGGTATATTTATTTGTGTGATGCTTGTTCCTATAAAAGCATTACTACCTATTGTTTGTAATCCCTCATTTAATGTTATACTTGTTAAAGTGATTAAACCAAAAAAGACAGCATCTCCTATACTCATTACACTTTCAGGTATATAAATGTCTATAATACTCGTTTCAGCGAAAGCACCATTACCTATTGTTTCTAAACCTTCATTTAAAGTGACACTTATTAGAGTTGTTATTTCAGCAAAGGCAACATATCCTATACTGATCAAAGTAGGTGGCATTATAACCTCTGTTAAGCTTGTTTCAGCAAAAGCAGCACCGCCTATTGTTTGTAAACCATTATTAAAGGTAACACTTGTTAAAGTAGTCACTCTATTAAAAGCAAAACCTCCTATACTTATTACACTACCAGGTATATAAATCTCGGTGATACTTGTTTCAGAGAAAGCCCAGGCACCAATTGTTTGTAAACCTTCATTTAATGTTACATTGGCTAGGTTTGTTGTTCCCCAAAAGGCACCCATTCCTATACTTGTTACTGTTGATGGAATGGTTATTTCAGTAATACTTGTTTCAGAAAAAGCACCCAGACCTATTGTTTGTAATCCCTCATTTAAAGTAACACTTGTTAGAGTTCCTACTCCGTTAAATGCACTTTCCTCTATATTAATTACTGTTGATGGAATTACTATTGATACAATATTTGTATGTTGCCAATTTAATGTTTGGGTTTGTCCTTCTGCTAATATAACTGATAAATTAGGTACACTATTAAATGCATGCGATTCTATATAGGTTACACTCCTTGGAATTACTATATTAGTTAGACGAGTATTTTGAAAAGCTCCCCACGCTATTGTTTGTAACCCTTCATTTAATATTACACTTGTCAAAGTTTCTATCCAACCAAAGGCAGTGCGACCTATGTTAATCACACTACTTGGAATATTAATTTCAGTGATACTTGTTCGGAAGAAAGCAAAATTCCCAATTTCTTGTAAACCTTCATTTAATGTTACACTTGTTAAGTTTGACATACCACTAAAAGCATTATTTCCTATTCTTGTTACTGGTAAACCATTAATATATGTCGGAATAACAACCTCATTAACATTTGAGTCAACAAGACCTGTGATAGTTACTTCACCATTGTTAATAGTAAATGTGAATGTTTCTAGTGTCATAGTAGCAGATTGCCACTGAGCATATAATACTTTATTTTGTGTTACTGTTAATGGAAAAGTTACACTTGTCCCATTAAGGAACCATTCAATAAAGTTATATCCTGTTTTGGTAGGATCTGTTGGTCTATTTATATTATAACCACTATTTACTGTTATTGGTGATACTGGTGAACCACCTTGGCTGTTAAAGGTAACAGTAAATGTGGTTGGTGGGTCTGGCATGAGATTTTCAATCTCATCACAAGCCCAAATAACCATACTGACTACTATTACTAATATTAATATTGATATTTTCTTAAAATGCTTCACTTATTTCTCCTTCTTGATAAAATCTCATTATATTATAAAGGTCTTTACTATATTTTCATTAAAAACAGTTTTAAATGTAAATCTTTTTTATTGTTTTGTGTAACTTATTTATATTATACATTAATTTTTTGATAATAATATAAAATAAAAGGTATCAGTTACCCAATACCTTAGTTATTTATCTTTTATTCATTAGTTCCTAATCTAATCTCTTCATATGCTTCAAAAACATTTTGGAAGAAATCACGAATATTTCGAATACCTTGCTGACCTACTAAACTAAATTCAAATTCAATCACTTCACCATTCATAAAAGCAGCTAACATTGGGACATTAACCCAATTAATGTCATCAGCATCCTCGGCTAAACGTTCATTAATTCTTTCTGAAAGTCTTGCCATATTTTCTCCTTCAATATCTAAGAAGCGGATGTTAGAAATAATATTTTGCGTATATAGCGCTGATGGGGCAATGTGGTGTGGTGATTCTGAACCACGAAATACTACTGCACCACCAAAATAGGCATTGACATCTTGAATAGCGTTAAAACTATTTTGATCAGCAGGATTACCAAAAAATACAACCGTTAATTCATCACGTTCAATAGCACGTAATAATTGTCTTTCGTTGATTGCTCTAAAATGGTGATCACTGTTAAACTTATGTTCATTAATGGCTTCACCAAAGGTGAATTGTGAATCTCTAAATGATTGATAAATACGACGGTGTGAATTCGGGGCCGTAAATATAAGCAGTAAGATCAAAGCTACGATAAAACCAAGAATGGCGACGTAGGTCCAAATACTTACTTTGGGTTTATTATTATATTTATTTGATGTTGGCATATCTTAAAAACTCCTTTTGCTTATGATATTATAACACAAAATTACTTTTTTATAAATTTTTTATAATATTCTTTTCAATATCACAAAATTTTTAGTAATTTTTAGGGGCATTACGCTTAATTAAAGCGATTTCTTCTTTATATGGTGGTTTTCCGTCAATATATGGTGTTTCTAATATCTTAGGAATTAATGCTAAACGCTGATCATAAATTATAGCCATTAAAGCATCCATCCCAATATAACCACTACCAATATTAGCGTGACGATCTTTCATAGAGCCTAAGGTATTTTTACTATCATTAATATGTAGAACTAATAACTTATCTAAACCAATAGTTTTAATAAACTCATCTAAAACAGCATCTTTTTGATTAACTAAATCATAACCAGCATCAAAAACATGACATGTGTCAAAACAAACACCAATTCTTGATTGATCTTCAATCAGTTGAATAATTTGGGCTAATTCTAAAAAAGTTTTACCCATTTCATTACCTTTACCAGCCATTGTCTCTAAGGCAATCTTTACCCCTAAGCCCTTGGTATTAGCCAACACTTGATTAATGCCTTCGGCAATAAATTGAGTGGCTTGTGGGCGGTCTTTACCAACAGCTGAACCTGGATGAAGGACGATAATGCTTGCCCCTAAGGCATTAGTTCTTAAAACTTCTTGGGTTAAAAAATCTATGGCAAACTTTCTTTTTTCAATATCTGGATTAGCAAGATTCAAAATATAAGGGGCATGAACAATGATGTGTTCTAATTTAATATTGTTTTCTTTTAATAAGGCATGAGCTTCTTGAATCTTAAAGGTGTTCATATTGGCTCTTTTAGTATTTTGGGGAGCACCAGTATAAACCATTAAACAATTAGCACCATTTAATAAGGTTTCTTTAACAGAACCTAAAAACATTTCTTTACCACTAAGTGATATATGACTACCGATTAACAGCACGTTTAAATCTCTCCTTTTTAATATCTTTCATGACTAGTTTAACTTGTTTAGCATGTTTTTTCTTATAACCAGGGGTGACTTTTTTAGGTTTTTTAACCGCTTTTAAGCGATCAATTTCTTCTTGGGTTAAACTACCTTTAGGTTTTTTCTTAATTTTACTTAATCCATCTTTATTAATGGTTACTAACTCAAAGTTAATGCCCATGTTTTTTAGTTTAGATACTCTTGATTGATCTTTTGGTTCTTGAATAGTAATAACTGTTCCACTATTATTCATTCGCCCTGTACGACCACTACGATGAATAAAATATTCTAAATGGTGAGCAATATCATAATTAATGACGTGCGAAGCAACAAAATCAATTCCTCGTGCCATCAGGTCAGAAGCTACTACATACTGATACTTTAAGTTATGAATATCTTCAATTAGTTTTTTACGTTGTTTAACATTTAAGTCACTAGAAAATAAACAAACGTTATAACCTTTTTCTTTTAATATTTCATAAATAGCTTGGGTTGTTTCTTTTTTAGAGGCGAAAATAATTCCTAAAAAGGGATTAATATGTTTTAAGATATTAAGTAATGTTTCGTCTCTATTTAAGGTTGGTTTAACTAATAATTGTTCAATTTTTAGTTGATGTTGGTTAGTAGTATCAATTAATAAATAATTACCAAAATACTTTTTAATAAATGGTAGCATTGCCTTAGTGATTGAGGCTGAGAATAATAAAAACTTACTAATTGTCATACTATGTAAAGTATCATCAATCATTTTCATAAACTCTTCATCAAACATCATATCCGCTTCATCTAAAACAAAATACTGCACATCATGAATCTTTAAGACATTACGATTACGCACTAATTCAAATAGCTTAAAAGGGGTTAATATAGCGATATCTGGCTGATTATTTTTTAACCACTGACTTTCTTTATCTAAATCTTTTGATCCGTAATAACTTTTTATAATAAAGTCTGTTTCCATTTGGGCTAACATCTTTGAAACTTGTAAAACTAACTCGTTAGTTGGCAGTAAGATTAAAAGACCTAACTTTTTGGCTTGGGGAGTTAATTGGTTAGTAATTGGTAGTAAATAAGCGTGAGTTTTACCAGTACCTGTCGGGGCTAAACCAACAATATGTTTATTAACATTAATATTTTTAAGCATTTCTTCTTGAATGGGGGTTAATTGATTAAACCCTAATTTTTTTAATATTTCCATAATCATATTACCTCCGACAACTTATTTATTATACCATTATTTATCTAATATTTTTTGATAATTAAAAAGGTCATAATTTAATTCATAATCTGCTACTTGAATTAAGTTACTAAAACCAGCCCCAATTAAACGCACATTTTCCCCAGCATAAAGTTCACTAAAAAGATTTTCTAATTCACTTTTTAACATTTCTTTATCAATCGTATAATCAAAAAAACTTAAAGATCGACTTACTACCCGAAAATCACTATACTTAATTTTAATACTAATCGTTCTGGTTAATAGTTGATGTTTAATTAAACGCTTAAATGAGCGTTCAAATTGATTATTTAATTCTTCTAATAATAACTCATAACTATTAATATCAGTATTTAAGGTTGTTTCATTACTAATAGAGCGAGCAATGGCATACTTATCAGGATTAACTATATTAGTGGAATTACCTAATAAATCATCTTTTACTTCTTGATAATGACGAGGAGATAAAACTTTTAAGATTTGACTTTGATGATCAGGATTCATAAAATCAGCAATCGTGTTAATATTAAATTGTTTTAATCTTTCAGAAGTTTTTTTACCAATCCCGTAAATATCTTTGACTGCAAGTGGGTATAGCATTTTAGCCACATCACGCTTACGCAAAACTGTAATGCCCATTGGCTTTTTATAATCAGAAGCCATTTTGGCTAAAAACAATGTTGGAGCAATCCCAATTGATGAGGGTAATTGATGTTCATAATAAAGTTTATCTTGAATGGTTTTAGCAATCACTTCTGGGTGGGTGAAATTTGATGCTTCGGTAATATCTAAATATGCCTCATCAATTGAACCAGCAAAAATCAAATTAGAATATGATTTTAAGACAGCCATAAAAGTGTTAGACTTTTCTTTATAAAGATTAAAATCGGTGGGAACAATCACTAATTTAGGATAAATCGTTAGTGCTTCTTTCACTACCATTCCTGAATGAATTCCTAGTTTACGGGCATTATATGAGGCCGTAGATAAAACTCCTCTTTGGGTGGTTCCTGCTGGCCCGCCAACAGCAAACACCTTATTTTTAAGATAAGGTTCTTTAATCGCTGCACAACTTGCATAAAAGGCATTCATATCAATGTGAAGAATAATTCTAATGTTTTTCATAAATTTTTACTTTCTGTTGATTATTTTTTGGTATAATATATAAAGAGTAAGTGAGGTAATTATTTATGGCTAAAAAGAAAAACGTTAATAAAAGACGCAACACCGAGTTAAAAAGTAACTATAAAAATCCTGATGAGACACTATGGGGTAAGATTATCCTATGGATTTTAGTGGTTGGATTTGCTGGTTTAATCGTGGCTGGTGCCATCGTGATGATCATTCAATCGTTTAATTAAGGGCTTAGTCTCTTTTTTATTATGAAGATCTTAAAATTTGATAAACGACTTCTTAATCAATACTTAAAGGTTAATAAATCCTTACGCTTAAAGCATACTATTCCTAATGAATATTTATACATTAAATCACTTATATCTATATTATATAAAAATTCAGGCTTAATTAAGTATAATAATTTAGGTTTTAACGTTTTTGGGTCACAAAATCACCTTTATAGTATTTTAGAAAACTATGTTATTAAAGAAATTGAAATTAGTTATTTTAATTATATTGAAAATAAAAATGATATATTATTAGCCTTAGGTTTTATTCCTTCTTTTAAGGATGCCTATGTATTAAATATTAAAGAAAGTCTTAATGATGTTTATATTACCTTCGGTTTAAGTATTAATAAACATATTCATAACAATAAAGCAATTCATCAATTAAATCGTAATTATCGTTATTCTCATAATAAAAAATTACTATTTACTTTATGTTTTGTTAATTATCAAAAAATTAGTGGTGTGGTTCATAATGACTATGTAGCACATATGGTAGGAGGTCATAATAAATTAAATAAGTTACCGATAAAAGAAATTGATAACTTGTTATATTTAGATTTTTTTACTAATTCTGGGGCAGAAATGAGTTTTTCTTGTGGGAGTATTGTTTTTATCAAGCAAGAAAAGTCTATGATTAAATAAATAAAAATGGCATGGTAGTGCCATTTTTTTATTTTTATTAAATTAACGGTTTTGCATGCTTACTCTAATATATACAACCCTAGCACCACCTGAGCCAATTCTAGCTAGTGTGATATTAGTAGGGGCATAAACATAATGTATAACATAAAAGTGCTCGTTTTGTTGAACTGCTTGACCGTTGATTGAAACACCTGTGTCACGCCCTGATTCACCTGATAATCGAATTTCAATACGTGCCCAGTTAGTAGGAATTTGGAAAGTCATTGTTGTCTGTGAGTCTAAGTGAAGACCTTGTCTAAGTTCTGTACCGTCAACGATGACTGGTGGATTAACATTAAATGTTGGTGCTCTACCAATGGTTGTAAAGAAATTATTAGTGGTAGTCGTGGTAAATACTTGTACCACCAGTGCAGATCTAATGTCAGCAATGATGGTTGTTGCCTCATCTAAGACTAGGCGTTGAGCACTTGTTATTAATGCCTGTTGATTGATAGTTAACAATGCATATATTTCATTAGCCTCATCAACTAAATCAGCATGAGCGATATTAATTCCACCATTATTAATTATACTTTCTAGTTCTTTAATTCTTTCAATTAAATCATATGGTAATAGTAAAACTTCAATTCTAGCTAGACCATTAAATAAAATGTCTTTATTAGTTACTAATAATTGTTGTTCTTCACTTAATTCATAAAAAGCGTTAAATGCGTTAATAAAGGCTTTTTGCGCTGATTCAATAGCGTGAAAATCATCATAATTAATTTGATTAACATCTTCTAAATCATTAATTAAATCAATAATGCTTTGAACGTGAAAATCGCTAAAACTTACCCATGCTTGGGCTAAAACATTAAAGTTATTAACTTCATTACGTACTTCAATGATTGCGTTATTCCATGCTGTTTGAGCAGCTTGAATAACGTTTAATGATCCTTGATTAACAGTACCAATATTATTAATTAGATTTTGAATATGTATTTGTCCTAAACTAATATATGTATTAAAAGCGTTAGTAACAATCATCTGATTAACTAAACCAATTTGATCGTTTTCTAAATCATTAATAGCTGATTGAGCTTCTCTAATTAATGCTAATGATGCATTATTATATACAATAGTGGCATTATCTAAAACTTCAATGGCGTCTAATGCTCTTTGCAGTCTTGCCTGTCTTATTTCTTCACGATCAACGGTAATATTAATCCCAATCCGAGATTCTCTAGCCTCACTAGGACGACCAAAAGCGCGACTTGATTTAATGACATAAACCCCAGGATCTAAGGTAATTGTACCCGCTCCTGCCATAAAAAGACGTCCGTAAATATCAACCACATGTGGCGCTAAGCCACTAGTATGATTAATTGTAACTGTGCTTCTTGTTAATAACCTAATCACTTTTAATGGTGGGTTATTATTTGTTGGGCGCATATCTAAACGAATATCGTTAATGACTAAGTCATCATCAATTGTGGTTGGTTCAATATTAGTAATTGGCTGTAAAGTAGAAACTGATTGATAATTTCTAAATACTCCTGCATATGCGGTAACATCTGCTCTGGCTTGCACAGCACAAGTTAATCCTCTTACATCGGTTTGACCAGTTGCTGGATTGAAATAAAACACATCAGGGTTAATATGGAAATTTGGATAACGATTTACACTATTAATACCTTGTGTACGGTTATTAAGTGGTGTAAAGGCTTCTGTGCCAGTTGTTGAAACAAAAACATCGTTATAAGATAAAATTACTGAATTATGTTGAACACGACCAACGTGATTATTGTTAGTCCCTAATCCTAAGAAATAATTGGCTTCTGTAAAGATAAAGGCACCACGACGTGCATCAATGGCTGATGATTGTTGTCCAGTATAATCATTGCTCATTTCAAAGAAATTGTTAAACATATGAATATTAGCAGCTCTGGCTAATGGTGTTCTTGAACGTGAATTACGATAGTGGTTATGATGGAAGGTTACATGCCAAGTTAAATCTTGATCATGTCCACCAACTAAACCTGTTTTATCAGTGTTAAAGAATTGGTTAAACGAAACAGTAAAGAACCTTCCTCTTCTAAAATCTAAGGCACCATCGCCTAAGGCTTTATCGCTTTCGGCAGGATTTGGGTGGAAACCAGCAAAGAAAGTATTGTTATGGAACCATCCACGCTCAGCAGTATAACCTGGACGGGTTGATCCTTCCATACTAACTGCATCTTCACTATATTGTGTGAAAGTTAAATTACGTACTTCAAATGAACGGCCACGGCCTTCTCTTGAAGAGATTAATTGTACTCCCCAACCATAAATTACAGCATCATAACCAATACCACCGATTGTAATATTGTTACCATCTCTAATTCTGGCCATATCACCATTTTCACCTGGCGTTCCTCCACGATCACGCGAATTCCAAGCTGTTAATCCTTCAGGCACGGTAACTGTTCCTAAAAATCTAAATGAGATTGGGCGATTAAAGGCAGCTAAGGTTTCATTCATTGAGAAAAGCCCATTTGAGGTATTTGGATCACTAGCCCCACCACCAGCTGATTGGTACTGGTGGTTATTTAAGATCCAACCAATACCCACCTGTGGTAAACCAGGCACTGTTACTGTATTTTTATTATCATTTGTAATATAAACTACTAATGCATTATCTTTTAAGGTACCATCATTATTATAAGCACCTACTCCATAATCATAATTAAAGTGAGCATAACCTTCACGCATATGTGCGGTTGTGAAAATTGCTTGAATTAAGATGGTTTGACCGATTGAATTAATAATTCTTAAATCATAAAACTCAGAACGCAAGCCCACCACATCAACACGACCAAAACCAACCCCATTAGCCGCTCTTACTAAAGGAGCATCTACTGGTTGCCAATTATCATGACCACTAATTGAATAATAAACAATGGCGTTATGCGGATTTTGATCAGGCCACTGGGCCCAGATTGCTTCAATAAAGGCACCACTAGTGACACAATCAATTGTAACTTCAATTACCCAGCGAGCAAATAAAC